>Ga0129306_1002682_pt1 | contig 15060 bp, 13 predicted proteins | sample P827metagenome_FD_94438 | JGI IMG/M metagenome (GOLD analysis project Ga0129306, IMG submission 94438) | Capybara group fecal microbial communities from Wisconsin, USA - P827 metagenome | ecosystem: Host-associated > Mammals > Digestive system > Large intestine > Fecal | place: USA: Wisconsin...
GGGGTTATAGGTTGACTGCTGTTCATAAAGCGTCATCTGTGAGTCAACCAGAAATGAAACGTCATTCCTCATCGTAAGGTAGATTACGTTTTCGATTGTATTTACTTCGAGGGCATCGGGGTCGGTATAGTTACTCCCGTTAAGGGCGTTGTAAAGTTCAAGCCGCCATTTTTTGCTTTGCTCGTTATTGCGGCCGAAAATCGCCTTAAAAAGCCTGTCTTTGTATTCCCTCTGTGGAACAGTTGAAATATCCATGTGTTTCTCCTGGTTAATGATATCTGTCCGCGCACTCAAAACCGCGGGACTTGATGGTTTTCATGATTCCCTGCATATAAATACAGATTTTTTTGAATTTTCTACACCAAAAATGTGAAAAAAAGAAATTTATTTTCCCAAGTGGACGGGACAAAACTGCTTCGCAGCTTTCTGCATCTTGTAGGGCTAGGCGAGTGTCATCATGTTTGCGGACTGGCTTCTGACGAAGAAAATAATAGCTTTATGTTGATTTTTTTTGATAAAAATCTGATGAAAAAAACGTAGTTCTGGTTTATAATTCAAGCAGTGGAGGATAAAGAAAGGATAAATACGGATTTTTAAGTTGAATTTGTGCGAATTATAGACCAGGCTTAATCACATCAATGGCAATTTATATCACTATGCTGCGAATAATTCGATCAGGTATAAGGACCCGGATGGAAGAAATCCTGATTTAGCAAGATTGAAAGATTTGGCGAAGGAAGTTCATGATCAAGGAACAATAAATGGCGTAAATTTATATCGAAAATGTTCTTCAGATGGTTGTTTTGCACGCGCCACAATTCTTGCTGAAGAATTGAATAAGGAAGGTTTTGATAGATTGTAAAGGAAATATTGTTCCAAGTTCTAAATTTTCGCCTTTTTATAAAAAAAGAGCTAATCCAAAATTATCTTGTTATGAGTTCGCGAAGGATTGGCTTAACCATTTCTCAAAAGTTTATAAATCTAAAGAGGAAGTAGACAAAATGTCTAAAGATGAAAAGTCAAAATACATTAAAAGCTACGAATCCTATACTGGTCAGGCAGATGGAAATAATTAATTATGAGGGAATTATTATGAAAATTAAAGCCATTATTTTCTTGGTGTTATATATGGTGTTCAATTATAAAGTTACAGCACAGAATAACGAAAAAATATCTGAAATAATCTTCTGGGCTCCAAATAAGGAAATAAATTTAAATATATTAAATACAACAAGTTTATTAGATTTGTTGAATAAATATGAAGTACATACAATTTTAGATTTGCGTATTTTTTCTGGTTATGATAAAGAATCTCATTCGTTATATTTTTATACACATTCGGATGGATTAAATTATGATGATGACGAAATAGTTTTTGACCCTGGATATAATTTTTCCAGGAATTATCGTTCAATCTTTGAAAAAATTGCCTATACTAATTCATTCTTTACAATTGTGGTCAACGGTAAAATTGTTATGAACGGCTTAAACAGGGTTTTTCATGATTTATCAATATTAATTGAATATGATGATGATGATATACCTAAGATTTATTATGAATTAGATTATAGCTTTCGAATCTGTTATAAATTTTACCGTCCATTTAAATATTATACAAGAGAAGATATTGTAAAAGAGAAGGTTTTATATATAAAAGAATTAGATGATTACTATAAGAGGCAGAAATCCCCTTGCCAGTGAAAACATCTCGTATTTTCAGACGAGAAATATAGTTCCCATCAATAGCAATATGCTGGGGCAGAGGAAAAAAGAGGATTAAAAATATGCTGAAAAATAAGATAAAAAAGGTTTTACCAGCATGCATAATAATCAGTGCATTTTTATTATTCGTTTTTTCAAGACAAAGATTTTTTGAAAATGAACTTTATATAAAATTATTTTCAGAAGATATATGTTTTAATCTTCAGAAACATTCTGTGAACAAAGCTATTTTGAAAGAATTTAAAAGACTCAAGAAGAATTCTCATCTTAGGATAAAATATATTGATGAATCATCAGACTGTTTATTGTATTCAAATGAAAGTGATGTTTTCCGACTAATAGAAATTAAAAATGGAAAAATTGTAAACAATTTATATGAACCTGCGTTTCATTATGAAAAAGACGGTAATTATGTTCATTTTACATTTGAAGATAAGTTTCTGAATCATGTAGATGGAATATTGATGCGATTAGATTCTAATTCAAATGAAAATGAGTTTTATTATGTTCCTGTTAATACTAGAACCGAAGAATATAATTTTATTATTAAGCTGAATGAAAAGAATACTCAAAATATAGAGAATTATAATTTTTCGATTGAATATGCCCATTGGAATGGAAGTAATTGGATTCTTCCATGAAAAAGAATTGCAGAATTTACGGAAAATTCTTTCTCCCATCAACAGCAATATGCTGTTACCAGAGGTAAAAACAAGAATTTTAAAAGCCAGCATCCCCAATTTTTATATACTTTATCTCGATTTTTCCGATAAATATATTGCATAAATATACAAAAAGATGTATATTTATTGCATAAATATTGATTTTGTGTGGGTATTCGGGTTTTATTAAATTCAGCCTGAAAAAGCAAAATGCGGAGGCAGAAAATGGATTTTAACTTAAAATTTATCGATGGCGGAATTACAGCTCCAAACGGTTTTACAGCAAGTGGTTATCACTGTGGAATAAAAGCTGGCCGCACAAAAAATGATACTGCTTTAATCTATTCAGAAAAATTATGCAATGCCGCAGGTGTATTTACATCTAACCGCGTAAAGGCAGAAAGCGTAAAATATACAAAAAAAATTCTTACAGACGGAAAAGCTCAGGCAGCAATTGTTAACGTAGGTTATGCAAATGCATGTACAGGAGAGCAGGGTGCTCAGGTTGCAAAACGCATGGCAGACTGTACTGCAAAAGAACTCGGAATCAACTGTAATGATGTTATAGTCTGTTCAACTGGAATTATCGGACAGCAGGTTCCAGTAGAAAAAATCGAAGCAAATATTTCAAATTTAAAAGCAGCTCTTTCAAAAGATGGTCATACTGATGCAAGCATCGGAATCATGACAACCGACACTCAGAATAAAGAATGTGCTGTAGAATTTGACCTTGATGGAAAAACTGTAAGAATTGGTGCGATGTGCAAGGGCTCGGGTATGATTCACATTAACATGGGAACAATGCTCTGCTTTGTAACAACCGACTGTGCAATTTCTTCTAAGATGCTTGATAAAGCACTTCATGAATCTATTTCAGGAACTTACAACTGTGTATCGGTTGACGGGGATACAAGTACAAATGATACTCTTACGATTCTTGCAAACGGTCTTGCCGGCAATAAAGAAATTAAAAATGCAGGAAAGGATTATGAAAAATTTTTAACAGCCCTTAATGCATTAAATAAAATTATGGCAATGAAAATTGCGGCAGATGGAGAAGGGGCAAGCCGTTTAGTTGAATGTACTGTAAAAGGTGCAAAAGATATTAAAACTGCACGCGGACTTGCAAAAGAAATCATAAGATCAAATCTTGTAAAGGCTGCAATGTTTGGAAAGGACGCCAACTGCGGAAGAATTTTGTGCGCAATGGGATATTCAGGATTTGAATTTAATCCGGATAAAACATGTGTATATTTTTCAAGCAAAAAAGACGGCAAAAGATATTTTGAAGTAAAATCAGATGGTGCTTCTCCTGTTTACAGCGACGAAAAAGTCGAAGTCGTTCATAACGGTGTAGGACTTTCATTTGATGAAGAAAAGGCTGCGGAAATCCTTTCTTCTGAGGCCGTAGAAATTTTAGTTGAGCTTTCAGACGGAAAGGCAGAAGGTCAGGCATGGGGTTGTGACTTGACTTACGATTACGTTAAAATTAACGGTGATTACAGATCATAAGGCGGAATATATGAAAGAAGATATAAGCAGTTTGACAACAGAACAGTGGTCAGAAGTTTTAGTTCAGACATTACCATATTTTAAGCAGTGGGTTGGAAAGGTTGTCGTTGTAAAATACGGCGGAAACGCAATGCTTAACGAAGAATTAAAGCAGGCCGTAATGGAAGACATTGTTCTTCTTAACACAATCGGAATCAAAGTAGTGCTTGTTCACGGTGGCGGCCCTGAAATTAATCACATGCTTGAACGCGTAGGAAAAGAATCTAAGTTTGTTGACGGACTGCGCTATACAGATGCAGAAACAATGGAAATTGTTCAGATGGTTTTAACCGGAAAATTAAATAAGGATATTGTCGGCATTCTTTTGCAGAAGGGCGGCAAAGCAATCGGAATTTCTGGAGTAGATTCAGGCCTTTTGCGCGCAAAAAAGACAGATAAAGATCTCGGTTTTGTAGGTGAAGTTACAGAAGTTAATCCTCAGATTTTAACTACACTTTTAGACCAGGGCTTTATTCCGGTTGTATCAACTGTTGCATTGGGAGAGCAGGGCGATGACGCACGCTACAACATCAATGCAGATACAGCGGCAGCAAAAATCGCAGTTGCATTAAAGGCAGAAAAATTTGTTCAGCTTACAAATGTTCCTGGAATTTTACGCGACATTAACGACCCTCAAACTTTAATAAAACGCATTGAGCGTACGGCAATTGGTTCATTAAAGGCAACAGGAATTATTGCAGGCGGAATGATTCCAAAAATTGAGTGCTGTGAAATTGCGCTTTCTGGCGGAGTTTCAAGAACACATATCATCGACGGCCGTGTTCCTCATTCGCTTTTGATAGAGATGTTCAGCGACCGCGGAATTGGAACAATGATATATTAGCCGGAACTATGATTTATCAGCGCGGGCTTCTGTTTTACCGCACTCGATTTTAGTTCAGCACATTTTCAGGAGATTTTTATGGAAAAGGTAGTAGTAAATAATTATGGAAGTTTTGATGTCGCATTTGCAAAGTCAAAGGGCTCTACAATGTGGGACATCAACGGAAAAAAATACATCGATTTTATTGCAGGAATCGGAGTTAACTGTCTGGGACACAATTACAAGCCTTTAGTTAAGGCAATTGCAAAACAGGCAGAAAAACAGATTCATATTTCAAATTACTATTTCAGTGATGTCGGAATATGTTATTCTCTTGATCTTTTAGAATCTTTAGGATTTGACAGAGTTTATTTCGGCAACTCTGGAGCCGAAGCAAATGAAGCTGCAATTAAACTTGCAAGAAAGTACGGACAGCTTAACGGCGGTTCAAAAAGAAAGACAATTGTAACTCTTGAGTGGTCATTCCACGGAAGAACACTTGCAACCCTTACTGCAACAGGACAGGACAGATTCCATCCGGATTCTTTTGCTCCATATCCTGATGGCTTTAAGACTATAAAGGCTAATGACTTTGATTCACTTAAAAATGCTTTTGATGATACGACTGCAGCTCTTTTTATTGAGTGCATTCAGGGTGAAGGCGGAGTTAACTTAATCGATAAGGAATGGGCTAAAGCTGCTGCAAAGGCTGCAAGGGATGCCGGAGCCATCGTAATGTGTGATGAAGTTCAGACAGGCGTTGGAAGAACAGGCTCTTTCCTTGCAAGCGATGATCTTGAAATTGAGCCGGAGGTTGTTACTCTTGCAAAAGGTATTGCAGGCGGAATTCCTATGGGCGCATGTCTTTTCAGGGGAAAGGCAAAGGATGTATTTGCTGCAGGCGACCACCAGTCTACATTTGCAGGAAATCCTCTTGCATGTGCTGCAGCTCAGGTTGTTCTTGATACAGTAAATAAAGAATCATTCCTTTATGACGTTAATCAGAAAGGTGAATACATTAGAAACATCATCAGGACTTGGGATCTCCCAATCGTAAAAGAGGTAAGGGGAAAGGGTCTTATGATTGGAACTCAGATTGATTCTTCTGTAAAACCTTTTGACATCGAAGTTAAGTGTCTTGAAGAAGGACTTTGCACGACAACTGCAGGAACTGACGTAGTAAGGTTTTTACCGCCTTTAAATATTTCTTATGATGAAATTGATGCAGGTTTAAAAATCTACAGAAAGGTTCTTGAAAGTTTCTGCAGGTAAATTGAAAGCTTAAGAAGAGCATAATGAGTAATAACGAAATCTTAAATCTCAAGAATAAGTTTTTCGAATTCTATGGTCAGTGTGAAAATAAAATTCAGTTTTATAAAAGTCCTGCCAGAATCAACATAATTGGTGAGCATATCGATTATAACGGCGGAAAGGTTTTTCCATGTGCAATCGACCGCTATCTTTATGTTGCAGTCAGAAAACGGAATGATTCAAAAATTAATTATCGTGATTTAAAATTTACTCAAAAGTATTCTTTTGATATTAATGATGAATTTACTTATAAAAAAGAAAACGGTTATGCAAATTATTTAAATGGAATTTTAAGTATAATAAAGTGTCGTGGGTTTTCTTTTAAAAATGGAATTGATGTTTTAATTTCAAGCGAAATTCCATCTGCAAGTGGAATCTCATCAAGCTCGGCTCTTGAGTGCGGTTTTGCTTTTGCTGTTTCTGATCTTTTCGGATTTGATATTTCAAAAAAAGATATTGCACTTATAGGTCAGCAGAGTGAACATGAGTTTATGAATGTAAACTGTGGAATAATGGACCAATATATAATTTCGACTGCGAGAGAAGGGACTGCAGAACTTTTAGACTGTGCGAAAATTGAGCATGAATATATTCCTCTTGAACTCGGTGATTATAGGTTTGTTGTAATGAATACAAAGAAAAAGAGGCAGCTTGCAGATTCAAAATACAACGAAAGAAGAAGTCAGTGCGAAAAAGGACTTGCAGATCTAAAAAAAGCAGGCTTTAATTATCCGGATTTATGCAGCATTACTTTAAGTGATTTTATTAAATCTCAGGATTTCATTAAAGATGAAATTATTTTACATCGTGTAAGACATTGTGTAACGGAAAATGATCGTGTTCTTAATTCAGTTGAAGCACTGAAAAAAAAAGATCTTGTTACTCTCGGAAAACTTTTATGTATGTCACATAGTTCCTTAAAGAATGACTATGAAGTTACTGGAGTTGAGCTTGATACTCTTGTTGAAAATGCTCTTTTACAGGAAGGCTGTTTAGGAGCTAGAATGACAGGTGCGGGTTTCGGTGGTTGCGCAATTGCTCTTGTAAAAGAAGACAGTATTCCACTTTTTATTGAGAATGTTCAAAGAAAGTATGTGGAAGTCATCGGCTACGAAGCGGAGTTCTTTTCCTGTTCTACGAGTGACGGCGTAACACGTGTGGAATGATAGTATCTTATTTATGATTGATTTGATTTGACAAAACATCCTCATTTTCCTAGAATGTTTTTTATGGAAAAAACAGTTTACGTAATCGGACATAAAAATCCCGACACAGATGCAGTTGCTTCTGCAGTCGGATATGCTGCACTTAAAAATATTCTCGGTTATTCAAATTACAAGGCTGCCCGTGCGGGACATTTAAATCCTCAGACAGCTTATATTTTTAATAAATTCAACATTCCGCGTCCCCAGTATTTTCAGGACCTCCAGCCAAAAGTAAGATATTACATGCCAAAGGATTTTGAAACAGTCGATGAAAATGTTTCTGTATGGGAAGCTTTGGGCAGAATGGAATCTACAGGGCTGCGTGTTCTTCCTGTAACTGACCGCAATGGAAAATATCAGTCGCTTTTGCATTATTCAGCTTTTGCACAGAAAATTTTAACGGTGTTAAATCCTGAAAAACCACGCCCGATTGCGACAAGCATCAACCTTATTCAGAAAACACTTAATGCCCAGCCTGTAATTTCAAACGAAGAAGACAGCAAGCTTTTAAAATATACAGTTCTTGTAGGCTCGTCTTCACTTGAATCCTGGGAAGAAAGGTTAAAAAGCCACAACACGGAAAATATTGTAGTAATTGCAAGTAACCGCGAAGACCTTCTTAAAATTACAATCGAAAACAAGGTAAAGCTTTTGATTCTGACATCGGGTTTTGTTTTAAATAAGGAATTAAGAAAGCTTGCAGAAGAGCACGGTGTTTCCGTAATCATAAGTCCATACAGAACTTCTCCGACTTCGATGCTCATAGCATATTCGATGCCGGTTTCTGTAATCGGAGATTTGGAAATTCAGCCGGTTCATCTTGATGACACTTTAACAAAAATTCAGGCGGCCCTTAAAAGTTCTCCATGCCGCTATCTTCCTGTAATTGATGAACAGAATAAAGTTGTCGGTGTAATTTCTGAACACGATCTGGTTCTTGAACCGAATGTAGAATTTATTCTTGTTGACCATAACGAAATGAGTCAGGCAATCGACGGTATCGAACATTATAAAATTCTTGAAGTAATTGACCATCACAGACTTGGAACACTTTCGACTTCATATCCTATTACTTTCATCAATAAGCCTGTAGGTTCTACTTCCTCATTAATTACAAATCTTTATAAAGAATACAGGGTTTCAATTCCTAAAGAAATTGCTTCTCTTCTTTTATGCGGAATTCTGTCAGATACTCTGGGGCTTCAGTCTGCAACCACAACAGATTTTGACCGCGACATCGCAGAATATCTTTCGAGTATCACAAATCTTGATATAAAAGAATTGAGCTCAGAAATTCTTCTTGCCGGAAGCCAGATTACAGGACGCAAGCCTTCTGAACTTATTTCTCAGGACATGAAGATTTATAACGAAGGAAAAATCTGTTATACAATAAGCCAGGTAGAAGTTGGAAATACAAAGGAAATCTTAGATCACAAAGATGAGTTTATTAACGAACTTGAAATCGAACGCCGTTCAAATAAAGCAATCTTTTCTGCAATCCTTGTTACAGACATTACGCAGCTTTCAAGTATTCTTTTGATGACTGCAGATGAAGAATTTAAGCCTTTTGTTACATTCCCGAAACTCGAAGAAAATGTTTTTTACCTTCAGGGTGTGGTTTCAAGAAAAAAACAGCTTGTTCCGCTTATTGCAGAGCAGGTAGCATCTTATAAAGGTTAAGACTGCCTGTGCTTTTTAGCCTTAACCTTGTAAAGTTCTTTGTCGGCAATTGCAAGGAGCTTTTCAAGGTCACTGTTTGCAGGTGTGTATTCTGCAGCTCCGATACTTATCGAAACTTTAAATTTCTCTTTGCTTGATTTATTGTATGAATTGCTTTCTTCTGTAATTCTCTGCTCAAGAAGCTTGAATGATTTTTTATCCATGCCTTCTATTGCAAGTGCAAATTCATCACCGCCAAAACGGCCGATAACGTCTGACTTTCTTGAAATATTCTGAAGGATTTTAGATTCTGCAATAATTGCACGGTCGCCGGCCTCGTGTCCGTAAGTATCGTTAATCTTTTTAAGGCCGTCCATGTCACAGAATAAAATCATTCCGTAACGGTTTTTAGATTTTGCAGCCTTTAAAAGCTTGTTGGCTTCTATTGTAAATCCGCGGCGGTTATTTATTTTTGTAAGTTCGTCGGTTGTGGAAAGAGTTGCCATCCTTGTGTTGTATTCAATAAGGCGCGAGTTTTTATTTTCAAGAATTGTATTTGCTTCCTGTTCAAGTTCAAGCTTAATTGAAGATGTAATTTCTTTTGAGAACGATTCAAGAATAAGCTCATAAAAAAGATAATCATGGTTTTCAAGCGGAACTATAATATAACCGTACTGATATGTTGATTCAAAAAGAGGGTAGAACACAAGCTTTCTGTAATAATGCTTGAATGTATCTTCCGGAAAGGCTTCTTTATATGGGTTAAAGATTTTATTTTCGATGTTGATGTTTTTATCGTTCAGCTTTTCATAAACAAAAACTCTCTTAACTTTGTGCGGCATTTTAAAAAGTGTTGTATCCGGTAAATAATTTTTCGGTTTGTCATAAGTAAAGATAGCCATTGCTTCCAGCGATGTTCTGTCTATGTATTTTGAAATCAATCTGTAAAGTTCATTTAAACTTACAATTGCAAGTGAGTTCTGGATAAGCTGATGCAGCGCATAAAGCTCGGAATTTACGATATTCGGAACGTTGTGTACAAGAGAATAAAGGCTCTTTTTTGAAAAGTTGTGGCGCCGACCATAATAGTCAACAGAATCACTTAAAAGCCATCTGCCTTTAACACAGCCGCAGCTTACACGGAATCTTTCTGTTGCTTCTACGTAATAAATTTCATCAGTCTTTTTTCCATCAATAAGGTCGCATGCAATCTGTGCTGCCATATAAGACTGCAGTGAAATCTGCGGGTCAATCGTAGAAAGGGAAGGTTCCGAAAATCTTGCACGTTTTGAATTGTCAAACCCGGTTACGATTACATCTTCCGGGATTCTTATTCCGTGTTCGGTTAAAGCTTCAATTGCACCAAAAGCCATACCGTCATTAAGACAGACAACGCAGTCAAAGTCTACACCGAATTTTGAAATGTAAAGATTTATAGCATTTTTTGCCCTTATCTTGTTAAAATCTGCATTGATGATCTTTGTTTTGTCCATGTAAATATTAAAAGATTCAAGTGTTTCGAGGAACCATTCTTTTCTGGAAACTGCATCATAGTTATTTTCTGAGGCACAAAGAAGTATAAAACTTTTTCTGTGATGTCTTTTAACAAGATGCTTAATATTGTTTGCAAATGCTTTTTTTGAATTGCTTAAAATACTTGGGACACCGGGTACATCAACACCAATGCTTATTACATGAAGCGGACTTAAGGTTCTTACATATTCAATAAATTCTTCTTTAGTAATAAAAGAAGAAAGAGTTCCTGAACTTAAAATGAGGGCATCAACGTTTTCCGGTGTTAGAAGATTTTTTATAGACTGTGCGCGGTATTCAAAACCGTGGTTTTCTGATTTCTGAGCATTAATCGGAAAAAGTAAGAGCTGTAAATCATTTTCACTGCAGTATTTTTCTACCCCGCGGATAAGTTCAATACTGTATTCTTCGTGAATATTGTGAACTGCCAGTCCTATTTTTTTCATCGTCTCTCCGAATCGTAATTACTCCCAGCCAAAAGTGGCAGGCGGTTTGTTGGTCACGTCATAATAGAGCGAATCAACAAAATCAAGTTTTGAAATCTTTTCAACAATAACTTTTAGTAATTCTAAATCCAGATGTGCAAAACGTGCTGTCATTACATCTTCAGAAACAACAGGCCTTAGAACAAAGCTTGCGTGGTCCTTTGAAGAGGCGTACGGAAGGTCAATCGTCAGGTGCTGGAATATTTTATTATACCATCCTGATTTATGAAGCTCCGTTAATATTATATTATCGACTTCCCGTAATTGGTCAAGTCTTTTTTTATCACAATAGCCTTCTGTAAGCTTTAAATCACCGTCTTTAAGGCCCGCTCGTTTCCAGAGCCTTAAAATTGTTCTATTAATAAGTGAAGAACTGTTGGTTATTGTGCTTGAAGCGCTTTCTATTTTTTCCCATTTCTGCGGAATATGATAAAATCCGTCTTTTTCTTCTTCAAACGAAAGGACTGCAGGGAAGCGGTAGGTTCTAAAATCTCCCTGAACCCCGACTGATTTTACAGGAAGAACATGTCTTGTCATTCCTGCACTGCATTTTTCGCAGAACTGAGTAATTTCTATTTTGTTAAATTCTTCCTGTGCATCATTAAGCTCTTTAACATCCTGTTCAGACATTTTACCGTCAGAACACAGAACGTTAATCGAAAGACCTGGACCCGGGAATGGATGACGCATTACAAGCTCGTCATCAAGACCGAGTTTTTTTCCAATTGCACGGACTTCATCTTTATAAAGTTCTTTAATCGGTTCAATAATCAAACCTTTTTCTATTAATTCCTGAATTCCCTGGACACGGTTATGATGGGTTTTAATTACGTTTGAGTTTTTTGTTCCACCCGATTCGATGATGTCAGGGTAGAGCGTTCCCTGGGCTAAAAGCCATGAGTCATCAAGATTCTGTTTTTCTACAACCTTATTTCTTACTGTAATAAAGTTTTCTCCGACAGCCATTCTTTTTTTCTGAGGATCTGTAAGGCCTGCAACTGCAGAAAGAAAACTTTCACTTGCATCTTCTACGATAAAATTTGTAAATCCAAATTTTCTGTAAGCTTCTGCGACGTTTGCACTTTCATTTTTGCGCATAAAGCCGTTATCGATATGAAGTCCTAAAACACGGTCCTGACCGAGAGCTTTATTTAAAAGAGCAAACGCAATTGTCGAGTCAACTCCGCCGCTTAAAAATAAAAGAACGTTGTGACCTTCTGCTTCTTTTTTAATTGTATCAAGAATGATTTTTAAAACTGTATCCTGATCCCAGTTTTTTTCCATTCCGCAGTATTGAGCAAAGTTTTCAAAAATTTTATTTCCGCATGGAGTGTCTTTTACTTCGCAGTGAAACTGAAGTGAAAATCTTTTTTTATCAAGATTCTGTGTTGCAGCAAATTTACAGTCCTTAGTTGAACCTACAGTTTCAAAGCCTTTGCCGATTTCAAAAACTCCGTCCTGGTGGCTCATCCAGACCTGCTGGTCGCCTTCGATTCCTTTAAAGAGCGGGCATTTAGAATTTTCGCCGCCAAATCCTTCGTTAAACTTTAAAGTTGCAAAACCAAATTCACCTGTATCTGCCTTTGCAACTTTTCCGCCGTATCCAAGCTGAACAATGTAATGTCCGTAACAGAGTCCGAGAACAGGAATATCAAGATTAAGAATTTCAGAATTAAATTCAGGAACCTTATCATCATAAACAGAAGAAGGTCCTCCGGAAAAAACAATTCCCTTTGCATTTTCAAAAGCCGAAAGATCTGCAGAAGGAAGTGCAATCTCAGAATAATATCCGAGCATTCTGAAACGCTTTGCAATCAAGTGTGCGTATTGAGATCCAAAATCAAGTACAACAATTTTTTCCCGACTCATATATAAACCTTACTAAAAGTCTGCAAACTTTGGTGCTCTAGGATATGGAATTACATCCCTGATGTTTTCCATACCAGTTACATAACGCATAAGGCGTTCAAATCCAAGACCAAATCCAGAGTGTGGAACTGTTCCGAATTTTCTTAAATCAAGATACCAGTCGTAAATAGATTCTTCCATTCCACGGCGTTCGATTTCTGCCTTAAGTTTATTGTAATCTTCTTCACGTTCAGAACCGCCGATAAGTTCACCGATTCCAGGAACGAGAACGTCAACAGCCTTAACAGTTTTTCCGTCTTCATTCTGTTTCATGTAGAATGATTTTATTTCTTTCGGATAGTTGAATACCATTACAGGACCGTTGTAAATTTTTTCTGTAAGATAACGTTCGTGTTCAGTTGCAATGTCGCAGCCCCAGTATGGTTTAAACTCAAACTTTGCACCGTTGTCTGCTGCCTTTATAAGATCTTCGATTGCCTGTGTATAACTTATACGTGTAAACTTTGCCTTTGCAACTTTTTCAAGTGATTCAATAAGGCCCGGCTGAATTCTCTTGTCAAAGAATTCGAGATCTTCACGGCATTTTGTAAGAGCCCAGTTTAAAAGATATTTTACAAAGTCTTCCTGAATGTCCATGTCATCATTTAAATCATAAAAAGCCATTTCAGGTTCAATCATCCAGAACTCTGCAAGGTGGCGCGGTGTGTTTGAATTTTCTGCGCGGAATGTAGGTCCGAATGTATAAACGCGGCTCAATGCTGTTGCAAGTGTTTCTGCTTCGAGCTGACCTGATACAGTAAGAGATGCTTTCTTTCCGAAAAAGTCTTTTGAGTAATCAACAATTTTATGTGCGTCTTCAATTTTCATTCCGCCGGCTCCGGCTTTAACACCAAGCTCTGCAATTTTTTCAAGACTCAATGTTGTTACCTGGAACATTTCTCCGGCACCTTCACAGTCTGAACATGTAATTTCCGGAGCGTTGATGTATTGAAATCCTCTTTCCTGAAAAAATGAATGAACAGCAAATGCCATCTGGTTTCTCATTCTGTAAACTGCACCGAATGTATTTGTTCTTGCACGAAGATGTGCATTGTCACGAAGATATTCCATTGACATTTTATTTTTCTGTAATGGATATTCTTCCGGTTTTGCTTCGCCAAGACATTTTAAATCTTCAAGAGTAACTTCTACAGCCTGTCCTGAAGCAGGGCTTTCTACAAGAATTCCCTCTGCGCGAAGAGAAGCGCCTGTGTTAAGTTTTTTAAGTTCAGCTTCTATATTATTTACATTTGCATTATTTGAAGGAGCGTTGCGGTCAAATGTAAGCTGAATGTTTGCAAAACAGCTTCCGTCATTTACCTGAATGAAAACTAAGTTTTTTGAGTCACGTACAGTACGTACCCAGCCGCATACCGTAACCTTCTGATTCTGAGGTTTTTGAGTCAGCATATCTTTGATTAATGTTGGAACCATATGGGTTTCCTCCCTTAAAATGTAAATAATAGGTATATAATAATTATTTGTAAGTTTTTCTTCAATATGGGTATTAAATAATTGAATGAATTCAGTTCTTTTATTATATTATTAAAGATAAGAATAAATGTTTTTCAGGAGGAATTTATTTATGAAGGAAGAAACAAAGGAAAAAACAAAAACTTTTATGAACAAAGTGAAGAAGGTCTTTGACCGTGGAATTGTTGCATCTAAAAAGGCACTTGGGGTAGCTGGAGATGCTGTTCAGGATTTCAGTGATAAGAGCGTGCTCCGCATCGAAAAAATGCAGCTTGAAACAAAGCTTAAAAAACAGTATGAGATGCTCGGAGAATATGCTTTTTCAGTGCTTACAAAAAAAAGTTCTGTAAGTACAACTGACACAAAAGTTTCTTCTGCTCTTAAAGAAATCAAGAGAATTAATTCTGAGATAAAGATCCGTGAAAATGCACTTTCGCAGGAAGGTCCTGTTAATATGGAAGAAGTAAAGGCAAAGTCTTCTAAAGCACCTGCAAAGACTTCTGCAAAAAAAGCAAAGACTTCAACTAAGACTGCTGCAAAGAAAACTCCTGGGAAAACAGCAAAATCTACGGCTAAAAAAACATCTTCAAAAAAATAATGAATTTTTTAAAAAAACGTAAAAAAGATGTTGACATAAAAGTAAAAAAAATGATATATTCACATCACTCGCGAAAAGCGGGGAGCGGCACTTTGCAATAAAGTGCGGGGTTTTAAGCACTGCGAAAAAC
>Ga0129306_1002683_pt1 | contig 15059 bp, 10 predicted proteins | sample P827metagenome_FD_94438 | JGI IMG/M metagenome (GOLD analysis project Ga0129306, IMG submission 94438) | Capybara group fecal microbial communities from Wisconsin, USA - P827 metagenome | ecosystem: Host-associated > Mammals > Digestive system > Large intestine > Fecal | place: USA: Wisconsin...
ATACTCTTTCGGCATCAGATGATGAGACTATGCACGATTTTCTTGAAGGAAGAGCTGCTTTTCTTCTTGACGGGTCATGGAGAGTTTCTGCCATTGAAAATGCAACGTCAAATGTGGATGATTTTATCGTTACTTTTGTGCCCGGGAAAAATGAGAGAAAAAGCACAGATATTATCGGTGGTCTTTCAAGCGGATATTATATCACAAGAAAAGCCTGGGAAGACCCTAAAAAACGTGAAGCAGCCGTCAGCTTTGTAGAGTTTATGACAACAGATGACATGGTTTCAAGATTTGCCTATGTATCTGCAACGGCTTTAAAAAGCGGTGTTAAGCTTGAAAGAGATGATGTTTCGGGGCTTGTAAAAAGCGCCATATATATGGCTGAGCATGCCACGGGAGTTTCAGAGGCTGTTCAGGACTACGTGCCTGCCGAAAGCAGAGCGCCGATATTTGAAAAAATGCCTGATATTGTAAAAGGCAACAAAGACATAGATGAAGCTATAGGGGAAGTGATCGAATGTTTAAAGTAGCCATTATTGATGATGAGCCTATTATCGTAGAGGGGCTCTCAAAGACTATAGACTGGGCAAAATGGGATGCAAAGGTAGTGGGTTTTGCATACGACGGTCTGCAGGGGCTTGACCTTATTAGAAAAGAAAAGCCTGATATCCTGATCTCAGATATTGCTATGCCAAATATGGACGGCCTTAATATGATAGCTGCCGTAAAGTCCGAATTTCCTCATATGCAGATATCAATACTAACAGGGTACCGAGACTTTGATTATGCAAAGACCGCTATATCACTTGGAGTGTCAAGGTTTCTTCTTAAGCCTTCAAAACACGAGGAAATAGAAGAAGCTATTACTGCCATGACTTCCAAACTTCGTGAGTATTACGCAAGATACAGTATACCTTATGAGGAAGATGACAATAAGCAGGATGAACCCGGCGATATACTTGAAAACCCTGCAAGTTCCTTTATTGTAAATAATGCCCTAACTTATATTAAGGATAATTACAAAGAAAAATTAAAACTTGTTGATGTGGCAGACCATATATTTGTGAGTCAGTGGCACCTTAGCAAGCTTCTTAACAAACATACCGGCAAGAATTTTTCTGAAGTTTTAAATGGAATAAGGATCGAGAAAGCAAAAGAACTGTTAAAAGATCCTTCTTACAGGATTTATGACATAGCCCTTGAAGTAGGATTTCTTGATCTAGCACATTTTTCAAGAGTTTTTAAGAAAATGACCGGTATCAGCGCAAACGATTACAGAAATAAGGAGACAAACAAAGATGAGAGTTTATAAGACAAGAGATTATGATCATGCCTCAAGAGTTGCGGCAAATATTTTATCAGCACAGGTAATAATGAAACCTGACTGTGTGCTTGGTCTTGCCACAGGTTCTACTCCGGAGGGGCTTTATAAGCAGCTTATAGAGTGGTATAAAAAGGGTGATATAGATTTCAAAAAGGTAAGAACCGTTAACCTTGATGAGTATGTGGGACTTGACGGCAGCAACGATCAGAGCTACAGATATTTTATGGACAGTCATTTCTTTAATCATATAAATATTAAAAAAGAGAATACAAATCTCCCTTGCGGAACTGAAAAAGATACAGAAAAAGCTTGCAATGACTATAATAAGATCATTAAAAGCATGGGCGGAGTAGATATGCAGCTTCTTGGTCTTGGTCTTAACGGTCATATCGGTTTTAATGAACCGGGAGCAGCTTTTGATAAAGAAACCCATGTTGTTGACCTTTCAAAGAGCACCATTGATGCAAATTCCAGATTCTTTGCATCCATCGATGATGTTCCAAAACAGGCTATCACCATGGGAATTAAGAGCATTATGCAGTCAAAGAAGGTTCTTCTTATGGTAACAGGTGAAAATAAGAGAAATATTGTAAAAGAGGCTTTCTTTGGCCCTATAACACCAAATGTACCTGCATCCGTTCTTCAGCTTCATAACGACGTGATTCTTGTTGGTGATGAAGCCGCACTTGGAGATAACTTTGATAAATATCTTGACCTGTAAGGGAGACAAATATGGAAACAGTAAGAGGATACTTATATACGGAAGATTATAAGTTTACGCCGGGCAAAATGGTAGCAGATAAGGGCATCATTGTTTCTTTAAAGGAACTTAAGGAATCAGAACTTAGCGATACGGAGAAGGATAAATATATAATTCCGGGCCTTGTGGATATTCATTCCCACGGATGCGTTGGTCATGATACATGCGACGCAGACCCGGAAGGCCTAAAAAAGATGCTTGCCTACCAGAGGGCAAACGGTATTTTTACTTATTTTCCAACTACTATGACCTTTGATGAAGAAAGACTTACAAGGGTTTGTACGTGTATAAAAGATGTGGCCGAAAAAGATGAGACAATTGGGGGAGTCTATCTTGAAGGCCCGTTTATCTCTTACGAAAAAAGAGGGGCGCAAAATCCTGACTACATTGCAAAGCCTGATGATGACATGATTAAAAGGCTTGACGCGGCAAGCGGAGGAAGAGTTCGCTTTGTGGCTATTGCGCCTGAAAGCGACGGAGCAATGGATTGTATAAAAAACGCAGGCAGAGAATATAAATATACAGTTGCCCACACCACGGCAGATTACGATACAGCAATTAATGCCTTTAATGCAGGGGCTACACATGTAACTCACCTTTATAATGCCATGCCTGCATATAATCACAGAGCTCCGGGAGTGATCGGAGCTGCGATGGACGATGAAAGAGTATTTGCCGAGCTTATAACAGACGGCATACATATTCACCCTGCAGTAGTAAGGAATACCTTTAAAACTTTTGGTCCTTCTCGCGTGATCCTTATCTCAGACAGCTGCGAAGCTACAGGCATGGAAGACGGAGAGTATGAGCTTGGCGGCCAAAAGGTCTTTAAAAAGGGAAACAGAGCAACTCTTGCAGACGGAACCTTGGCAGGCAGCGCTTCCAATTTACACGATTGTTTAAGGGAAGCAATAAAGATGGGGGTTCCAAAAGAGTGGGCTGTCAGAGCGGCAACTGCTAACCCTGCAATAGAAGCCTGTGTTTTTGATAAGGTTGGCAGTTTTGCAGTTGGCAAAAAGGCCTTCTATACCTATTTGTAAACGTGAAACGATTCTTCGCATTTAATGAAGAATCATAAGTTTGCCTTGAAAATATGATATGATTAGCAGTATAATCATCATAGGACCTTGTTTTTTATAAAGGAGGTACGATTATGGATGATTATATGCTTTCTACCGGTTTTGGAGGTGCCATGCCTACAGGTCTGCCGTGTGGTTTCTTTATTTACGAGGCAGGTGGCGATGAAAAGATCATTTTTGCCGAGCCAAATGTAATAAAGATGTATGGATGCGCAGATTTTAATGATTTTTTAGATTATGTAGGTGGCACCTTTAAAGGTATGGTCCATCCTGAAGACCTTTATAAAATTGAGAATCAGATCAAAGCGCAGACCTTTTATGAAGAAAAAAGGCATGATTATGTGCGGTATCGAATAAGGACCAAAACCGGAGAAGAAAAGTTTGTTGAAGACTTTGGACATCTTCTTCATACAAATAACGGAAAAAGTTATTTTTATGTATTTATTGTGGATGTAGACCAGAATGAATTTTACAATCGAAGCAAAAATTCCTATGCTGAGGCAGAGGTTCTTTCGGCGAGCCTTGAAACCGACATACTTACCGGTTTATTTAATATGTCTTTTTTCTATCAGCATGTTGGTAAACTTATGAATTCTACTGAAAACAGAAAAGCAGATCTATCCATAATCCATTTTGATATCTCTAATTTTAAACTTTATAACGAGTTGCACGGTTTTACTGCAGGAGATGAGCTTTTATGCACGCTTTCAAAGCATTTATCGGGTACCTTTGAAGGACATATGATTTCCAGGTTTTCAAATGACCACTTTTTTATCTGTTATGAGGGAAACAGAGGGGATGCGGTAAAAAAAGTGGAGCAGGTTTATAAGAAGATGCTTATGAATGAAGATCCGAGCAAACGCGTAAGGATTAGAGCAGGTCTTTATTATCCGGGAACTAAGATATTTGATGTAGGGCTTGCCTGCGACCATGCGAGACTTGCATGTAACAGCATAAAGTATCGCTATGATGTATATTACTGCATTTACGATGATATGTTAATAGATAAACTTCGCAAACAGCAATACGTGTTGGATCATATCGAAGAAGCAATTGAAAAAGAATATATCAAGGTGTTTTATCAGCCTGTTATAAGAGTAAAGACAGGAAAGATATGCGGATGTGAAGCGCTTGTAAGGTGGATGGATCCAAATATTGGAATGATGAACCCGGGTGAATTTATTGAAACACTCGAGCAGTTCCACCTTATTCATCAGCTTGATATTTATGTGATCAAAAAGGTTTGCGAAGATCACAAAAGGCTTATTGAAGCAGGAGAACCTGTGGTTCCGGTTTCAGTTAATATCTCAAGACTTGATTTTGAACTTTGCGATATATTTGGAATTTTGGAAGAAGAAAGAGCCAAAAACAATGTTCCGAGAAATATGATAGACATTGAGATCACAGAAAGCGCACTTAACGAAAACGGAAGTTATATAAAGTTTGAGTGCGAAAAAATGAGAGAACTGGGCTATAAGATCTGGCTTGATGACTTTGGCAGTGGGTATTCTTCGCTTAACACCATTGGTGATTACGATTTTGATGTACTAAAACTTGATCTTGTGTTTTTAAAGAGCTTTGATAAAAACCCTAAGACTAAAATGCTCCTTGAATATATTATCGTAGGATCTAGAGGTATGGGGCTTTCGCCGCTTTGCGAGGGTGTAGAAAAAGCAGAGCATTTTGAGTTTCTAAAAAAAGCCGGATGCGACAGAGCACAAGGGTATTTCTTTGGAAAACCTATGTCCATAGATGATGCAAGAGCATATATAAGAGAAAACGGGATGGAATATGAAACACAGATTGCTTAAATGTTGCTGAAATACTGTGAAAATCCTTACTTTAATGCTTTAAATTAATAGATAACTATGCTATAATGAATAAAATGAACAAAATTACAGGGGGTATTGCTATGAAAGTTAGACGTATCTCGATGTCAACCAAAATTTTTATTTACATCTCATTGCTTCTTCTGATATCAGACGGTTTAATTGGCGTTTTGTTTTACCAAAGATCATCCGGACTTTTAGTTTCTCTGACAAAAGAAAATTTAAAAAACATTGCTTCTTCTGTTGCTGCTAATGTAGACGGATCGATTTACAGGCAGATTGCCGTAGGAGATACAGAAAGTGAAGCATATGAAAACGTTTATAAAACTCTTGCAAACTTTAGAGACAGCAGCGGCGTAGAGTATGTTTATACGCTTAATGATATGGGCGATCATTGTATATACCTTGTAGATACTTCACTTGAAGATGCTTCTGATTCCGGAGATGAGTTTGAATCTTACGAAGATACACAGATACAGGCTTTTCACGGAACCCTTACTGTGGAACCTGAACCTTATACAGATGCCTGGGGAACCCATTATACAGCTTATGCCCCTATTTTTGACGGTAAAGAGGTTGTGGGTGTTGTGGGAGTCGATACCAGCTTTAACTGGGTAAAAGAACAGGAAGCAGGTATCTTAAGACTTATCATTATTATCTGTTCTGTTTCGTTTATAGTTGGAATCTGTATCCTTTTAATCGTTAGAAGTAATCTCGCAAAAGGATTTGGAACGCTTAATTCTAAAGTTGAAGAACTTGCCGGAGGCGGCGGAGACCTCACAAAGAAGATTGAGATACATAGCGGCGATGAGTTTGAAGTTATCGGAGAAAATGTAAACAAACTTGTTGCATACATAAGAGAGATCATGATAAGGATCACCGAAAATGTAGGAGAGCTTGAAAAAGCCACAGGAGTGATCTTTGATAAACTTGGAACAGCCAAAGGAGATACCGGAACCGTAAGCGGCGCCCTTAAAGATCTTTCAACTACTATGGCAGATACCACAAATGCCATGAATAACATAAACGGTCTTGTAGGAGATATCAATGAAGTATTTGGCGATATCGTACATGAGGTTCAAAGCGGCTCTGACTATGCTCATGAAAGTCATAATGTAGCTGTTGAAACAGGTAACGCTGCAAGAAAAGCTCAGGAACAGGCGAAGATCTCTGTAAATGAGATGCAAAGATCCGTTCAGGAAAAGATCGAAAAGAGCGAAGCTGTTAAAGATATCAATGTCCTTACTGAAAATATCCTTAATATTACGGATCAGACCAAGCTTCTTGCTCTTAATGCAAGTATAGAAGCTGCAAGAGCCGGTGAATCAGGAAAAGGATTTGCGGTTGTTGCTTCAGAGATCGGAAACCTTGCTGCAGATTCAGCAGTTGCGGCAGGAGAGATCCAGAAGGTATCTGCTGAAGTTATTTCTGCTGTTAGCGATCTTGCAGACGAAGCTAAGAAGATGATCGAATTCATTAATGAAAATGTTCTTCAAAGCTATGAAAAACTTGTTGAAAACAGTGAAAGCTACAAGGATTCCGCAAGTCACGTGGATGAGATAATGTCTGCTTTTGAATCTATGAGTAAAGATGCTCAAATGAAGATCAATGAGATTAAGAGCCATACCGGAACCGTTAATGATTCCGTAAAGGATTCTTCTGCTGCAATTAAAGATGCAGCAGCAAAAGCTTTTGATGTATCTGACAGTATTGGCGGTATCAACACAGAGGCTGAAAGAGCATCAGGTATTTCTGATGAGCTTTCAGGAGCAGTAGGAAGCTTTAAAGTCAACTAAAACAATGGAAACCAACTTAAAAACCAGGAAAAAATACAGAATATATATGGCATTGGCAACAATTGGGTGTACCTTGCTCAATGTTGCCTTTGCTTATCTTGCATACAGGTTTAAACTGCCTATGTATCTTGATACCATAGGCACTATCTTTATTTCTATGCTTGGCGGAGCATTCCCGGGTGTCATAACCGCAGTTGCCACCAACCTTATCTGTTCACCTGCTTTTAATCCTGATGCCATGTTTTTTACACTTATAAGTGTTCTTGTGGCTATTTGCAGCAGTTATTATGTAAAAAAAGATCTTCATAAAAAAAGCAACATTATTCTTCTTGCTCTTACAATAGGAGTTATTTCCGGTGGCTTTGGAACGGTTTTTCAGTGGATGCTTTTTAAAGGACCTCAGTTTGATTATGTTGCAGAACTTGCTGATTATTTTTCGGGAAGCAGAAATGACACATCATTTTTTATATGGTCTCTTGGCCTGATAATAGCCCTTAATATCGTTGATAAAGGGATCTCTGTACTTATTTCTGCTTTAGCATTTCACTTTATTCCGGAAAATGTGAGACAATCTTTCTTTAATTGCTCTTTCAGACAGACACCGTTAAAGGCAGAAGATCTAATAAAGGCAAATGCAAAGAAAGAAAAGGGTAAGGAATCTATAAGATTAAGGCTTTCTTTTCTTCTTTTATCGGCATCATTTGCCATTACTCTTGTCCTTGGGTTTTTAAGTATAAAGATGAATTATGACGCATCTGTAGATGACGGAAGAAAAACTGTTGCAAATGCGGCTTCTTTTGCGGCGGAGCTTATTGATGCAGACCAGATACAGAACTATCTAAGGTCCGGTAAGACTGCACCTAACTGCGATCTGCCGGGATATAAAGAGACTAACGATCTTTTATGTAAGCTTAAAGATTCGTATACGGATCTTGAATATATTTATGTTTATCAGATCAGAGAAGATGCCTGCTATGCAGTTTTTGATACAGATGATTATTTTCAGGAAGGCGGACAGATAGGTGAAAGAATTGAATTTGACGAAAGCTATCTGCCTCTTGTTCCTGCCCTTTTAAAAGGGGAAAGAATAGAAGTTCAGGAATCAGAAAGCCGTTTTGGTTATCTGCTTACGGCCTACGAACCTTTGTATAACTCCAACGGCAAATGCGTGGCATATGTGGGAGCCGATATTTCATTTTCAAGGATATCTGATTACCTTAAAAACTTTGTGGTAAGGGCTTTGCTGATTTTTTCAGGCTTCTTTGCCCTTATTGTTGCTTTTGGTATCTGGATGTCAGGTAATTTTATTATTTATCCCATCAGTGCTCTTGAAAAATATATTGATGGTTTTATGCGCGGGATAGAGGATCAAAAGAAAATTGATAAAAGCGTAAGAAAACTTGATAAACTTGATATCTGCACAAATGACGAGGTAGAAAATCTTTACAGATCGGTTTGCGAGATGGCAAAAGGTACTGCAGATCAGATGCGAAGCATAAGACTTCTTGCAAGGTCAAATGAAAAAATGCAGCGCGGCCTCATTATCACAATGGCAGACCTTGTAGAAAGCAGAGATCAGGATACGGGGGCCCACATACAAAAAACTGCTGCCTACGTGCGTATTATATTAAAAGGCTTAAAAGAAAAGGGATATTACGCAGACAGGATCACAGATAAGTACGCAAATGATGTTGAAAAATCTGCGCCTCTTCATGACATTGGTAAGATCAATGTTCCTGATGCCGTTCTTAATAAGCCCGGCAAACTTACGGATGAAGAGTATGAGATCATGAAAACTCACACCACAGCAGGAAGAAAGATCCTTGAAAATGCAATCAGTACTGTTGAGGGAGAGAACTACCTTAAAGAGGCCAGAAACATGGCGGCGTACCATCATGAAAGATGGGACGGAAAAGGGTACCCTGAAGGCCTTAGCGGAAAAGTCATACCTCTTTCAGCAAGGATAATGGCTGTGGCAGATGTGTTTGATGCGCTTACTTCGCCAAGAGTTTATAAACCCGGATTTCCGCTTGAAAAAGCTCTTGAGATCATAAAAGACGGTTCCGGAAAACAGTTTGACCCGCTTATAGTTGAGGTTTTTCTTGATTCGGTACCTGAGATTAAAAAGACAATGCAAAAATACCAGATCGGCTAAAATTATAAATAAATGATCTGTCTTTACGGAGGTTTTATTATGCTTCTAAAGAAGATAATAAGAAAAACAATAATATTTTGCTGTATAGTGACGCTGCTATCAGGAATATGCGTAAACGCTAAAGCATCTGGGGATACTGCAAAAAGTACTGATAATGCGACGCTAAATTCAGAAAACGGAAATGTAGGCGGAGGATATGCAATTACAGGACAGCTTCCTGAAGTTGGCTATATGTCTGTTCTTTATGATGCAAAAAACGGACTTCCGACATCTGAGGCTAACTGTATTCTTGGCCTTTCAAGCGGATACGTACTTATCGGCGGATACAGCGGTATTATAAGATACGATGGTAATTCCTTTGAAAGACTTTCTGCAAATGGGGGACTTACAAACGGAAGAGGCCTTTTTGAAGACAGCCTTGGAAGAGTATTTGTAGGAACAAACGATAACGGTGTTGTAGTGATAGACGGCGATGAAACAAGGCATATTACCAAAAATGACGGACTTCCTTCTTCATCTATCAGAACTTTTACACAAGGTAAGGACGGACTTGTATATATTGGCTCTACATCAGGCGTTTCATACGTTGATAACGGGCTTACTCTTTATAATGTTGACGATAAAAGAATTAATAACGAGATCATATTAAATCTGGTTTCAGATGCACAGGGAAATGTTTACGGTCTTACAAAGAGCGGAAAAATCTTTTCCATTGAGTTTAACAAAGTTACGAAGATTTATGAAAGCGCCGAACTTGGCATCAGCAAGATAACTGCGATCCTTTGTGACCCAAACGAAGCCGGAATTTTATACCTTGGAACAGACAGCAACATAGTGTACCGCGGCGTATTTGGCGATAAAGTGGGTTCAATGAATAAATTTTTTGCGGGTAATATTGAAACTGCCCAGTGGCTTTCATATGAAGTTGGCAGGATCTTTATCTGCGGCGAATCTTCTGTGGGTTATTTTGAACCAGACGGCAAGTTTGTACTTATTAAGAACCTTCCCGTAAATGATTCCATTTCCATGATGACATCAGACTATCAGGGAAATATCTGGATAGCTTCCTCAAGGCAAGGCGTCTGTAAAGTTATTGCTAACAATTTCCTTGACTATACCAAGGTGTCGGGAATACCTGACGAAGTAGTTAACGTGACCTGTCTTTATAAAGACAATCTTTATGTGGGTACAGATAAGGGGCTTAAGATAATAGCTCCGGGCCATAAACGTGTTTATAACGAGCTTGTAAGCTATCTTGGAGATGCCAGGATAAGGTGCATTTTTGCAGACAGCAAAGACAATCTTTGGATAAGTACATTTACATATGGACTTGGCCTTGTTAAATATGATAAAGACGGCAATATTACGGCATTTAATAAAAATAACGGCATGCCAACCAATTAAGTGCGTAATGTATACGAAAAAAGTGACGGCAGTATACTTGCCGGCACCAATAACGGCATTGTTGTAATTAAAAATGACGAAATAATAAAAGTTTACGGGACAACTGACGGCCTTAATAATACTGTGATCCTTACGGTTTGCGAAGGATTTAACGGCGAGATTTACGCAGGAACCGACGGAGACGGCCTTTATATCATAAGTGATGATGGAGTTACAAGGATCGGCTCTGAAGAAGGCTTATCAAGCGATGTTATAATGAGGATAAGAAGAGATGATAATAAAGATGTGATGTGGATCATATCTTCAAATTCCATAGCATACATGAAAGACCTTATTATTAAGCAGGTTTCTACGTTTCCTTATAACAATAACTTTGATATCCTTTCAGATAAAAACGACAATTACTGGGTCCTTTCTTCTGATGGCATTTATTCTGTAAGATGTGATGATATGCTTGCAGATACGATAAGCGAATACAGACTTTATACACTAGCAAACGGACTTACAAGCCTTCCTATAGGACACGGTTACAGCGCTCTTGATAATGAAGGAAAACTTTATATAGCAGGGCAATCCGGCGTTTCAAGAGTAAATATTGAAAAATATTTTGAAAGAAATACAAAGATAATTACCACAGTAAAGAACATACTTTGCGATGACATACCTGCGAAAAAGGACGCAAGCGGAGCCTATGTTATTTCTTCTGAATGTAAACGTATACAGATCATCCCTGCCATACTTGATTACACGGTAACAAACCCAACTGTACACGTTTTTCTTTCTGATGTAGACAACACAGGTATTACATCAGAGCTTAACAGGCTTTCGGCTCTTGAATATACAGGGCTTCGTTACGGGAGCTATGTGCTTCATATCCAGATCCTTGACAGGGGAAGCGGGAAAGTGCTTTCTGATGAGGCTTTTCATATCAAAAAAGAGCCGAGATTTTTTGAACTTATAGCAGTCAGAGTCCTTCTTATAGCCCTTCTTGCGGCAGGCGTCGGCCTTATCGTCTGGAGAGTTATGGCAGGAACCATCATAAGAAAGCAATATGTACAGATTCAGGATGCAAAGGCTGAGGCAGAACGCGCAAACCTTGCAAAATCAAGGTTCCTTGCCAATATGTCTCATGAGATCCGCACGCCAATAAATACCATTATGGGCATGGATGAAATGATATTAAGAGAAAATGCAGACGGTGTTCCAAAGCCTTATTTTCTTTCTGTTATTAACTATGCCCTTGATATCAGAAGCGCATCAGAATCCCTGCTTTCACTTATCAATGATATTCTTGATATCTCTAAGATAGAGTCAGGGAAAATGCATCTTGTGGAGCAGGAATATGACATTGCAGCTACCCTTCGTGCCATAATTACCATGATCAGGGTAAGAAGTGAGTCAAAGAGGCTTTTCTTTAATGTTGAGATTGATGAAAGCATGCCATCTATCCTTTACGGAGATGAAGGAAAGATTAAACAGATCGTACTTAATCTTCTTACAAATGCTGTAAAATATACTGTTGAGGGTGGATTTACTCTTAAAGTTACTGTAACAGAAAAAGACAGTGAAAAGTGTGATTTAAGGATCTCTGTTAAGGATACGGGAATAGGCATAAAGAAGGAAGATTTTGATAAGCTTTTTAACGCATATGAGCGTCTTGACGAGGAAAAGAATTCAGGTATACAAGGGACAGGCCTTGGGCTTGACATATCAAGACAGTTTGCACATCTTATGGGCGGCAATCTTGTATGTGAGAGTGAGTACGGGGAAGGCTCTGAATTTATTCTTACCGTATCACAAAAGATTGTAGACCCGAAAGAGATCGGTGTATTTAAGGAAGAGGTTGAAGAAAACGTTAAAGGCCCTTATGTACCGCAGTTTATTGCTCCCGATGCGGATATTCTTGTGGTAGATGATAATCCTATGAACCTTAATGTAATAAAAGGCCTTTTAAAGCCTACCAAGGTTTTTGTTACCACAGCAGAGAGCGGCGAAGAGTGCCTTGAAAAGCTTAAGCTAAGTACTTTTAATGTGGTGCTTCTTGACCATATGATGCCCGGTATGGACGGAATAGAAACTCTTTCAAAGATCCGTGCAAATTATCCTGATCTTCCGGTTTACGCTCTAACTGCAAATGCAGCTGTAAACGGAGAGGAATTCTATAAAGAAAAAGGCTTTACGGGTTATCTTGCAAAACCTATAGATACGAGAGCCTTAGAGAGAGCCATAATGATGCATCTTCCTGAAGACATCATGCTTAAGCCTGAGACACCTGAAGTTTCAGAAGAACCGACAGATCTTCCTGATGATCTTAAGTGGCTTTATGATACGGAAGGGATTTCTGTCCCTGATGGAATAAAACATTCGGGAGGAGTTTCTTCGTATATTAACTCTCTTGAACTTTTTTATGATACGATAGAAGATAATGCATCTGTAATAGAAAAAGCGTATAATGAAGATGATATAAAACTTTATACCATTAAAGTACACGCTCTTAAGAGCTCAGCAAGGATCATAGGTGCATTAAGTTTATCCGATATGTGCCAGAGTCTTGAAGATGCGGGTAATGCAGAAAATAAGGCATTTATAGATGCAAATGCCGGAATATTACTTGAGGTTTACAAGGCATTTAAAGATAAGCTTAAAAATATCCGTAAAGAAGAAAAATCATCCGGCAATAAACATCCTGTGCCTGAAGATACGCTAAAAGAAGCATATGAGGCGCTAAGAGAGCTTATTCCTCAAATGGATTATGATTCAGTGGAAGAAATCTTAAATGAGCTTAATAACTATGCTTTACCTGATAAAGATAAAGAACTATTTGATCGTCTCTTAAAACTTCTTAAAGGCTTTGCATGGGGCGAGATGGAAGAATTAATACTAAAGTAAACGGAGGACAAACAGATGACAGATCTTCGGGTTATGGTTATCGGAGAAAAACCTACATTTTTGACCAAAGTCGTCTGCAAAAAAATAACCGAAAGCGGCACGGAGTGTAACTTTGTGCCCTGGACAGTCAATGATATAAACAACAACTGGGAAAACACCGCTCTTGTCATTATGTATATGGAAGAGGACGAAAGGCCAAGTGAAACCCTTTTGCATTTTATCATGGATAAAATGGCAGATACGGGTAATATGATGATCCCTATAGGAACGCATGATGATATAGCCTTTATTATTGACCATATGCGTGGTGACCTTATCTACAGATCTTTTAGGAGACCTGTAAATAACGAAGAGCTTGTTTCTTGTGTTAAGGATTATATCACTAAGACTGAGTCCGGTGAGTTTAAAAAGAGCCTTCTTGTGGTAGATGATGACGCCTCGTTTCTTGGAGTTGTAAGAGACTAGCTTAAAGATTCCTACAAGGTTTCTTTAGTGAATTCCGGCATTCAGGCCATTAAATGGCTTGCAAAAAATAAAGTCGATCTTATACTGCTTGATTATGAAATGCCTGTTACAAGCGGCCCACAGGTACTTGAAATGCTAAGAAACGATCCTGAAAATGCAAATATCCCTGTTATGTTTCTTACAGGAAAAGGGGATAAAGAAAGTGTTATGAAAGTTCTTTCACTTAAACCGGAGGGGTACTTTCTTAAAACCATTGAAAAGGCTGAACTTATAAAGAATCTTAACGATTTTTTTGTCAGAAAGAAAGCACCTTCTCATTAGACTTTTTTATATTGACATAATTTTTTGCACTTGTTATCATAAGCATTGCTTGTGTCAACAAGTGCTATTTTTTGTTTTTTGGGAGAAATGTAATGAGCAAAGAACTTGTAACATGCGAATCCTGCGGAGCTTCCTTTAATGAGGATGAGCCTAAATGCCCTTATTGCGGCACTCTTAATCCTGTCGGTGCTGAAAAAGAATACGGCGAAAAACTTGAAGGAATAAGAGAACATCTTGACAAGGTGGATGATTTTGCAAGAGGAAGTTATTTATCCCTTATTAAAGAAGGGTTTAAGGTATTTGCAGTTGTTTTTCTTATATCAGCTATTGTATTTCTTATTTCTTATTCAAGTATAATTAAGAAAAAATATGAAAAATACGCCTCAAGAAGAGATGAGGTTGATAAAAAGATCGAGCTTATGATCCATTATAAAGATAATGTTGCAGTTATTAACAATCTTTTTGAAAAGAAGGATTATGAGGCAATAGTAAATTTTCTTGAAAGCCTTGATCATAATGACGAGATCGAGTTACATAAGTGGGAGCATTATCACTTTTGCGAAGCTTATGCCCATATTGTTGAATCGAGAGCATCCGTTGATAAATTCAAGAATGCAGAAGAAAGATTTTATTATGATTACGGTAAAGCTTTATATGAAGCGGAAGATTTTTACATAAGTGCTTTTGCCGGCTATTACGTTAACTCTTATACCGATGAGGACAAGGCAGAGCTTGAAAATATCTGGAAAGATCACTATGAATATCTTTGCAAAGAGCTTGATATAAAATCAAGTGAGCTTGATATGCTTATAGAAAGTGCTGTAAATAACAGATATGCTCAGTATTCTGAGTGCAACGATTTTGCAAAAGAGAAAGTAGGGGAATATTAATGAAGTGTAAGAAATGCGGAGCAAATCTTGAAATAGATCACGCTTTTTGCCCTTACTGCGGGGCTAAAAATCCTGTTGCAAAAAAGCACAGGGAAGATATGAGGCGTTTTGCAAAGGACTATGCTGATACCAGAAAAGAAGTTATAG
>Ga0129306_1002685_pt1 | contig 15056 bp, 9 predicted proteins | sample P827metagenome_FD_94438 | JGI IMG/M metagenome (GOLD analysis project Ga0129306, IMG submission 94438) | Capybara group fecal microbial communities from Wisconsin, USA - P827 metagenome | ecosystem: Host-associated > Mammals > Digestive system > Large intestine > Fecal | place: USA: Wisconsin...
CCTGTTATTTCAACATAAGTAAATCCAAAGATGGCAAATTTTGTCTTGTACTCATTTATGCCTTCCTTGCAGGTGTATTCAATCTTTTGAAGAGGTGTGGTTTTCTTCTTATTGCTGCACTGAATATTTTTCTGGGTAAGCTCGCCGTCTTCTCCGATAAGTTCGCCAAAGCGAAGGATGAGCTTATCGCCTTTATGGGCTTTTACCGTAAATGAGATATAGCCCGCCATATTCTGACCAAAATCAAGTATCTTCTTTCCTGTAGGAGAGGTGATAACTTTTCCTTTAAAGGTCTCGTGTTCTTCAATGGCAACGTTATTTGAAGCGCATGGACGTACGTTTGTGGTAGTCACTTTGGCTTTCCCATTGTAACTTGGAGTCTTTCTCGCGTCTACGATCTCGCCATCCTTGTTGTCTGCAAACTCTATAGGGCCGTCATTACTCCAATCCCAGTTCTCGTCGCTTCTTACGGTACGTACCTGACCGTCTTCAAATGTTATCTCAAGCTGCGCATATACCTTGGTCTCTACACCGTACTGGCATGTTAGACCCCATGCACCAACGCTTCCCCTGTACCAGCCGTCTGCAAGAGCGATCTCAAGGAAGTTGTCTCCGTCTTTAATAAGGTCTGTAACGTCGATGGTCTGAAGCTGCATCCTTAAGCGGTAATCCGTAATACCGGGAGCCAGTACAAAGCTTCCGCATTTTTCACCGTTGATGCTTGCCTCGTATACACCGCAGGCTGTGGCATAAAGCCTTGCTTTTTTAACCTTCTTTTCAGATACAAATTTCTTTCTAAAATAATCTACAGGGTATCTGTTTTTCTTATTTGGGTTGTAGTTGCCTGTTATCCATGATGCCTTAAAGTCACTTTCGTTAAGGAGTCCCATTTCAAATGTGGCAGGCTCGCTTGTTTCTTCCAAGCCGTTTTCATCCCAAAGTGTGACTGTGTATGTGATGATATCTCTGCTGCAAAGCTTCCTTCCCGCATATTTTACATGCATGTCTGATGATGTGACTTTACCTGAATCCCAGGCTGTTTTTCCGCCCTCATCCATGCAGACCACTTTGTACGCACTTTGGCTTACGCCACCTTCGCAGTTCCAGGTAAATACGGGCGCTGCGATATCTATCCCTATTGGTTCTTTAAGATCTGCCGTCCTAAGTTTTACTGCTTTCATTTTAATCCTCCGCTTTTAGTTTCTTTATATTACCGAGCTATGTATCCCAAAAACTTTCATCTTAGATATATTATATTCCATTTCAAAAGAATAAACTTGTATATCTGTTGCGATAATGATATGTTTGTTACCTTTTATTATATAAAAAAATATGCTATAATGCATTTTGGTGCGAGTGAAGTAAGCACATGCTAATATACGAAAGGGACTTTTTATTATGGAAAACAAATCAGCATGGGAAAAATACAAAGCTAAAGAATTAAAAGCTGTATTTTCTCTTTCAGAAGATTACCGCAAGTTTATCTCTGATTGTAAGACAGAGCGCGAATGCGTAAGTGAGTCAATCAAACTTGCAAAAGAGGCAGGTTTTAAAGACCTTGCAGATATCATCAAAGCAGGCAAGAAGCTTAAAGCAGGAGACAAGGTTTATGCAAACAACATGGATAAAAACCTTATGCTCTTTGTTATAGGCAAGAAGCCGCTTAGCGAGGGTATGTCACTTCTTGGTGCACATATCGATTCTCCTCGTATCGATCTTAAGCAGAATCCACTTTGGGAAGATTCTCTTTACACAACACATTATGCAATGATGGATACTCATTATTACGGTGGTATCAAGAAATATCAGTGGGTTACACTTCCTCTTGCCATTCACGGTGTTGTGGCAAAGAAAGACGGCAGCCTTGTAATTATTAACATTGGCGATAAGCCGGGCGACCCTGTTGTTTCAGTAACAGATCTTCTTGTTCACCTTTCTGCAGATCAGCTTGACAAGAAGGGCGCAAAGGTTGTAGAAGGCGAGAAGCTTGATATCCTCGTTGGCACCATGCCGCTTAAGGGCGAGGAAAAGAAGGCTGTTGCAGCAAATATTATCAAGATCCTTAAAGATGAATACAATATGGAAGAAGAGGATTTCCTTTCTGCAGAGCTTGAGCTTGTACCTGCAGGCGAAGCAAGAGACTACGGCCTTGACAGAAGCATGGTCATGGGTTACGGCCAGGACGACAGAGTTTGTGCTTACACATCTCTTCTTGCTATCCTTGAGGCAAAGGCTCCTGAAAAGACACTTGGCTGCATCCTTGTAGATAAAGAAGAGGTTGGCAGCATCGGTGCTACCGGTATGAAGTCAAGATTCTTTGAAAATACAGTAGCTGAGATCATGAACGCTATGGGCAAGTACTCAGAGCTTGATCTTCGCCGTGCGCTTGCAGCATCAAAGCTTCTTTCATCAGACGTTAGTGCTGCTGTAGATCCTAACTACGGAACAGTTAATGAGCTTAAGAACTCAGCTTTCCTTGGACGTGGTATCGTATTTAACAAATACACCGGTTCAAGAGGAAAGTATGGCTGTAATGATGCAAATCCTGAGTACATGGCTGAGCTTCGTGCCATTATGGAAAAGGGCGGCGTTTCATTCCAGACTTCTGAACTTGGAAAAGTAGATCAGGGCGGCGGCGGAACCATCGCTTACATTATGGCTCGCTACGGTATGAACGTTATCGATTCAGGTGTACCTGTACTTAATATGCATGCTCCTTGGGAGATCACCTGTAAGGCAGATATCTACGAAGCATACAAAGGATATAAAGCATTCCTTGAAAATGCATAACTTCATTATTGTGAATTTTTGTTAGGATTCTTTGTACTCCTTAGGTGACATCCCTGTCACCTCTTTAAAGACTCTGCAAAAATGGCTTTGGGAGGAAAAACCAAGGTAAGTTGATATCAAAAGAAGGCTTTTATCGGAGTGCTTAAGCAAATGCTTGGCCTCCGATATTTTCATATTTCTAATGTAATCAGTAAGTGTGATGCCGCTTTCTTCCTTAAATTTGGTGGAAAGGCGGCTTCTACTTATAAATAGGGCATCTGCAATATCTTCCGTCTTTATTGGCTCTGAAATGTGGTGGTGCACATAGTTTGCAACTTCTCCAACAAATTCGGATTTGTTTCTGTGATATCTTATTTTTTCAACCTTTTCAATATAATCAAGTACCATATGAAACTGCAGGTTTGATAGGGCCTGGGGGTTTGTCAGCTGCTCACACTTCATTATATATGAGTCGGAAAGCTTGATGGCTTCCGCTACATCCATGCCACCTCTTATTGCGGCTCTTGAAAAAAGGGCAGTACTTACAATGAAAATATTTTTTGCCTGGCGAAGACCGTCTGGCGTACTGACACCTGCCCTGATGGTGGGAGCATGCTTGATCCATTCCGTAAATTCGTCACGGCTTCCGCGCCTTATCATATCGCTTAAGGTCTGCTCTGTCTGGTATGACTTTATTACATCTCCATCAAGCTCTTCGGAAGCGTCGTAGCGCTCGTATGGAAGCTCGGTAAATTCTTTATAAAGGCCGTCCTGCTCGCTTTCTATTATCTCAAGATCGCTGGTGGACATCTTTTCCTCATTTAATGAGTAGTTCATGGTGCAAAGCACCTGTAAGAGTATGGAAAGAGGGAAAGGTATAATGGCTTTCATTGCTGAAAAGAAGGCATACTGTTTTTCCGGTGAGACTTCAAGTGCAAAAGACATATCGTGGATCTCTTTATCATCAAAGGAAGCTGCTTTGGTAGGACCTATGACTATGGTGTTTTTCTTATGACGTAGAATGCCGTAGTAGGAAAAGTCAGGTGCAATATAATATCCCACATTACCGTTACCTGATAAGACCCTGTCTAAATGGGGCGTGATCGGATCTTTTGCAAATGGAAGAGAAAAGTGAAAAATCTTAAGCTCTTTTCCTTCGTAGACTCTTATTGGTACACCAAGCATATCTCCTGTTTTTTCAGCTATATATTCGTAATCCGGTACAGATTGCATCTTTTCCCCCTCCTAAAACAAATCTACAATTCGTAAAACAAACATATCTTATGCAACAAATTTACCATATATAAAACAACAATACAATACTAAAAAAGATCTCACATCTATAATTGTTTTCGGATGGAGGATTAAGAAGATGAAAAAAAACAAACCTAAATCAAACAATGGATGGAAGCATGATTTTGCCATCAACAAGTCTTTGTATCTCCTTACTGTGCCTATCGTGGTATATTTCATAATCTTTTGTTATGTGCCAATGTTTGGCGTGGTAATGGCATTTCAGGATTATAAGCCTGCAAGGGGAATACTTGGCAGCAGATTTGTGGGATTTAAGAACTTTGCGACTTTCTTTGGAGGCCCTAACTTCTTTACACTTTTGCGAAACACATTTGTTATCAACGCACTGGGACTTTTCGTGGGGTTCCCACTTACCATTATCTTTGCCCTGCTCCTTAACGAGATCAGACTTAAATGGTTTAAAAAGTCGGTTCAGACCATAAGCTATATGCCATATTTTGTTTCTATGGTAGTTATTGCAGGTCTTATCATTGAGTTTTGCTCAACAAACGGTGTTGTAACAAACCTTGCCGTCAAACTTCTTGGAATACAAAGGGAAAACCTATTACAAAACCCTAAGTATTTCTGGACCATAAACCTGCTTTCAGATATCTGGCAGGGACTTGGATACGGTTCCATATTTTTTATTTCGGCAATTACGGCAGTTCCGACAGAGCAGTACGAGGCAGCAGCAATAGATGGTGCCGGCAGATGGAAAAGGTGCTTGCATGTTACGCTTCCCGGCATAATGCCTGCTATAGTCACAATGCTTATCCTTCGCTGCGGAACCATGATGAGCGTAGGCGGAGACAAGATACTCCTTCTTTACAACAGCAGTATCTACGAAACAGCAGATGTAATCTCCACAAACGTACAGCGTATGGGTATTGAGAACATGCAGTACGGATATGCTACTGCAGTAGGACTTTTTAACTCGGTAGTGGGAACCACATTGCTGGTGATCTCAAATACGCTTTCTAAAAAAGCAACGGATATCGGCATCGTATAGGGGGGAAAGCAGAAAATGGTAGAAAAATTAAAACCTTCAAGGGTGGTTTTTAACATTTTAAACTACTCATTTATGATAGTTTTTGCATTTTTATGTATTATCCCGATCTGGCACGTTACCATGGCTTCTTTAAGTAATCCGAGACTTCTTATGAGCGCCTCGGGTATTATCTGGAAGCCACTTGGAGAGGTGACCTTTGACGGATACAAACTTGTACTTCAAACTGCCAGTGTTCTTAAGGGATACGGCAATACCATCATATATGTCGTATGGAATGCAGTAGTGGGAACTCTCATTACCGTTATCGCAGGATATCTTGTGAGCAGGAAGAGTTTTAAGCTTAAGAATCCTCTCATGATATTTATTCTCTTTACCATGATGTTTTCAGGCGGACTTATCCCAAGCTACCAGGTAAACAGAGCCTTAGGTCTTATTAATTCAAGATGGGCTCTTATGATCCCGGGTATCATAAACGCCTTTTACATCACCATGATGAAGAGCGGTTTTGAGCAGCTTCCGGACAGTTATGAAGAATCAGCTAAGCTTGACGGAGCAGGGCCTATGACCATAATGTTTAAGATCTTAGCGCCCCTTGTTAAGGCAAATATAGCCGTTATTGCCATGTTTACGGTGGTTATGCACTGGAACTCATGGTATCCGGCTTCAATTTACCTTCCTGCAGCAAGAGATGCCTGGCCGCTTCAGCTTATAATGAGGGAGCTCCTCATTAAAAATGATACGGCTACGGTACTTATAGCTACAGGCGATGCTTCGGGAGTTGTAAATTACACTGCAAACCTTGTTAAATACTGCGTGGTAATAGTGGGTACCTTGCCTGTTCTTATGGCTTATCCATTTGCCCAGAAGTATTTTGTAACAGGCGTAACACTTGGCGGAGTAAAGGGCTGATAAAAAAGTGGGCGCGAAAATTTTTCGCAAAAGTATTGATTAAGCGGGAAAAACCCGCGGAACAGGAGAAGAGAAATGAAGAAAAAGTTAGTAGCACTGGTGATTGCCTGCACCATGATCGTAAGCGTTTTTGCAGGCTGCGGTAAGAGTGAAGACACCGGCAAAGCAGACGTTACCACAAAAGCAGAGGATGGAACGACAGTGAGCAAATCTGCAAACGAACTTGTTGATGATGAAAATGAGAACCTAGACATAACAATATGGCTTTATAAAGATGATTACAAAGTATACGACTCATATTCAGAGAACCCTGTAGTTGACTATTTAAACAAGAAATATAACTGTAAACTGGATTTCCAACAGCCTGCCATGGGCTCTGAGAGAGAGCAGTTCTCACTTATGCTTGGTACAGGCAGCTATACAGACGTAATGGAAGTTACTTTCTCCACAGAAGGTGTTGCTTCACTTTATGAGGACGGCATTATAATCGACCTTGCTCCTTATATTGAAAAATATGCACCAAATTACTACGCATTCTTGCAGGCCCCGGAAAATGAGGACGTAAGAAAAGCGCTCTATGACAATGAGGGCAGGATCTTCAGCATACCTACAGGACTTCGTAAGGATGAAGCTTATCATTGGGGCGGTTTAGTCTACAGAAGAGATATTCTTGAGACCATGACAGGCGGATATGTTTCTTTCCCAAGCGGAAATGAGGAAATGACCACTGTTGAGGACTGGGAATACGCTCTTTCACTTATGGATCTTTACTTCCAGGCAGCAGGCATGACTGATTATGCCGACCTCATTATCCCATACAACGGATACTTCCAGACCGGTGAGCTTTTAAACGGTTTTGATGCAGCACCGGGAATCTATGTGGACGGCGATATTGTTAAGTTTGGACCGGCACAGGACAATTTCAGAAACTATCTTGAAAAAATGCACGAGTGGTATGAGAAGGGCTACATTTACAAGGATTTTGCAAGCCGTACAAATGACATGTTCTATCTTCCGAATACAGCTCTTACATACGGAGCTGCAGCGGGTATCTGGTACGGACTTACTTCTCAGCTTGGCGGAGCAATGAGTATGCCTGAATATGGACTTGAGATGACTGTAAATGCCATCCCTTCACCTCTTGACACTGCTCATACAGACAAGGGAATGGGATTCTTGTCATCAGATGCTGACAGAGCTTCTGCAAACACAAATGCATACGTAGTAACAAAGACCTGTAGCGAAGCTAAGCTTGCAAGATTCCTTAAGATCTGTGATTTTCTCTTTACAGATGAGGGGATGATGCTTAGAAGCTACGGACTTACAACAGAGCAGGGCGCAGCAGACAATAAAGTGTATGTTGACGCAGGACTTGCAGATGGAGCATACACGGGCATTGAAGATACATTTAAGTTTAACGACCTTCTTGTTCCGGATGTGGGACAGCTTTCTATCGATGGAAAGGCCAATAGCTTTTACGGCATCAGACTTCCGGGGCTTTCGCTTTACAAATATAACAACGCATACACCGGAGAGGCCACTAAAAAGGCATCTGAGGAATGGAGAAAGTTCGGGAAAGCCAATACATATCCATCGGGTATTTCATTGACTGCAGAAGATAATGATGCTGTTTCATCCGATTATTCAAACTACTCAGATTATATGGACACAATGATTCCTAAATTTATTATGGGTTACGAAGAGATCAATGACACTACCTGGGCAAACTTTGTTGAAAGAGTAAACAGCCTTGGAGCAGAAAACAGTGTTAAGATCTATCAGAGATATTACGACGAATACCTCGCAAGATAAAATACAGAAATAAATAGTCAGGCTACCGTCTTGTGCGGTAGCCTGAACTATATTAAAATCCTACAGAGTTGTAAGAATGGCGGACGAACTGACTAAGGCTTAGCGAATAATCCTTGACAAAAAAACGCATTTATCTTATGATAAGAAAAGTTAATCGCGACGAACGGAAGCAGTAAAGATCGGCCCCTTTTCAGAGAGCCTGCGGCAGGTGTAAGCAGGTAAGCGGGAGATTTTGAACTCGTCCGGGAGCTTAAGGGGTGAACTTTAGTAGTCCCTTGCGGGTGTTCCCGTTACAGAACGCATGAGTGCAGATGTTTACGCATCTGAATCAGAGTGGTACCACGGTAAATATACGTCTCTGCTGTTTTGGCAGAGGCTTTATTTTTTTATAAGATTATTATTTCGAGGAGGAAAAATAGATGTCAGAGAAAATTTACGACCCTGCGGTGGTCGAAGCAAAATGGCACAAATACTGGCAAGAGCACGAGACATTTAAAACAGATGTCTGGGACTTTAGTAAGCCAAAATATTACGTACTTGATATGTTCCCTTATCCATCGGGAGTGGGTCTTCACGCAGGACACCCTGAGGGTTACACAGCTACAGATATCATGTCAAGAATGAAGAGGATGCAGGGCTATAATGTCCTTCACCCGATGGGTTACGATTCTTTCGGTCTTCCTGCAGAGCAGTATGCGGTAAGCACAGGTAATCACCCTGCAGGCTTTACGGAGAAAAATATTGAGACCTTCTCAGGTCAGCTTCGTGAGCTTGGTTTTGACTATGACTGGAGCAAATGTATTGCAACAAGCGATCCTAAGTTCTACAAATGGACACAGTGGATCTTTAAGAAATTATACGAGGCAGGCTATGCCAAGCATATCGATATGCCTGTTAACTGGTGCGAAGAGCTTGGTACCGTTCTTTCAAACGACGAGGTTATAGACGGAAAGTCAGAGCGTGGCGGATACCCGGTAGTTCGTAAGAATATGCCACAGTGGGTTATTGACCAGCCTGCATTTGCGGAAAAACTCCTTGAAGGTCTTAACGAGATCGACTGGCCTGAATCCACAAAAGAGATGCAAAGAAACTGGATCGGCCGAAGTGAGGGCGTTGAAGTTAAATTTAAGATCGTAGGCGGCGGAGAGTTCAGTATCTTTACCACATGTATCGAGACCATTTACGGTATCACATTTATGGTACTTGCTCCTGACGGAGAGATCGTAAAAGGCCTTATGGACAGAGTTCAAAACAAAGACGAAGTTCAGGCTTATATCGATGAGACTCTTAAGAAAAACGATATGGACAGAACCGAGCTTAATAAGACAAAGTCAGGCTGTCCGCTTAAGGGCGTTACCTGTATCAACCCTGTAAACGGCAAGGAAGTTCCTCTTTTTATCGGTGACTTCGTTCTTGCTTCCTACGGTACAGGTGCTGTTATGGCTGTTCCTTCACACGATCAGCGTGACTTTGAGTACGCACAGGTACATAACATTCCTATGATCCAGGTTATTGACGGAGCAGATGTATCAGAGCATGCTTTTGAAAAATACGATTACCTTGGCAAGGGCTGCAAGCTTATGAACTCAGAAGAGTTTACAGGTATGGTTGTTGAAGATGCAAAAGAAGCCATTACAAAGAAGCTTGAAGGTATGGGCGTTGCAAAGCGCGTTGTAAACTATCACTTCCGCGAGTGGATCTTTGCAAGACAGCGTTACTGGGGCGAGCCTGTTCCTTGTGTATACAAAGAAGACGGCAGCATTTACTTCCTGCCTGATGAGGAGCTTCCTCTTATCCTTCCTGAGCTTGAAGATTACAAGGGTAAGAACGGCAAGGCACCTCTTGAAAATGCTACAGAATGGAAACAGTACAATAAGAACGGCGTAAAGGGTGTTCGTGAGACTTCAACTATGCCGGGATCAGCAGGTTCTTCATGGTACTACATGAGATATATAGATCCTGATAACGATAAAGAATTTGCAAACCAGGAGCTCCTCGCGCATTGGCTTCCTGTTGACCTTTATATAGGCGGACCTGAGCACGCTGTAGGTCACCTTATGTATTCACGTATCTGGAACCGTTTCCTTTACGACAGCGGCCTTTCTCCTGTAAAGGAACCGTTTAAAAAGCTTGTACACCAGGGCATGATCCTTGGCGAAAACGGAATTAAGATGGGTAAACGTTTCCCTGAATTTGTTGTAAACCCAAGTGATGTAGTAAAAGAGTACGGCGCAGATACCTTAAGACTTTACGAGATGTTCATGGGACCTCTTGAAGTAAGCAAGCCTTGGAACAAGCAGGGCGTTGCAGGTGCAAGAAGATTCATCAACAGAGTATGGAACTTCTTTACAGATGAGGCAAATCTTACAGATACAGATAATGAGGCTTTAAAGAAGCTTTATCATCAGACAGTCAAGAAGGTTACAAACGACTTTGAGGCACTTGGCTTTAATACAGCCATCAGCCAGATGATGATCTTTGTAAACGAAGTTTATAAAGTAGGCAGCTGCCCTAGAGAATATGCAGAAGGTCTTGTAAAGCTTCTTTCTCCTATCACTCCGCATGTATGTGAAGAGATCTGGCAGATAATGGGACACGATAACACCATCGCCTACGAGAGCTGGCCTAAATACGATGAAGCAGCTACCGTAGAAGATACCATCGAGATCGCTGTTCAGGTAAACGGTAAGGTTCGTGCAACTCTTCAGGTTGGAAAGAGCGAAGAGCAGGACACCGTTAAAGAGAAAGTATTTGCCCTTGATGAAGTAAAGAAATTTACAGACGGAAAGCAGATCGTAAAAGAGATCTATGTAAAAGGCAGAATTTATAATATTGTAGTTAAAGGCTAACGAAATATATTATTAAGTAAGAAACCTCTCCCTAATGGAGAGGTTTCTTGCGTCCTGATTCTATTAGTTCTTTTTCAAAAGCATCAGGATTTTTAAGGTAGTAGTCCTGATGGTATTCTTCTGCAGGGTAAAAGCTTTTAAAGCTTTCCACTGCGATCTGCGGCTCTTTGCCGGATTCTTTGGCAAGTGCCACTATTTTTTCTTCTGCCAGTGCTTTTTCAGTTTCATCATTATAATAAACAGCAAGGGTGTAAGAGTGCCCTCTGTCTATAAACTGACCGCCGCCGTCAAAAGGGTCCACATTTGCAAGAAAGATATCAAGAAGCTTGGCATATGAAGTCTTCTCGTCATCATAAACAACCTCTATGGTCTCACGGTGACCGGTCTTTTGATGCTTTACGTCTTCATAAGAAGGGTTTACCTCATCTCCGCCTGAATATCCGCTTATAACTTCTTTCGCCCCGTAAATCTTAAATACAGGAGTTACGCACCAAAAGCACCCTCCTGCAAAATACGCTCTTTTTTCCATGATCCCTAGTCCTTTCTTTTTTATTACATTAAGAGTATACCATCAAATCTGACGGAAAAACACCCCTATTTATTTCTATTTTTGGTTACTTTTAAATGAGATAAAAGTGGATATTTTCGGAAAAATGTGCTAACATAGAGGCGGTTTTAAAGGTGTAAGCAACATGTAAGTTACTTACAGGTTTTAGAATTACATTTAGTGGAGGTTCATTTATGAAGAACAGTATGAAGAAAATTGCACTTATTCTTCTTTCTCTTTGCCTTGTGCTTAGCGCATGCGGTAAGAAAGCAGATAACAGTGCGGCAGAAAACGCTGATGCTAATGCAAACAGCGCAGCAGAGAATTCTGAAAACAATGCATCAAACGAAACCGCAACAGGTAAGTACACAGCAGGTACTTATACAGGCGAGGGCGAAGGCTTTGGCGGAACAGTTACAGTAACACTTACTGTAGATGAGAATGCCATCACAGCAGTAGAGATTAACGCTGAGAGCGAAACTCCTGCAGTTGGCGGCGCTGCAGCAGAAGAACTTAAAGAGCAGGTTCTTGCAGCAGGAAGCGCAGAGATAGACGGCGTTTCAGGTGCTACACTTACATCAAACGCAGTTAAGGCAGCAGTTACAGACGCTTTAAATCAGGCTATGGGCATTGAAGTAAGCAAAGCAGATAAGGCTGAAGTTGCTGATGGTACATACAGCGCCAAGACTCCTGGCTTTGGTGTTATGAAGGAGATGGAGCTTTCTGTAACATTTGCAGGAAACAAGATCACAGACATCACAACAGTTTGTGCAGGTAGCGCTACTCAGGCAGATGAAGATGAGTACAGCCCTATCTATGAAACAGTTGAAAAATATCTTTTCCCAAGAATCATTGAGAGCCAGTCACTTGCAGTAGACTCTATCACAGGTGCTACAGTATCAAGCAACGCTGCAAAGACTATCATTGCCAAGGTTATCGATGCCAACGGCGGTGATTCATCTCAGTGGTATGAGAAGGTAGCTAAGAGCACAGAAGAAGTTGTTCTTAACGATTATGATGTGGTTATCGTAGGCCTTGGTACTTCAGGTGTTGCCACATACCTTTCAGCAGCTGAAAACGGTGCTACAGTATTTGGTATGGATGCAGCAGCAAAGATCGGTGGAAACGGTACAAACACAGCCGGTCCTATGGGTGTTAACCCTGCAAGGCAGGTAGCAAACAATGGCGGAAACAACTTTGTAGATCCTGACGAGCTTTTTAACGCATGGATGGAGTACACAGAAAACGACGCTAAGCCTGAACTTGTAAAACTTTTCATCAACGAGTCAGGCGAGACCTTCGGATGGCTTGAAGATAACTATGACTTCCAGTTCCTTGATGGAATGTTCGCATTCTACGATGTACACGGCTGGCCACTTTGGACAATGTACGGCGGAAAGAACGGCGGAAGCAAAGATGTTGCTTACCTTAACTCAATGGAAAAAGCAACAGCTATGAACGAGAAGAACAAATACATGACAGAGCTTACAGCAAAGAGCCTTATCGTAGAAGACGGCAAGGTAGTAGGTGTTGAAGCTGAGTATTATGACGGAACAGTTTATAAAGTATACGGCGACAGCGTAGTTCTTGCAGACGGTGGTTACATCGGAAATGCAGAGATGACACAGAAGTATACAGGTGCTGTATGGCACACAAAGGGTATGACCCAGTGTAACGGTTTTGGTATCTCAGAAGGTCTTAAGCTTGGCGGCGCTCTCTTCAACGAGGATGTAGCTGTTGAGGATCATATCGCAAACCTTGATACCATCGTTAGAAGTGATGATTATTCAAACGATGACAAGAGCATCCTTGCTTCACTTGTACAGGATATGAGCTACACATTCATTAAGAGCAACGGTGATGCTTTCGATCCTAACTACAACGGACTTGGTATTTCTTTCAACGCTTGGGAGGCAGGTGCTAACTACTACGTTCTTATCAATGAGGACGAGTACAATGCAATTAAGACAACAGGTCTTACCAACTTCGTATCTCCTATGTTCTTTAACCAGGGCGGTGCTTACGAAGCAGGTACTCCTGTAGCAAACATCGACGACATCATGGCAATGGGCGTAAAGTATAACGATGTTATAATTGCTGATTCACTTGACGATCTTTCAAGCAAGCTTGGATTTAAGGTAAATGTATCTGATATCCACGGCAAGGCTGATGGTAAAGTTTACTGCATTAAGGGTGCTGCTTATGTTTACTCAACATGTGGTGGTCTTGATATCGATACAAACTGCAACCTTCTTAAGGAAGACGGAAGTGCAATTGACAACGTATACGTAGTAGGTAACAATTCACTTGGTGTACTTAACAAGTCAAACAAGGCATATGTTACATACGGCGGTGCAGCACAGGGCTGGGCTCTTACTTCAGGTAGACTTGTAGGTAAAGATGCAGCAGCTAAGTACGCAAAATAATATAACATAATATAATATGTAAAATACGGCCTGCCGGCTTTATAACCGACAGGCCGGATTATTATGAGTATTTGTTATATTTTTAACCTTGCGTTTGCGGTCACCTTTTGGTATCATAGTATTTGGTCATGCGCATAAAATGTGACCGACACGTTTATTACGGAGGATAATGAAATGAAGAAAACACTTAAAAGACTTTTAGCGGGAATGCTGGTACTTGCATTTATCTGTCAGTTTATTCCTGCAAAGCAGGTAAAGGCAGCAGAAGAGGAGATAAACGTTAATCAGACCTATTCTTATACTCTTACAAAAGACCCAAAGATGCTTAAGTTTACTGCACCTGAGGATGGCGTCTTTACAGTTGATGCAGTTATTAATTCAGATGACGGAAGAACATTTGAAATGTTCCTTTTTGATTCTGACGGACATGAACTTGTAGAGCATTTATATGGTACCAATCAGCTTCAGAAGCTTTCAACCACAGAGTATGCAACAAAAGGCGGCCGTTCTTTCTACGTTAAACTTGTAATACCAAGTCTTGAAGGAATTACAAAAGATGTTACATTTACAGTAAATTTCACCGCTTCAAACGAGTGGGAAAATGAGCTTAATGACAGCGCAGATGAGGCTACCAAGCTTGAAAACGGTGTTTATAAGTACGGCGTTATCACCAAAGATGAGTCTGAAGATTTCTATACATTTAAGGTAGATAAAACAAGCAAGGTTGTACTTGAGTTTGGACCAAAGACCATAAGCGGTAATTATGAATACTGGACAGTAGAGATCCTTAACGATGACGGCGAGAGCCACCAGCTTTACGGCGGAAGTGTTTCTGCGGTTTCAAAAGAGACAGTTTACTTAAAGAAAGGTACATACTTCCTTAAAGTTAAGTACTACATCAGCAGCAGATATGTTCCATACAAGATCAGCTATAAAGCTGAAAATTTTGCAGTTAAACAGCCTACAGTCAGCAAGGTTACCATTAAAAAGAATACTCTCTGGAATTATTACTTTATCGATGCAATTAAGATGAAGGGTAACGGAGATGTAAATGGATTTACCGTTCAGGCAGCAGCAAACAAAAAGCTTAAGAGCAAAATTGTAAACAGGGACATCAATGTAAAAGCCGGCGTTGTAGGAAAGAAAAAGATCAGTTCCAAAGAAGAGGTCTACAACTTCAATATTGAGAGTAACAAAAACTGCTACGTACGCGTACGCGGATATGTGACAGATCCTTTCGGAAAGAATATCTACGGTAAGTACAGCAAGGTTAAATCAAGCAAATAATAACAGAAAATAACTTAAACACAAATGACCAAAAGGGAATACCTCAATACCATTTAGATAATGGTATTGGGATGTCCTTTTTCTTTCATTTTAAATCGATTGAACGTTCTGCGCAAGGGCTCCAATCGATTAAATCCTTTCCGAAGCACGCAAAC
>Ga0129306_1002686_pt1 | contig 15049 bp, 7 predicted proteins | sample P827metagenome_FD_94438 | JGI IMG/M metagenome (GOLD analysis project Ga0129306, IMG submission 94438) | Capybara group fecal microbial communities from Wisconsin, USA - P827 metagenome | ecosystem: Host-associated > Mammals > Digestive system > Large intestine > Fecal | place: USA: Wisconsin...
AATAAAGAGATTCTTCGCTCCGCTCAGAATGACAGTATGGGCGGGAGTGCTGCTGGCTGCGCTGGCAGGATGCGACCCGGAGCCGATTCCGACCGCTTTTGCGGCGGAGAGTTCCGGGCAGGAGGTGGCCGTCTTTGATTTCAGCGTCATGGGCTATGAAGAGCCTTCCACCAAGGCCTATTCGGCTGATGTTGAAGACGGCCTTGTGGACCGCATCGACATATTTGCATACGACCAGAATGGCTGGATATACGACCATTATGTCATCGGTGAATACGGCGGCGGTCCGCTGGACCTTACGCAAGTGAGCTTCAAACAGAAAGGTGAAAACGGTGAACAGCGACACTACCTCATTATGGCCAATCTAGACCCGGACAGCGCCCGGTACATTAGTTATCTGGACAATGTGGATTTGGCTAGATATCCGGAAGGGTTTATCCCGTGGAGCGCTGGCAATGCCCGCGCGAATTATCCCTTGATGGGAGCGACTGCCTATGTTATGTTCGGATCGGTTACAACTGTGAACGTCAAATTGATGCGCTATATGTCCAAGTTTGAGATTGGAACCATTAGCGCAGAGTTCTGGGGCGACCCAGACCTGTATCGGAACGTGTATGTCCAGCATATCGCCTTAGTGAATGCCTGGAATATCGTGCGGATTTGCCAGACACCGCCAAGGAACTTCTATGGGTACACCAAGGACATCTTCGGCCCACAAAGTTCGGGCGCCAATGCATTCGGGCAGCCTTCGTATCACTACTATATGGCCAATTGCTTTCTGGAGCAGGAGCAATGGAGCACCTACAACATGACCTATGCCGACATGGGCTCAGGGACGTTCAATCAGGGTATTTATGGCGGACGCGGCAAACTGAACCAGAGTTATCGGTACATTTACAACTACAACTATCTGCAGCCCAAGAATACAATCAATCTGGATTGTCCGGACGCGTTGAAGGAACTGTCCCAGCAGACCTGGGATACCAACGCCTACCTGCCGCAGAACGCCGGTAAACTGTGCAGCGATATCGACGGTTATCTGGGCCCGCTGAATGTGAACAGGGCTTTCTATACGCTCCCCACGAAGTTCAATGCCTGGTTTACGGAGCCCACCTACAATGCCGACCAGCAAAACAATGAACTCCGGCTGGTGCTGGCCGTGAAAATCAACGGGACGCTCTACTTCTACTCCAAGATGATTAAAGGCTTAAACCCGAATATGTGTTACAAGATTAACAACATCACGCTCAAGGGAGAGCCCGGAGAGTATGCCAACACATGGGTACGCGGCGGTCAAGTTACGAAGGCAGCAGCAGCTGAAGATGTTGAACAGTGGCGTGTGCACGGCAACACGGCCGAAATAGACAATCTGGTGCTATGAGACGGTGGATATTGATTGGAATTGCAGGGCTAATGGCCCTGGTTTCCTGCTCGGTCAAGGAAGATCGGAGCGATGCGGCCTGCTGGATTACCGTAACGGCCGAAACATCCACTTCCATGAGTATCTGGTACGGCAGTCAAAGAATCCTTGACAACCATCCGGGCAGTCTCGTGGACCACATGGTGCCAAGGGGAACTGTGGACCTGGTGGCCAGCAATAACGACAGGTTCACCGTATCTGAGGGCGAACAGATGAGCGAACTCTTCGCTCAGCTTCAACATCTGGATACGGACGGAGAGTTCGCCTATGCTGGAGTTGAACTGAAAAAGCAATTTGCCAATGTTTACCTGGACTTCAAGGAGGAAGATGATGGCCGAACAGGCTATGACCTGTTGGTAACCGGGACAGTTTATGGAGCGGATAATCATACACTGAGACCCGTAGAAGGTGTTTTCCGCTGCACGCCCGAACCACTAGCTGATACCCGGGGATACAGTTTCCGCGCTCCCCGTCAGAAGGAAGAATCGCTCACTCTCAGGCTTCTATCTGAGGGAGAAACCGTCGATACCATCCCTCTTGGAGAACTCATCCGAAAAGCCGGGTTCGACTGGACCAAGGAGAGCCTCGGAGACGTTTCCATCCTCTGTGACCTACCGGCCCATACGTTCACCATCACAGTGATGGAATGGGAAGGCCCCGTGACATTCGAAATAACGATGTAAACCAACCTAAACCTCAAAGATTTTTTTCATATGTATTAAACGTTAAACTACCTGGAGCGGACGCCTGTGAAGGTCTCCGCTTCTTTATAATGACAATGTACGTTTTGAGAAATCAAGTAAAAAACGGTAAATTTGAAAAGAATAAAATTTTGTTCCATATGAAGCAGTTATTTATCATACTTGTCCTCGCCTTTTGTATGCAGGCGTGCGGAAACAACGTTTGGGATGTGCATTCCCCTAATGGACAGATATATGTTAGCTGTTTTCTAACAGAGGAGGGTGTTCCTGTATATACAATTGATGTAGATAAACATCCATTTGTCTTTAAGTCAAAACTTGGAATGGTTTGCAAGGAAAGAACAATAGACCTTGCAGAAGGTTTTAGGTTTGAATCATCAAAAGTGACGAGGCATGATGAAAAATGGACTCAACCATGGGGTGAAAACAAGGAGGTCCTGGACCAGCACAAGGAACTGGAGGTGAGGCTTGCAAACAGTGATTGTAAATTGACGTTACGTTTCAGGGTTTTCAATGACGGGGTCGGGTTCAGGTATGAGTATGAGGTTCCTTATCAGGTCGGGAATGAGGGTATAATCATCACCGATGAACTCACTCAGTTCAATATCGCCCAAGACGGTCTCTCCTGGTCCATTCCGGCGAATTTTGACAGCTATGAGCAGGAATATAGGGAACTCCGGATTTATGAGCTGGAGAATGCCAATACGCCCATGACCTTCCGTACCGATAACGGTCTGTATGGCAGCATCCACGAGGCTGCGCTGGTGGATTTCCCGGAAATGACACTGAAAAGTGACGACGGAATCCTTACGGCAGCACTTGCGCCGGACGGCCCCAACAACTTGGAGCAGAAGGCCGTCGTGCCCCGGACATTCATAACGCCTTGGCGCACCATTCAGATTGGTCGAAAGGCAGTAGATTTAATCAATTCCAGCTTGATTTTGAACCTGAATGAGCCTTGCATACTGCAGGATGTCTCCTGGATAAAGCCGGCCAAGTACGTGGGCGTATGGTGGGGTATGCATCTGGGCCTCTATTCCTGGGGCAAGGACGCTAGGCATGGCGCCACGACTGAAAGGGCTAAGCAGTATATCGATTTCGCCTCTGCGAACAACATAGATGCCGTACTTTTTGAAGGCTGGAACGACGGCTGGACTATTGCCAACGCCCATCACGACTTTGATTTTACAAAACCCGCCCCGGACTTTGACCTTGACGCCGTTCTTGCTTATGCTCGTGAGAAAGGCATAGATTACATTATTCACCATGAGACCGCGGGAGAAGTTGCCTGGTATGAACAGCAACTTGAAAATGACCTCGACTTTGCCGCCGAAAGGGGCATTCACGCCCTCAAGACCGGCTATGCCGGATGGCTTCTGGACGGGCACTATCATCACAGCCAGTACGGGGTGAGGCACTATGCCAAAGTGGTCCGGGAGGCTGCTGAAAGGCAAATAATGGTAGATGCACACGAGCCCATCAAGGAGACGGGCCTCCGGCGCACCTACCCCAACTTCATGACCCGGGAAGGTGCCCGAGGCATGGAATGGAACGCCTGGAGTAGCGGCAACAAGCCCTCGCATCATGAGATCCTGCCGTTTACCCGCCTTCTTTCCGGGCCGATGGATTATACCCCTGGAATCTTCGATATAGAATACCGGACCATTGCCGGAAACCCTGACGTGAAGGTATGGAACAATGTCCATTCGTCTGAGTGCCGGGTTAACACAACCCTCGCCAAGCAGATTGCCCTCTGGGTGGTACTGTATTCCCCGATGCAGATGGCGGCGGACCTCATCGAAAACTATGAGGGTCATCCGGCTTTCCAGTTCTTCAGGGACTTCAATCCGGACTGCGACTGGTCCGAGGCCCTCCAGGGAGAAATTGGAGAGTACATTGCCATCGCCAGGCGCAGCGGTGACAAGTTCTTTTTCGGCGCCACTACAAATGAGGTTGGCCGTACCCTTGAGCAACCCCTCTCCTTCCTTAAGCCCGGAGTAATATACACGGCCACCATTTATGCCGATGCTCCTGATGCCGACTGGAAGGACAATCCGTATGCTTATGTCATAGAGTCCCGGACAGTAACATCGGAAGAAAGCCTACAAGTGATACTTGCACCGGGAGGAGGTCAGGCAATCAGTTTTATTCCGCAGTCCTGAATTCGAGTTTGGCACCCTTTCTCATCGCATCAATTTCCACGAAGCGCTCATCGTGGCGTTTGCCGTCAAGGCGGATATCATCGTAAACCGGTCCGGGGCCTTTGGCAGTGATTGTGAGCGTTTTGCCGCCGGGAAGGGAGACTTCGGTCTTGGGGAAGAGGGGTGTGCCGATGGCGTACTGCCCGCTCCCAGGGCAGACGGGGTAGAAGCCAAGGGCGGAGAAGACGTACCAGGCCGATGTCTGGCCGTTGTCTTCGTCACCGCAGTAGCCGTCAGGTGCGGCGCTGTAGAGGCGGTCCATTACCTCACGGATGTATACGCTACCCTTTTCCGGATGAGCAGTCCAGTTATAGAGGTACAGTATATGCTGCGAGGGCTGGTTGCCGTGTGCGTAGTTTCCCATATCGGCCACCTGCATCTCGGTGATTTCGTGGATGCGGTAACCGTAGTAGCTGTCGTCGTAGATGGGCGGGACCTTGAAGACGGAGTCCAGCATTTCGGTGAAGGAGCCCTCGCCGCCCATCGCCTCCATCAGCCCCGGAACATCGTGGAAAACACTCCAGGTGTAGTGCCAGGCATTGCCCTCGGTGAAGGCATCGCCCCATTTGTAGGGGCTGAAGGGCTCCTGAAAAGAGCCATCGGCATTGCGTCCTCTCATAAGACGGGCCGACGTGTCAAAGACGTTGCGCCAATTCCCGGAGCGCTTCAGGTAAAGGTCGATTTCCTCCTGCGGACGGTCCAGAAGCCGTGCGATTTGGGCTATGCACCAGTCGTCATAGGCATATTCCAGGGTGCGAGCCACATTCTCATTCACGCCAACATCGCAGGGGATGTAGCCAAGGGTGTTGTAGTACTCATGTCCCTTGCGTCCGGTAGAACTCACCGTGGGATGCACGTGTTCAGTTCCATATACAAGGGCTTTGTAGAGGACCTCCAGGTCTTCGCGGGAGACAAGGCCTTGTACTGCGGCATCGGCCACCACGGCGGCTGAGTTGTTCCCAATCATGCAGTCCCGGTGGCCGGGAGAGGCCCATTCCGGAAGGAAGTCATTTTCGCGGGCAACGTTCGCAAGGCCTTGGAGAATCTCCCTGCTTACGTCGGGATAGACAAGGTTCAGCAGCGGGAATAGTGCCCTGAAGGTGTCCCAGAAGCCGGTATCGGTATAGAGGTAGCCGGGCTCCACTTTGCCGTTATAGGGGCTGTAATGGACTGGATTGCCGTCAGCGTCCAGTTCGTAGAACTTCCTTGGGAAGAGTGTGCTGCGATAGAGACAGGAGTAGAAGGTGCGCATCTGTTCATCCGAGCCCCCGGATACGCGGATACGGCCAAGGACCTCATCCCAGCGCTGCTGAGCTGCATTCCGAACCTCGTCAAATGGACGGTCAAGGACTTCCTTAAGATTCAGGTATGCCTGCCTGGAAGAGATGAAAGAGGAAGCGATATAGAGCGTGACAACCTGTCCGCGGGTGGTCTTGAACGGTCCTCCAAGGGGTTCGGAAGACTTGATTACGAAGTAGTTACGGAAACCTTCCGGCACGCCGCCATGATTCTGCACTGTATATCCGTTCACCCACTCGTTTTCAAAGCTCACCACTCCGCCCTTGAAGGGATTCACCTTGATATCGGCATCATCGCTCTCCGGGAAGGTTATGCGCATGACGGCGGCTCGCTCAGTGGGCGTAATCTCCACGCGGATATCATAATCGGCAAGATACACGCTGTAATAATAGGGCTTTGCAACCTCGCTCTTATGGGAGAACCAGCTGCCGGAGGCGTTCCCACCCGTAAACGGCAGGATTGAAAAGGCGCCATAGTCATTTATCCAGGGAGAAGGCTGATGCGTCTGCTTGAAGCCGGTGATGCGGTGCTTGTCATATTGATATGTCCAGCCGTCATCCTCCCTTTCGGCTGTCATCGGTGTCCAGAAGTTCATGCCCCAGGGCAGGGCTATCGCCGGATAGGTGCTGCCCGTGGAGAAAGTCCAGTCGGACTGGGTGCCGACAAAGGTTGACACGTAGTCAGAAAGGTGAACTTCGCCCGCAGGGCGGCTGCAAGAGAGGAGATTGCCGGTCAAGCCGGCAATGACGGCGATGAGGATGAGACGTCTCATAAAATGCTGTTCAAAAGGTCTAGTTTACCGTCATTTACGAGTTTCAGGATAAGTTCTCCGAAGAGGCTGTTCTGCCAAGCGAACCATTCGCGGGTGAAGTGGGAGGCATCGTCCTTGTGGAAACTCTCGTGTATGAAGCCGGTGCCGGCGTCGGTAGCAAGGAGCGTGGCGATGCAGTTGCGGATCTCATCGTCGCTGGTGGAAGTGAAAGCCCGCATCATTATGGACATGGGCCAGACCATGTCGTAGCCGATATGGGGGCCGCCGACTCCCTCACCGGCGGCGCCGCTGAAGAAGCAGGGGTTGTCTTCGGAGAGGACAAAGCGGCGGGTGTTCTGATATACGGGGTCGGAGGCCATTTCAGGGATAAGGTACGCGAGAGATAGCAGCGACGGCACGTTGGAATCGTCCTGAAGGAGGGCGTTCCCGAAGCCGTCAACCTCGTAGGCGTAGATAGGACCATACTTGGGGTGATTGACTACGGCATTGGCCTTCAGGGCGGCTTCAACTTCGGCTGCAAGGGCGGTGCATTCGGAGGCTAAGGCGGCCTCTCCATTAACATCGGCAAGTATCTCGGCAGCTTTTCGTAAACTACTTACAGCCATGAAGTTGGAAGGAATCAGAAAGTCCAGTATGGTGCTGTCGTCGGATGGACGGAAGGCCGATGCAATAAGTCCGCAGGGTTTCAAAGGCGCTCCATAGCCGTCCCAGCCCTTGGTGTCGAACTGGCGGTCCGTCTCACGGAAGAAACGGTACTTCCCAAGGCCGTCGAACTTCTGCTGCTCCCGCATAACGCCAAGCACGGTGCGCATCGCCTCCAGCCAAAAGTCCCCAAAGACCGATGTGTCTCCGGTCTCCTTCCAGTAGCCATAAGCCAGACGGATAGGATAGCACTCCGAGTCCAGTTCCCACTTGCGCTCGAACACGTCCGGTACCATATAGGTTCCGTCTTTATGCCAGCCATCGTTGGTGGGCCCGGGGTTGAACGCGTTGGCGTAAGGGTCTATCACAAGGCATTTGAGTTGGCGTAGGATTGTGCCCTTTATCATATTGGCAAGGTTAGCATCCTGGGATGCCAGCTGCACGTAATGCCAGACCTGCGCGCCGGAGTCGCGGAGCCACATTGCCGGGATATCGCCGGTCCATACAAAAGTATCCGGAGTTCCATCTTCATCCTCGGAGTAATGGACAGTGGTGTCGATGGTGTTGGGGAAACAGTTGATGAACATCTGCCGGAGTTTTGGATTCTGAAGAAGAGCAGCGGTCTCTGTGATGGTTTTCTCAACGGCATCAGATGTAAAAAGACGCTTTTCGGGGACAGGACGCCGGTCTGGAGTCCCATTGAAAAAGTCTTCCCAGGCGTACCATACGGCAGGCTCCGGTCCCATTTCAAAGATGAGCGTTCCGCCTGCCTTAATATCGGCAAACTCGATGTAAGGCTTGGTATAAAGCTTTCCGTTCAGGTAAACGCGCTGAATATAGCGGTTGGTATCGCTGGTAGTTGGCGCTTGGGCAGTGAAGGTGCCGCCAGAGACTGCAAATTCCGCTTTTTTGAAGAGAGGAGAGCCGAACCAGAAGCGCGTGCTGGCCGGTTCCACCTGGTAGAAGCCAAGGGCTGACAGGATATACCAAGCACTCATCTGCCCTACATCTTCGTTGCCGGAAAGCCCGTCATAACCGGTGCCGTACTGCTCTGAGAGTATCTGCCTCACCTTATCTGCGGTTTTCCAAGGCTGCCCCATCATGGTATAGAAGTAGACGATATGGTGGCTGGGCTCATTACCGTGAACATATTGGCCGATAAGGCCAGACATATCCGGAGGTGCCCCGGGGCCGAGGGTTTCAGGCGCGGTAAACAACGAATCCAAATGTTCCAGCGTGGCATTTCGGCCACCGAAGCAGTCCATGAGTCCCTTCAGGTCCTGAGGGACAAGCCAGGTGTATTGCCAGGCATTGCCCTCGCAATAGTCGTCTGAACGGTGTAGAGCATAGAAGGGATTAAACGGTGTGCGCCAGCCGCCATTGGAGGTACGGCCGCGGACAAAGCCGGTTTCCGAATCGAAGAAATGCCTCCAACTATGGCTCCTTTCAGTGAAGAAAGCAGCGTCTTCGGTATGCCCCAGCACCTCTGCCGCATGGGCCACGGCGGCATCGGCAATGGCATATTCCATATCGTTGGCACAGGCCTCACCATAAAGGTCGCAGGGGATGTAGCCGTACTTTTTGCGAATGTCCTGCCCGCGTTCATCCAGCATCACTGAGGCCTTGCAGGCGGCGTAGGCGCGTTCAGAGTCAATTCCGGGAATTTGTTTCACAATGGCATCGGCCACGGCAATTACGCCGGGGTTCCCCACCATGCAGTCCGTCTCGCAGCCCATCAGGTGCCATACCGGGAGCTTTCCCTGCCTGTCGAAGATGTCCAGCATGGTATTTACGACATCGGCCCGCAGCTCCGGATGGATGATGTAGTAAAGCGGCATGGCGGCGCGGTAAGTATCCCAGAGGGAATAGGTTGTGTATGAAGGCCTTGTACCGATGTCCGAGAACAGCGACGGAGCTATCATCGTGTGATAAAGGGCGGTGTAGAAGATCTTCCGAGCATCGGCATCATCGGTGTCTATACGTACTTTGGATAAGGCGTTATTCCACTTGGCACGGGCTTCTTTACGGACGGCATCGAAGTCCCAGCAGGGAAGCTCAGCTTCCAGTGCGGCTTTGGCGGCCTCGCAGCTGCTCCCGGAGAGCGCCAATTTCAGAAGGACTTTTTCTCCGGCTTTCGAAACGAAGGAGCATCGGGCATACATGCCTTCCTCCTTAACGCTCAGCGGCTTAGAGAATACGGCATAGAAGTACTGCTTCTGGTCATTGGCCCAGCCCTTGGAGAAACGCCAGCCCTGGAGGGTCACATCGTCCACCACCTCAAAATGAGTGTCCGTGGCCTTGTCCCAGCATCCGCCGTTTTCGAGGTCGAAGACCAGCGCGGCATCGTCAGAAGCAGGGAATGTATAACGGTGCATGCCAACCCTCTCAGTGGCGGTCATCTCCGCAGTAATGCCGTAGCGGAGCAGAGGAACGCTGTAATAACCGGGCTCCGTAACCTCTTTGCTGCGTTCTGCATAGGACCACATTCCGTCACGGGAGTAGGTTACTTCACCCACAACCGGCATTACAGTGATATCAAACAAATCCCCGATGCCGGTGCCGGATAGATGGGTATGGCTGAAGCCTATCACCGTTGAATCGGAGGCATGGTATCCCGATGTCCAGTCCCATTCCTGCGGAATGCTGGTAGGTCCAAGCTGCACCATCCCAAAAGGCACATTTGCTCCCACGAACACGTGCCCATGCCCTCCGGTGCCGATGCGGGTATCCACGTAAGAAACGAGGTCCGTTTCAGGCCTGGAAGTGCATGACATCAGGAGATTGCCGGTCAAGCCGACAATGACGGCTGCACTGGCTGTCATTCTGAGTCTCCCTTTTATCATTCTGAGCGTCCTTTTTGTCATTCTGAGCGAAGCGAAGAATCTCATATTATGCTGGTCTTTTTTGTAAAGTTAACGATTTCAGGGATATAACCAAAGGCGAGCCCCGTGACAGTGTCTGCGCAGCCATAGTAAACGGCAATGCGGCCGAAGTCAGGGTCATGCAGTGCGGCGCAGGGGAAGGTCACGTTAGGGACATCACCGGTAAGTTCATAGATTTCCCGCGGACTGATGAGATACTGCCCGCTACGGGCAATAACCTTCCAGGGCTCATCCAGATCCAGGAGGGCGCTTCCAAAGGCATACACATAGCCGTTGCAGGAACGTAGCACACCGTGATAGATAAGCAGCCATCCTTCCGATGTCTCTATCGGCACAGGGCCAGCACCAATCTTCATGCACTGCCAGGCACTCACTTCAAACGGTGCCGGTGCCATTACATGCCTATGCCTGCCCCAGTACTCCATATCCGGGGACTCGCTGTAGAATATGTCCCCGAATGCGGTATGACCGGTATCTGACGGTCTGGAGAGCATTGCAAACCTGCCTCCTATCTTTCGAGGGAACAGCACTCCGTTCCGGTTGTACGGCAGGAAAGCGTTTTCCAGCTGATGGAATGTCTTGAAGTCATCGGTCCATGCAATGCCGATTGTGGGTCCATGATAACCGTTGCACCATGTGACGTAATAATGGTCATCTATGATTGTCACGCGCGGGTCGTAGCCGTAATCGCCGTCAAAGGAAAGCGGTGCGGGCTCAATATCCCACTTGAATCCGTCCTTGGAGAACCCGGCATGAAGCGTCATCCTTCGGTTCTTGTCATCCACCCTGAACACTCCGGCAAAGCCCTTTCCGTATGGCACTACGGCCGAATTGAAGATACTGTTACTGTCCGGCAGAAGGTCTCTTGGAATCACCGGATTCCCTGAATAACGCCATAAAACGTCCTTGCAGCCAGAAGGCCTTTCTTCCCAAGGGATATTGGGCAGCGGTGCGCCTTTGATAATGAGATTGTTGTCCATATAGTGTGGTTATTTAGATTCTTCGCTCCGCTCAGAATGACAGACAGGATGACGGATTTCCCGCATCTTTGCGGCAGTGAGCGGATAAAATGCCAGGCAGATGGCACCGAGAAGGGAACCGATGGCGGGTATCCAGCTCATCAGGGCGCGGATTGCAGAAAGTGTCTCCGGGGCCTGGACCGTCAGGGTTTTGTCATAGCTGAACCAGGCGAGAACCTGAAGCAGAAGGAATCCGCCTAGTGCTCCTCCAAACTTTTGCGCCATGGAAGAGGATGAGAATATGAGACCGGTGCTGGAAGTGCCGTTCTTCCAGGCCGACCAGTCGGCCACATCGGCCATCATGGACCAGATGAGCGGAGCACTGGTGCCGATTCCCAGGCAGATGAGAATCTGACTGGCAATCAGCCCCCAGAGACCAGCAGGCGTTGCCGGCAAGAACCAGATAGCGCAGCTTACAATGGCCATAAAAACCAGGCATGCGATGAAGGTATTTCTTTTCCCAAGGCGTTCAGAGACAGGAACGGCAAGTGCAACGCCCGCCATCTGGGCGATTTCGCCGATTGTTAGGAATACCGCACAGGTGATAAGCGTGCCGGTGCCGAGGATATTGGCAAAGTAATAAGCTGCCGCACCGCCTCGGATGGCGCCAAAGACCAGCTGGCCGATGCCGGCTCCAAGCAGCCACCACCACGGGCCATTGTGAAGGAGTGCCTTCAAATCCTCTCCTATGGATGCCGGTTTCTCCACCATCGCCGGAGTCACACGTTCCCTTGTGAGAGCAAAGCAGCCTATGAACAATACAGCGCAGATGAACGCAATGATGGACACAACGCCCGTCCACTGCATGGGCGTTGCATTTCCAACACTTCCTCCGGGGACGCTCCGCTCAAACAGCCAGAAGATGCCCATCGCAATAAAGCTGCCGATATAGGCGAAGAACATCCTGTAGGACGAAAACACAGACTTTTCCCGGCTGTCATCCGTAACCACACCAAGGAGAGCCCCGTATGGTACGTTGATAGCCGTGTAAACCGTCATCATCAGAATGTAAGTCACATAAGCATAGACGTGTTTGAAAGAATATGATGCGTCAGGAGTGTAGAAGCAAAGGATTCCAACTACGGCGAAAGGAACCGTAACCCATAGCAGCCATGGACGATACCGCCCCCACCGGCTATGTGTCCTGTCAGCAATTAGTCCCATTACTGGGTCAGACACGGCATCGTAAAGTTTTGTGACCAGCAGCAGGAGCGCTGCATGGGCAGGTTCCAGGCCGAATACATCGGAATAAAAGATTGGAAGATAATAGGAGAATATCTTCCAAAACATACTGGAAGACATATCGCCAAGGCCGTAGCCTATCTTTTCACGAAGGTGTGTGGTATGACCTTTCATATAATTATATACGAACAAGTGGGCATCCCTTTCCAGGAACAAAAAACTCCACCATTATTTTTGGTGGAGTTACAAGCGATTAGACGTCTTCCTCTTCACGTTTAGGAAGTGCATCGTTTGATATTTGCCTTATTTGCGCAGACCCAGGATTGTTAACATTCAAATGATGTTTTGCAAGGCCTTTCTTAATTAACAAGGCTATTTTTCTCAATTGATTCTCATCTACGAATGCATACCGGTACTGAGCTCTCAATGCGTTCACCGTATCATAGAGAAAGAATGAATCTTTCGGCAAACCAGTTATGTATTTATCTATTTCCGAATGCCAGTTCTTGGGACGGCTCGTAATTATAAGAAGTGCAATCTCATGTCTAAGTATCGGATTCGCTTCCGTGCTGAATCTTTTATATAATAAAGGTGCAATCTTTTCGGAATAAATATCTTCTCTGAAAAATCCAACAACATTTATTGGACTGCAAAATAGAATCGTTCTTAGACGATCTTGATATGTTTCACCAAAATCACCTTTAAGGACAAAACTTGCACCTCCATATCCGGCACTGCCTTCACTTGCAAGCATTGGCGTTAAAGCAAAGAGAACTTTTGAAATCTGCAGCCAACTCCGTAATACTTCATCTAATAGCTGAATCTTTTTTTCCGGGCTTGCATAGTCACTGTTGCGCAGAGCTCTGGATGAAGACTTGATACTCTGCATTAAGTTGTATACAGAATATGTTTCCAGGAAATCGTGGATAACCACACTCTGGTTGTAAGGTTTGAGGGCATTATATTCCCTATCAGCATATCTATCCTTTATGTCATTCGGCAGTTTGGATGCCATGATGTTTTCCCCCAACTCCTCCTCCATTTTCAGAAGGTATTCATCTGAAGGGTGCCATTTGGCTCCGGCATAAGGATTAATACTGTCAGGAATGCCAATCTTATCATAAACACTAGTGCAGGTTGTACTGATATCGTTAATCATTATCTCCAGAGCATCTGTACGGTTTCGGTCAATACCCGTGTAAAATTCAATGATTTCAGGGTAGTCCAGGTATAATTTTTCTTTGAAGATAAATCCAGCAAAAGTCTTATCGGTATGCATGCGTTTTGCCGTGAAATAAAACACCCAGAATGCAGACCTGAACTTGAATCCTTGTTCATCGCTAACAATAATACTATTACTGCAGAGGATATCAAAAAGGGCCTCTGTATCCAAATCGATGAACTGCTTTTCACAATAGTCGTTAATGGTTTCTTTCAGGTATTCCTTCGAAAAAATAAAGTAGCGGTCTTTATCTCGCATCAATTTCTCACAAAAATACCCCAGAACATGTTCACAATCTTTCACATCTGGCTTAGAACGATATTGCGGGACTTTTCCGTAGTCGAACAGAACCATTAGAACCATATCCAGCATTCTTGTTCTATTTACCGGGGTCTCGTCAAAATGGTGCTCATCGACCTTCAAGAGAGTCAGACAATTGTACGCAGTTCTATGGATGTTTAATACCTCAAGATCTGAGACCAATTTACTTACAAGTATATCCTCATCTTCAAAGCGGTTATCTTTATTGTACTGTGAAACTAAATCTCTAATCTGATGTCTTGTCATTGCGACAAGATGTAATGTTTTGAAACTTCTGTCGATACTAATCAGTTCCGGTTCCTCTTTCATTATTTGAACATCATCTTTTGTTCGCATTACGATGATAGGAATGCTTTTGTACTCTTCGGTAAATGCCTTAAGTTTCTTCAAGGCCTCCTTGTCATTCTCTTTAAACTGGTCAAGAACAATACATTGAACGTTACTGATTTTGAAATCTCCGCCGAGTTCGCCAAGATAGTTCTGAATTGCCTTATTAACATGCCTTAGTTTAATTGCGCTAATATCAACTCTTGCCCAGATGGCACCTGCTTTCCAGGCTTTAAGAACTAAATAATGAGAAAGGCTTGATAGTCCAAATAGAGGTGGCGCAATCACATTGTAAGACTGCGGATTATCTATCAATGAATCAATGGGAATCTTGTTGTCATAGGCTTCATCTGGATCCATAGAAAGGTCACCTTCGTAAAGGACGGGCTCAATCCAAATGTTCGGCTGGTCTTCATACATTTTCAAAGATTTGTTGAAACGTTCCTCCAGCAGCGTTGCAATACGAATACTTTTTTCTGTCTCAGAATGTGGACCATACATTCTAGATAAATATTGAATCAAGTGCTTTCTAAGATAATTCGCGAATTCTTCCTGACCGTCATAGTCCCAATAGAGGCAGCCGGCATTCCTCACTTTTTCCTTAAACGCCTTTACTTCAAATAACTGAGTAGCATCAATATCACTGATATTAGAAGCCTTATTGTTAAAATAGAACATAATCTCAACATCATTATTTGCTTGGTGTAGAGACACGGCCCTATTAAACTCTTCTTCGGTTCCAGAACCGGCACGAGGAGTAGGCGTTCCAAATCTCATATACATAATCCCGATGAAAATATCGTAATTGAGACCAAGTTGCTCATTTATTACATCTTGCCCATCAGTACCGATGGCGGGATGAACATTGTTTTCCCACTTAACTGTCTCTAAGCGGAATCCAAAATAACTACCCATTGAGGTGTTAATATCCTCAATAACGGATCACGTCCAAAAGTATGTGTTTAGGCATATATGTTTTGTAGCCTGAAGAGGAAGTAGTTTATATCTGATACTCCTCTTAGTTGAGCACGGAAGGACTTGATTTTACAATTGAAGGACTC
>Ga0129306_1002687_pt1 | contig 15048 bp, 12 predicted proteins | sample P827metagenome_FD_94438 | JGI IMG/M metagenome (GOLD analysis project Ga0129306, IMG submission 94438) | Capybara group fecal microbial communities from Wisconsin, USA - P827 metagenome | ecosystem: Host-associated > Mammals > Digestive system > Large intestine > Fecal | place: USA: Wisconsin...
CAGTACACATTCAACGGCGAAAACCTTTCGCATGATTCGCGGGTTTCTGTATATCTTGAAGACCATTATTACAGCAAAAGTGACTGTGCCGTTGTATTTAAGCGCGTTGATAATTATACAGGTGACACACGCTATATTTACCATGGTAACGATGGTACAGGCATGCCCTGGAATGACACGGCGCAAATAGACTTTTTAAATCCTGATGCAAGAGAGGCAGTAATTCAGGAAATCCTGCATGTTGCCCTAAACTTCCCTATTATCCGCTTTGATGCAGCAATGGTTCTGGCAAAAAAGCATATCCGTCGTCTGTGGTACCCGGAGCCAGGACATGGAGGAGACATTGCAACAAGAAGCCAGACTCAGCTTTCTACAAAGCAGTTCGAAGAAGCCCTTCCGAATGAGTTCTGGAGGGAAGTTGTTGACCGCGTTGCAAAAGAAGTGCCTGACACTCTTTTGCTTGCCGAAGCATTCTGGATGCTTGAAGGCTACTTTGTGCGCACGCTTGGAATGCACCGCGTTTACAACAGTGCATTCATGAACATGCTTAAAAAAGAAGAAAACCAAAAATACCGTGATTCTATAAAAAATACTCTTAACTTTGACCCGCAGGTTCTTAAACGCTTTGTAAACTTTATGAACAATCCGGATGAAGAAAGTGCCGTTGCACAGTTCGGCAAAGGCGACAAATACTTTGGAATCTGTACGCTCATGGTTACAATGCCGGGCTTGCCGATGTTCGGCCACGGACAGATTGAAGGTTTTGAAGAAAAATACGGAATGGAATATACCCGTTCCTATAAGAATGAAAGCCCGGATCTTGACCTGCTTGAACGGCACAAAAGGCAGATTTTCCCTTTAATGAAAAAACGCTACCTTTTTGCAGAAAGTGAAAACTTCCTTCTTTACGACGTTTGGGATAAAGGTCATGTAATCGAAAGCGTATTTGCTTATTCAAACTGTGCAGGCAGCGAAAAAGCGCTTGTTGTTTACAATAACTGCTATGAACATGCCTGCGGAACAATTTTTAATTCTGCAACTTTTGCCGTAAAAACCGGCAACGGGGATGAAACAGAACTTCAGACAAGAACCATTGGTCAGGGAATCGGTGCAAACAATTTTGAACATCGCTTTATCATTTTCAGAAACCTTACAACAGGGCTTTGGTATGTTAGAAAAAGCGCAGACATCTGCCGATACGGTTTATTCGTAAGTCTTTCCGGCTACGAAACTCAGGTTTTCATGAACATTCACGAAGTTATCGACGGCCCTGAACATAAATGGGAACAGCTGCATGATAACCTTGCAGGTAAAGGTGTTGTTGACCTTGACGATGCATGGCTTGAACTTGAATACAGGGATTTGTATAAGGCTTTAAAACATTTCCTGTATCCTGAATTCTTAAAGAAGGTTTTTGCAAAACTTCATCCGCAGATTACAGAAGCAAAGAAAAAAGCAAAACCTTTTACCACAAAAGAATTAAACGAACTTCTTGGAAGCATAAAATTACAGGCACTTGAATTCTATAAACAGTGTGCGGTTTTTGATGCAAAAGCTAATACAGTCGCTAAAAAACAGCCAGCGCCTGAAGAATTTGCAAAAAAAGAATTCCGCCTGTTTGCAAGCAATTTAAAAGCTCTTATGAACTTTACATGTTCAAGTGGAAATAAACCTAAAAACCAATGCAATTACATTGACGTGCTGTTTGCACTTACTGTTTTAGGCAGTTCAGGCTTTAACGGAAATGCCGCAAAATGGAAACTATACAGAAAGTTTGCCGGCAGAATGAAACAAGCCGATCTTTCTTCTACCTTTATAAAAGAAAACCTTGAATGGTTTGTCCGCCTGGCACCAGTTTGTAAAATGAATAATGCAAAAAAACTGGCAGCATTTATTTTTAAAGGCGAGCATTCACCGTTCTTATGCGGCGTAAACCTCTATGACAATATACTGTGGTTCAACAAGGAACGCACGGAAATTACTTTGAACAATATTCAGGTTTTAAAAGACTTTGTAAAACTGCGTTCTAAATCCGCTGCCGGCAAGACAAAATCTAAAGTACAAGACCTTGTACAACTTGCAAAGGCAGTTGAAAAAGCTGAATACAAAGTTGACAATGTTTTAAAACTGCTTTCGCCGGCAAAAAAGAAGTCTGCCAAAAAAACTGTAAAGGCTGCAAGGAAAACACAAAAAAAGGCACAGGCCGAAAAACCGGCAGCAAAAAAAACAAAACCTGCGTCAACTAAGGCAAAATCTAAGCCAGACAGTTCCGCAAAATCGCCTAAAGTGAAAGCTGCTAAAACTAAAACGCGTCGTAAACGTTCTGAATGATTTTTAATACTTCGGGTATTGCGGAAGCCGTGCAGCTAATGCACGGCTTTTTTAATTCAAGCGTTGCCAGAGCCGCTTTTACATTGTCAGGCATAGCAGGGACTTCTCCAATACATTGTCTTATAAAATCACTACTTAAAGACGGATGATCATTCATAACAAGAACAACTGTTCCTGCATCTATACCTATCATGTCCTTTTTTTTCAATACGGCCGCATAAGCACTTGCTGTATCATGATCAGCAAAAATATGGTATTTTACAAACAATTCTTTTGCCGCGCTCACAATTTCGTCTTCACTTACTTTTGCCGTAAATACAAGGTTCCGCATTAAAAGCGGATTTGTAGAAAATACTTCTTCAAGCCGTTCAAGATTTGAAGGCGATGAAGGATTACTGGCTTCGCGTTCTTTTATCGGAATCATGGAATCCAGCATTGTACATTGTCCCATAGAATCTTCAGTTAAGGCATCCGTTGCAGGCAGAATAAATCCTGTAACAGGCATTGCAATCTTCCAGCTGTAAAGCCCTGCAACCACATTGCTGAAATTGACAGGAGCCATTGCATAGTAAATGTCGCCTGAAACCTGCTTCTTCAATCTTGAAAATGCATACGGATAAAAAAACGACTGCGGGAAAAGCCGTCCGATATTTGCCGTGTTTGCAACAGTCAGTTTAAATTTTGTTACAATTTCCCTGTTTTCAAATATTTTTTTTACAATCTTGTGACAATCCTTTTCTGTTCCGTCAATTTCAACAGGATAAATATTTCCGCCATTCCAGAAAAAATCCTGCTCAGGAAGACCATGCACACTTCCTTTTGGAAACAGAAGAACAGCTTTTATATTTTTTTTACCGCGTATTGCATTAGAAAGTGTCGGCGCAAGAGAAGCTGTTGTTACATCAAGAAAGATTGCTTTTGAATCTTTCATCAAAAGAATATTTTCCAACGCTTCTGTTAAATAACTGATTCCAAAATCTTTGTGCCAGCCTGTAGGCCCATGAAAAAGTTCCAGAGTATAAAGCGAATCGTCTAAACGGTTAATTTTTGGTTCATAAGGAAAAGCCTGCGTTGCTATAGCTTCACAAACAATAGGGCTGAATTCTTCATTTACACAGGCAAGAGTTAGGGCTCCGGCAATAGAAGAATATGTTGTTTTTTCGTCCATGAACATTATCCAGCGGCGCAAATCGTTTACATCCGCCGGAACATAAAGGCCGCCATCCTGCGGCATACAGTCGCAGATTGCCTGTTGAAAACTTACATTTAAATTTTTATTTCTTGTACTTGTAAAGCGCATATTTAAAAGTATAGCATCTAATAAAATTCATGCAAACGTACTATGGAATTTGTTTCTACCGCTACTTCTCTACTTAATCCGTTTAAAAATGAGTGAAGTATTTATACCGCCAAAAGCAAAATTATTTGACATAACATATTCGGCAGTCATCTTTCTTCCTTCTTTCATAATATAATCAAGAGGGGCACAATTTGGATCTACTTCAGTTAAATTCAGCGTTGGATGAAACCAATTATCATTCATCATCATAATTGAAATCCATGCCTCAATACTTCCACACGCTCCTAATGTATGGCCGATATAGCTTTTAGTTGAACTAACAGGAACTGCTCTGTTAAATACTTTATATGTAGCTTTTGTTTCTGCCACATCACCTATTTTAGTTGCTGTTCCATGTGCATTAACATAGCCAATTTTATCAGGAGAAATTCCTGCGTCTTTTAAAGCAAGTTCCATTGCATGAGCCATGGTTTCCGAATTTGGATTTGTAATATGTGTACCATCTGCATTCGTTCCAAAACCTGCAACTTCGGCAAATATTTCAGCGCCTCGATTAACTGCGTGTTCCATATCCTCTAAAATAAGAGTTCCCGCACCTTCGCCCAAAACAAGCCCGTCCCTGTTTTTATCAAATGGTTTAGGTTCAAGTTCTGGATTTTCATTTAATGAAGCGGTAGCTCCAAGAGCATCAAATATTGCCACATCTGGAGCACTAAGTTCTTCAGCACCACCGGCAAGCATAATATCCTGCAGACCCGAAGCAATAGTTTCATAAGCATAACCTATAGATTGACTTCCCGAAGTGCAGGCTGTATTAGTCGTAATCATTCTTCCGCGCAGTTCATAAAACACACTTAAGTTGCATAAACAGGTTTGAGGCATACCTTTTATATAAGTTTGGGAATTGATACGAGATATATCGTTGTTTGCAAGCATGGAATACATATCAGCGATGGAATCTAAACTTCCTATACAAGAACCATAGGCAATTCCAGTTCTACCGTTATGAAGTTCATCACAGACTTCACCAGTTTCTTTTTTTAATTTTGCTATTTCCAATGCCCGTTCCGTGGCAACAAGAGAAAGAAGTGCAACCCTGCCCATTCCGCGGATTTTTTTGCGCGGATAATCTGGTAAATCTTTTTCATAAGGAACACCAAGCCGTGTGTTTAAAAGAGCATATTTATCCCAGTCAGGAATGCATTTTACAAAATTTTTCCCTGCCTGAAGATTTTTTAACACTTCATTCCAATCATCTCCCAGTGCGCTTAACATACCGCCGCCAGTAATTACAACACGTCTTCGTCCATCCTGCCGTATGAAATTCTGTGTATTCATACAAGACCCCCATTTACAGATATCACCTGTCGGGTAATATATCCTGCTTCTTCTGACAAAAGGAATACTGCCAGAGCAGCTACGTCATCTGGTTTACCGATACGCTTCATAGGAATAGAATTTAAAATCATATCAAGCGGTGCATTCTTTATCATTTCTGTTTCAATCAATCCGGGAGCAATTGCATTTACAGTAATGTTTCTGCTGGCAAGTTCAACTGCCAGAGCTTTTGCAGCTCCTATAAGGCCTGCTTTGGAAGCCGAATAGTTTGTCTGGCCTCTGTTGCCGATAATTCCACTGACAGAAGAAATGACGATAATTCTACCGCGTTTTTTCCGGCATAAAGGCATCGTAAGAGGCTGAATTACATTAAAAAAGCTGTCAAGGTTTGTATGTACAACAGAATCCCAGTCTTCCCCTGTTAGCCCCGGAAAAGTATTATCTTTTGCAACTCCGGCATTACTGATAATTCCCCATAAAGCTCCGTATTTTTCTGTAATTCCATCAAGAACGGTTTTACATTCCTGCCGGTCAGTTATATCAAATTTAATTAGCTCGCCGTTTCCACCATTTTCTTTTATTAACTCAAGAGTCTTTTCAGCATTTTCAGCAGAGTTTCTATAATGGGCAATAACGAAATAGCCTGCCTTTGCTACTGCAACTGCTATAGCCCGTCCAATTCCACCACTGGCACCTGTAACTAATACTTTTTTTTGTTCATTACAATCTAATTGCATAAACTCCTCATATCATTAATACCCATTACAGTAATTTTTGTCATTACTAAAGGTACATCACTGTTTTTTATATACAATTCGCCATCATACCGGCATACATCATCAAGTCTGCAATCCCCGCAAACCCTAAGTTCTACTGTTGTTCCTTCTTCAATTGATGTAACAGTTGAATTATAATTGCTTACACTAAGTATAACACCAGGTGTTACTGAATCTGAACTTTCATATTCCATATTACAAAGTGTTGAAAGGGCAGAAATACTTTGCGCCATCATTTCAAAACTTGCCCAAGCCGGGATTCCCCCTAATTCTTCATTATACAATATACAATTTTTTGTAACATCATATTCAGTGGTTATACAATTCCTTTTACAATCATGTGCAGTAATTCGACTTAAAAGCAACATTTTACCTTTATGAGGCACAAGTGATACAAGTTTTTCAATTGGAATATATTGAGGCACAATGTTTTTTTCTGAATCCATATTAGAGTTCACCTTAATCCCCCTTTTTTATAAGCAATGACACATTTATACCGCCAAAACCAAAAGAATTACTCATACAATAATTCAACGACTTGTCGGCTATACATGAATTTTCCCTGCTTATAATTCTTATAGGAGGAATGTTTTTATCATATATTCTGTCCCAAGCTTGTGCAGGCAAACATAAATCCGTTTTACCTGCATTGCGGACAATTGTTTCATAGCATATTGCTGTAGAAAGGGCACTGGAAGCTCCCAATGTATGACCTGTAATGGATTTTGTTGCACTGCATGGAACTTCTGTACCAAAAACTTTATTTACCGCTGTGGCTTCCATTGCATCGTTAAGCTGAGTTCCAGTTCCATGTAAATTTATATAACCAACCTGTTCAGGCTTAATACCCGCATATTCTATTGCCTGCTGCATTGCCCTGACTGCACCAGACGCGTTTACATCCGGCGAAGTAATATGAACGGCATCCGCAGTTTCTCCATATCCTGCAAGCATAATGGATGGTTCATCTGAAAAAAGTTTGTCTTTTGATAAAACAAAAAAAACTGCGGCTTCTCCCAAAGTTATACCTGAACGATTTTGGCTAAAAGGATTTGTAGGGCTTGAAGAAATACACTCTATTGAATCAAAACCTAACAATTCAAGATCTGATACAATATCAGCACCACCTACAATCATAGCATCGGCAAGGCCGCTGCAAATAAGTTGTGCGGCTTTTATTATTGCACTTCCGCTGGAAGAACAGGCCGTCGCCATTGCCGTTGAAGGGCCTGTAATTCCAAATACTTTTTTTATATGTTCTGCAATAAAGTAAGCCGACTGATTGCTAAGATTATAATCATCAGGAAAACTTCCAGACAATAAATACTTTTCATGCGCAGCAATAGATAGTTCACTGCTATTATCACAACCGCCTATACAAATTCCAATGCGGTTATTTCCGTACTTATTAACAGCCTGCTGTATAGAATTTTTAAGCTCATTCAATGCATAATCAACAATCCTGATAATATGAGTATCAGCAATTGTAGAATCAAAACGGAAAGATAGATTATCTTCAATTACAGCCGAATAAAATGATTTTGTTCCATACTTAGTGCTGATAAGTTTTATAGCAGAATTATCAGCCGAAATGATTCGGTTCCACAAAGAGTCAGAATTATTTCCGCAGGCTGTTATCAAAGCCGGTTTTGAAAAAAATAAATTACATCGGCTCATTTTTGTATTTCCCGCAAATTATATGAATATGAGCGTAATTTATTTGTAATAGTGATTTCCTGTTTATTTTTTATAATTTCTTCTATTACAACCGTTCCATCTTGAACCAACCGGTATTCTGTTCCGTCAACATTACTACAAGTAAAAGTAAGACCTGCTTTAGCATAATTTTCTTTTAAAGCAGAAATGTCATAATATACATTCTGAAAATCAGAAAGAATATACTCAGCCTTTATATTTTTTGGAAAATAAGGGGATGAAAAAGAAATTTTATCTTCTGCATAACTGAGTGTCCCCATAGAAGTTCCAAATTCATTCAATAAAGTCATCTCCAAAGCTGTTTTATCTGCTTGCAAATATACCAGAGAAGAAAAAGTTTTTGAGTCAAACTTTCCTGAAAAGATTTGATAAGAATCTATATTTTCTTCCATATATTCAGGCTTTAGAATATTTATTTTTTTTGAATCAGTAATATAAACAGGCGTAAATTGATAAGAGCTTTCTCTATTCCGTGTTGTTGAACAAGTGCTAAAAAAAAGTATGACAGCAAATATCCGGATAACAACAAAAAAACGTACTATTTTTAGCATAATGTAAAAAGTATATTAGCGATGAATCATTCTGTCAATTTTCCATCATCTTAATCGGCATCTTCATTTGAATTGCCAAAAACCATTGCACAGGTAAAAGCCGCAAAACAACCCAATGCTATACAAAGCCCAATTATATAGACAGGTCTAAACGAACTGAAAGCAAGTGCTCCAAAAGAAAGTTCCGTAGTAACAAATGAAAAAAACACCGCTGCAGGTTTTAATCTTGAATCATTTTTTTCATGAGAATTTTCAGTCATATAAATGATGTAGTCCAGACCTAAACCGAACACAAGCATCAGCCCTACTGTACAGAAAAAATCTATACTATATTTCAGCAATGAAAAAATACCCAAAATCAATAAAACACTTATAACGGGTACACATGCAATTTTTAAAATCTGCTTCCATGAATAAACTGCTTTTAATATAAAAATTATTACAACATAGGATAATGCAAAAACAAGAAGTAAATAAATTGTAATAGAATCCAGAGAAGAATTTATACTTTTTACTTTGTTTTCAAAATATACGCCTTCCATATCATGTGCAATTTTTTGATAAAGCTGTTCGTTACTGACAGAAGAAGGAATAATAACAGAATAAAAACGACCGTTATCTTCACCCAGCCACAACATTTCGAGCATAGAAGAAAGACTTTTGGGAACTGGCGATTTAGGATTTAAATTATCAATTTCAATAAAATCATTCTTTTTACTTACGAATTCAGAATATAAATTATCTGAATCATTTTCATCCTGTCCAAGCATTGAAAGCTGTAGACCTGCCATCTTCATCAGTTTTTCACAGGCTGCAAAAGATTTTTTTTGTACTTCTTTAGAAGGTATAAATGTTGAAACAGCAATGTATTTATCCTGAAGTTTAGAGCAAACTTCCTCTTCTTTTTTCAGAGTTTCTTCTTGAGTACTTCCACTTACAATAAAATAGCTTGTAGGGCTAAATTTAAGCACCTTGTAGGAAAGGGCTGTATCTTCCTTTAACCTTCCCTGAACTAAATACAGTTTTGTTATATCATTTTTAACTCTGACATCATTAAAGCGGAAAATCAAAATACATAGAGAAGCAACCGAAAATATGCAAAGTATAATTTTCCAGATTTCAGGCATTATTTTAAATGGAAGAATCTGTTTATTTTCAGGCACAGGCAAAAGCGGATATATTCCTATAGTTGTGAGAAAAGAACTTGCAATACCGATAAATGAAAAAACAGCAACCTGCTTTAATAATGGAAACGGTACAAAGACCAGCAGTAAATAACATATTTGCGTTGAAAAAAATGAAAAAAACAGTTCTTTAAACAGATACTTTCGTATCTCTTTACCATGGAATAAAAATTCAGCTCCTTTCCAATACAAAAAAAAATGGAGGCTATAATCAATGCAGCAGCCAAAAAGAGAAGTTCCAAATACCATAGTAAGCATATGAACATTGCCGAATAAAATATGCACGGAAGAAAAAGCTATACCAAACGAAATCAATATGGATAAAATCGATAAAAAAACCGGTAAAGCAGAACGGAATACAATGATTAGTATACAGAAAACAAACAACAGAGTAATTGTTGAAATAATAGATATTTCCCGCGATGCCGACAATGAACTTTCATAGCTGTGAAAAGGTGTTCCTGAAAACACAAAACGATAACCGTCTTTTTCAAGCGGCAGACATATTTTGTAAATAGTATTTACACCATTTTCCCTGCTTGCAAGCTTTGCACCTGATTTACTTAATACAGCGCGTATCAGAACATACCACTTGCCCTCATATTCTGTAGCAAGAACTCCGTCTTTTACAGATATATCCGGACCAAAATTCTGAGCGTTCGAAAGATAGTGTTTCATTTCTATATCTGTTAACAAAAACGGATCATCGGCAAGCCTGGTCAAAGAAGAAAAAGAAAAACCAGAATATGCAGTTGCGAGCGCATTTTCTGCAAAAGATTCTGCATTTTCATCAGAAACAAGAATTTCTTCTGCAACACTTTCCGGAAGAAGCCGGTATCGGTTTGCATAAATAAAGTTTTCGATTTCAGAAGACATTTCTAAATCAACTGCAAGAGAAAGACTTGTAAACCGGCTATTATAATTTTCTAATTGCTGAACAACTTTTTCTGCCATCTGCTTTGCTTTTTTAAAATCTTCATGTGCAACAAGTATGAATACGTTTTGGGCAGAACTTTTTGTAAAATAACTGTCAGCCTTTGCAATGCTTTTACTGACAGCTGTACTTGGAATCATATTAAACAAATCCGCATCCAGGCGAATTTCATCTTTACATAGAACACCAACCAGAAAGGCGAATATAATCATGCCATGGAAAACAGCCCAGATTGTTGCAAAAAATTTATTTGACAGCAAAATATGATTTTTCATCTTCAGTCAAAACATTCCTATGTATTTGATTAGAAAAATAATAAACAATCTTCGTACTTTCCTGTTCATTCATTTCCACAGAATTTATAAATGATTCAGGCCCGGTTGTTCCATTTAAGATAATTGATTTTATGACGGTTGCAATGGTACTGTCTTTTGGTTTTAAAACAATAGTCCATTTTTTTTCGTCTGAAGGCTGCTTTTGATTATCTGCTTCAGAAGAAAAATCTACGTAAAACTTTTTTTCCAGAACTTCTTTATTGCCAGAAAAAAGAGTTGCCAAAGTTTCAGCAATATTTTTAAAAGTAGGATTTCCTGAACCGTCTATAATATTTTTTTTACCATCCGGAGTTATCTGGATAATTTTATCCTTGGTTACACACAGTTGAGAAGAAACAGGTGTTTCTGTTTTCCATGAAATACCAAGTTCACATATTATAAATGTACCTTTAGATTCCAGCGGCCTCTTTAAATTTGCAGCCGTTCTTCGTTGCACAAATGAACCGTTTGTTACTGAAAAAGTTGTAAGGCCGTTAAAAACAGAATCAATATTAAATAAATCCTGTGCATTAAACCGGGCATCTGCCATAAAAACGCTGATAAAAAGTGCACAAAGGATTCTAATCTTTTTTGCCATTTATCAAAGCCTCTACCTTGTCTTTAAAAATCTGCGGAGTTGAAACCAAACTTTCACCTGTTTCATTCGATACAACCATTTGCGTAGTTTCTGCTTTTGTGGTTAATTCTCCGGTTTCTGCATTATATAATTCAAATTTTATCCTGATGCATAATTCATATTCTACTAACGAGGCAACAACCCGAACTTTTTCACCAAAACGCAATGACTTTATATATTTTACGTGAACATCAACTATTGGAAAAGAAAAGCCGGATTTTTCCATATCGAGATAGCCGTATCCAATTTTATTTAGCAGGGCACAACGCGCTTTTTCCAGATACTTTACATAATTGCCATGCCAAACAATAAACATGGAATCTACATCATAAAATTCAACAGGAAAACAAATTTCCTCTGTTACATAATTCATTTATTTATCTCCTGCTCGGGAATCTGCCAAAAATCATAAAAATTATACCATTGATATGGATATTCAAGACAGTATTTTTCCATAAGTCCTACAAACTGCTGACACATTTTATTGATTCTGTCTTTGCGTTCTTTGTGCTTGCAATCAAAATCCACATTAGCCTTTGTAACAAACATATTATATTCAGGCATAAACAGCATATTTTTATTTCTAAGCGAAAAAACAAAATAAACCGGCACATCAAGCAATGAAGCAAGCAGAAAGGTACCGTATGGGAATTTTGCTTCTTTACCTAAAAAATCAGCTGTAACCGTACGTTCGGAATTTCCCGGTGGAGTTCTGTCACCGGCAACTACAACAAGGCCTCCTTTTTCAAGCGTTGCCTGCAATCGTTCCAGACTGTCCATGCCGATTTCTGATGAAGAGATTATATCCATCTGGTAGCGGCTGTTTAATCTGCTTAGCGTTTTACTAAAATGAGAATTTACATTGATATCCATAATAGCAATTACAGGAACATTTCTTGCAACCCCGGTTTTTCCAAACGTAGCAAGACTTCGCAGTAATTCCATATTTCCAAGATGCGATGTAATAAGCATTGCACCTTTACCTTGGGAAAGCTGCTGTTTTAATTCCACAACATCATCATCTTGAAATATTACAGAATTCAAACTGAATTTTTCACTCCATGCGGCAACTTTTTCTACAAGGCAAAGAGCAAAAGAAGTTATCTGCTTATACGCACAAGGAGTTTTTAAAGTAGTTTTGGCTGATGTGTTTTTTGAAAAATCTATAAGCTGCTTTTGATATCTGACAGATTCTTTGTATGCCTGACGGGCAAATATTGTATAAAACAATCCAACCGGAAAAACAAACAGTGCTAATAAAGGAAACGGAAACACATTTACAAGCCAGATCAAAAAACGTATCGGCAGATCAGTGCTTATAACTTCTTTTTTTTGAGACCAATGTTCTGTTTCTGCTTTTTCTTGAAATCTGCTCATAGTGTCCTTTTCTAAACAAGATTTTCAGCATTTCTTTAAGCAGCGTCTTATTAAACGGACAGCAAAAAGCGGCAAACGCAGCAACATTCCAATGAACAATCTTGTAAAGGTAAATGATATAGTAATATTATCACGAACCATTCTGAAGTTTGAAATTCCATCTAACGGATAAGAAACACGTACACCTTTATTTATAACAGGAACATTCTTCCATACTAAATGCACGATTATATCTATATCATACCCCATTCTACCATCTAACCATGCATAGCTGTTTAGGATTTTCATAAAAGGAACAAGCGGATAAATTCTAAACCCACAAAGGACATCTTTTACTTTTTTGCTGAGAGTTACAATATGAGTCCAGCCATTTGCAAAGTTTCTGCCGTTTTTTCGTATATCCGGCGCACTTTCATCATAAATTGGAAAACCACAAATAACCGCTTCCTGATTTTTTTCAGATTCACAAAGAAAATCAGCACAATAAGAGGTGTCATGCTGGCCATCCGCATCCAGCTGAAAAATGTGTGTGCAGCCTAAACTAAATGCAAGCCGGGCAGCATCATTTACAGCCTTACCCTTACCACCGTTTTTTTTACGATATATTGCATGTACCAAATCATATTTTTTTTCTACAGATTCTATTAAGGCTCTTTCTTCATCAGTATTGCCGTCATCAACAACAATAATGGGAAATTCAAAAGACAGCAGTTTTTTTACAACACTTTCAAGAGTTTTACCATGCTTATAAACAGGAATAACAAAAGCCGTCTTCATATTTAAACCTCAGCCTATAATCAGCAGCCTGACTCAACCAAAAACGAACCGGTAGAATATATCCTTTCCGGCTTCTCAGTACTAGAAAATTCAAATTTTACAAGCTGTTTTTCCCTGTTTATTTCAAGCTTCAGCAAGACCGTAACACCTGGTAAAATCGGAGAAGAAAATTTCATCCTGGGAATTTTTGCTATTTTGTGTGTTGTCTTAAAATACTTACGCGAAAACCGCGTGGCAATTTCAAACTGTGCTACAGCAGGTAAGAGTTTAAAATCCGGGAAATGCCCGTCAAAATAATCACAATCAGCAGGTATTTCTATTTTCATTTCTACAGAATCATCTGTTTGCGAAATTACCTGTTCATCGCAAATACCATGATTATTCTGCATCGGATTTACTTCCTTCTTCTTTATTAAACAATGCTACAATATCACCTTTATGAACTTTTCCCTGAACATCTGAAGGCAGGCTTTCGATAAATCGCCATTTTTTAGGGATAACAACATTTTCGAAAAATTTCATAAGATAATCATGAAAATACTTGTTCAAAACAAGTTTCTTCTGCCCTTTAAAATATTCTTTACCTTCACTGTTCAAAACAACGGCCGCAACAAGATACTGCCGTCTGTCTTCCATAGCAACAACTTTTGTTTCTTTTACAAGTCCGCTTTGCAACAGTCTTGCCTCAACTTCCGTAAGGCTTATTCTTTTTTCTTCAATTTTTACAATAGAATCTGAACGGCCGCACAGTAAAAATCTTCCGTCCGGATGTATATCTACAAGATCATTTGTAGCAAAACCTTCTGGATTTTTTATATAAGGTGACACAATTACGAGGCAGCCAAGTTCATTCTTCCATATTTGTGCATTGTCAAACGGAGTCCATTCAAGCCCGTCTTTCGACTGCCGCCACGCAATTCCGCTTGTTTCTGTTGATCCATACACTTCTAAAGGCCAAAAACCAAACAAATCATTTGTTTTTTCTGCAACTTCAGGCGTTAAAACCCCACCGCTGGTAAAAATAAAGCAATTTTTCATCGGTAGTGAATTTTCAAGTTCTATACTTCTCTTTAAAAATGCGGGTGTTGCTATCAACATGTAACTTTCGTCGCCAAAAGTTTCAAATTCTTCTGGATATTCAACTCTTTTCCTGCGGAATGGAACGCCTAGTGCAAATGGAAGACTTATACCAAACAAAAAACCATAAATATGATGCTGACTTACCGTTGTAATAAGTTTTCTGCTGGTAAATTCTTTTTCCCATTTTGAAATAATAAACGCATTATCAAGTTCAAACTCTGCCATTCTTTGACAAACAGCTTTTGGCTTTCCAGTACTTCCGGAAGTATACATACGGATGTCCGTATCTTCGGCAATTATGGCCGGCGTTGTGCGAATTTCTTCTGCGGAAGGCATTTTCTGTTGTATCAGCAAATCCGGAATAAAAGCAGAATTCATAGAAGCATCAACTTTTTGATCTGTAAGGAATTCAACGCCATCCTCTTTTATTTCATGAATAAAAGCTTCGCTGATATTCTGTGTAAGAAGTACAGTTTTTTTACATTGCAATAAAGCAATAAAAGTAACTAAAAAATACCAATAATCTTCGCAATGTAATATCCATTTATCAGCTTTATATTGATTTATAATACAACGCATTTTGGCTGTATCAGTTAAAAAATCCAGCCAGTTTTTATATACGCCACTAGACCAGGAACCTTCATAACACACAATATGATTATCAGGATGAGAGTTTGCTGTAAATTTCGTAATGTAAGAAACTTTTTTCATTTTTTTATCCGTATGCTTTCTA
>Ga0129306_1002691_pt1 | contig 15035 bp, 8 predicted proteins | sample P827metagenome_FD_94438 | JGI IMG/M metagenome (GOLD analysis project Ga0129306, IMG submission 94438) | Capybara group fecal microbial communities from Wisconsin, USA - P827 metagenome | ecosystem: Host-associated > Mammals > Digestive system > Large intestine > Fecal | place: USA: Wisconsin...
CCAGGTGGTGCAGCTTTAGGAAGTAGACATAGCCAACGGTGACCTTGTTGTCGAAGGGCTCACCGGTGCGGCCATCATACAGCACACTCTTTCCCTCGGGATCCAGACCGGCCTGCTTCAGGGCCGCCTGGATATCCTCCTCGTAGGAGGCGCCGTCAAAGATGGGGGTGGCCACCTTCCAGCCCAGCTTCTGGGCGGCGTAGCCCAGATGGACCTCCAGCACCTGGCCGATGTTCATACGGGAGGGCACGCCCAGGGGGTTCAGCACGATGTCCAGCGGGGTGCCGTCGGGCAGGAAGGGCATATCCTCCTGGGGCAGGACGCGGGAGACAACGCCCTTGTTGCCGTGGCGGCCGGCCATCTTGTCGCCCACCTGGATCTTCCGGCGCTGGGCGATATAGACGCGGACCACCTGGTTCACGCCCGGCCCCAGCTCGTCGCCGGCTTCCCGGGTAAACACCTTAGCGTCCACCACGATACCGGCCTCGCCGTGAGGCACTTTCAGAGAGGTGTCGCGGACCTCGCGGGCCTTCTCGCCGAAGATGGCGCGCAGCAGCCGCTCCTCGGCAGTCAGGTCGGTCTCGCCCTTGGGGGTGACCTTGCCCACCAAGATATCGCCGGAGCGGACCTCAGCGCCGATGCGGATGATGCCGTTCTCGTCCAGATCCTTCAGGGCATCCTCGCCCACGTTGGGGATATCCCGGGTGATCTCCTCGGGACCCAGCTTGGTGTCACGGGAGTCAATCTCATACTCCTCGATGTGGATGGAGGTGTAATAGTCCTCCCGGACCAGGCGCTCGTTCAGCAGCACGGCGTCCTCGTAGTTGTAGCCTTCCCAGGTCATGAAGCCAACCAGAATGTTGCGGCCCAGGGCGATCTCGCCCTGATCGGTGGCGGGGCCGTCCGCCAGGACAGTGGGATCCTCCACCTCGCCGTTTTCATTCACCCGCTTGCCGTGGACCCGCTCTCCCACGGAGACGATGGGCCGCTGGTTGATGCAGGTGCCGTGGTTGGAGCGTAGGAACTTGGTCAGCTTATAATCCTTGGTCTGGCCGTCGTCATACTTGACGGTGATATGGCGGGCGTCCACAGAGGTGACCTCGCCCTCGCCCTCGGCCAGGATAACCACTTCGGAATCGATGCAGATCTTGTGCTCCATACCGGTGCCCACGATGGGGGCCTCTGGCCGGAGCAGAGGCACGGCCTGACGCTGCATGTTGGCGCCCATCAGGGCACGGTTTGCGTCGTCGTTGGGTAGGAAGGGAATCATGGCGGTAGCGATGGAGACCATCATACGGGGGCTGACGTCAATGTAGTCCACCATCTCCTTGTCCACCTCCACGATCTCGTCGCGGTGGCGGGCAATGATACGGCTATTGATCAGGCAGCCGTTCTCGTCCACAGGCTCGGCCGCCTGGCCCACAATATAATTGTCCTCCTCGTCGGCGGTCATATAGGTGATCTCGTCGGCGACCTTGAAAGTCTCCTTATCCACCTTGCGGTAGGGGGCCTCGATAAAGCCGTACTCGTTGATACGGGCATAGGTGGCCAGATAGGAGATCAGGCCGATGTTGGGACCTTCGGGAGTCTCAATGGGGCACATACGGCCATAGTGGCTGTAGTGAACGTCTCGAACCTCCATGTTGGCGCGCTCACGGGACAGGCCGCCGGGGCCCAGGGCAGACAGACGGCGCTTGTGGGTCAGCTCCGCCAGGGGGTTGGTCTGATCCATGAACTGGCTCAGGGGGCTGGAGCCGAAGAACTCCTTGATGGCGGCGGTGACGGGGCGAATATTGATCAGGCTCTGGGGGGTGACCACATCCAGATCCTGGATGGTCATACGCTCCCGGATCACCCGCTCCATGCGGCTGAAGCCGATGCGGAACTGGTTCTGCAGCAGCTCGCCCACGCAGCGCAGGCGGCGGTTGCCCAGGTGGTCAATATCGTCCTTGCTGGAGATATCCCGGGCCAGGCCATTCATATAATTGATGGAGCACAGGATGTCATCCACCACGATATGCTTGGGAACCAGCTCATCCTTGTGCAGTCGGATCTGATCCTTCAGGTCCTCGCCGCTGTACTTGGCCAGCAGCTCCTGCAGCACCTCATAGCGTACCCGCTCCTTGATGCCGCACTCGGTCTGGGGATCGAAGTCCACAAAGTGTGGCAGGTCGCACATTTTGTTGGACATGACCTTCAGTGGCGTACCATCCACGTCGATGATGACTTCACCCACGCCCACGGCATCCAGATGCTTGGCTTCCTCCGCGGTGAGCAGATGGCCCTCGTCAAAGAGGATCTCGCCGGTGGAGGGATCCGCCACAGGGTACACCAGCTTGTAGCCGGTAATCCGGGCCCAAAGGGATAGCTTTTTGTTGAACTTGTACCGGCCGACGGTGGACAGGTCATACCGCCGGGCGTCGAAGAACAGGTTGTTCATCAGGGTCTCGCAGGCCTCCACCGTGGGAGGCTCGCCGGGACGCAGCTTGCGGTAGATCTCCAGCATGGCGTCCTCGTAGGTCTTGCAGGGATCCTTCTCCAGCGTCGCCATGACCCGGGGATCGTCGCCGAACATCTCCCGGATTTCCGCGTCGGTCTTAATGCCCAGGGCGCGGATCAGGCAGGTGATGGGCAGCTTGCGGTTCTTGTCAATACGGACCCAGAACACCTCGTTGGCATCAGTCTCATACTCCAGCCATGCGCCCCGGTAAGGGATGACGGTGGAGGTCAGGATGGGCAGATCGGTCTTCAGATCCAACTCCTTGCCATAGTAGACGCCGGGGGAACGGACAATCTGGGAGACCACCACGCGCTCCGCGCCGTTGATGACAAAGGTACCGGAGTGGGTCATCAGGGGGAAATCGCCCATGAAGATCTCCTGCTCCTTGATCTCCTCGGTCTCCTTGTTGCGCAGACGTACCTTGACCTTCAGGGGTGCCGCGTACGTGGCGTCCCGGGCCTTGCACTCCTCCACATCGTACTTGGGAGGCTCATCCATCTTATAGTCGATGAAGCTCAGCTCCAGATTGCCCTGGTAGTCGTTGATGGTGCCCACGTCCGCGAACACTTCCCGCAGACCGGTGTCCCAGAACCACTGATAGGACTTTTTCTGGATTTCCAGAAGGTTCGGCATGGGGACGACTTCCTCATGCCTGGCAAAGCACTTGCGGAGCGTTTTTCCGTAATACTTGTCTTTAGCCATCTGTTATTCACGCAACCTTTCTTTTGCCTTGAAGGAGGACCCGTCCCTCCCTTTCCGGCAGAATATACTTCTCCGGGCAGAACGCTGGCCGCCGCATTTACGATACGCTCGGCGCAGTTGTTACATTCGCATCGTCCTGCTATTGCTTTTTTCCGTCAGATATGCTATCTTGAATATAGTGATAAGGATGGAAAAATATCTGCTCGTTATCACAAGCGATTTATTTTACCATGATTATTAAATAAAGTCAATACGATTTTCCTGGCCGGCCGAAAATTTTCGGCCGGTTTTTCTGTTTTCAGGCAGCAAAAAAGACGGCAGAATCTGCCGTCTTTTTTGCACGTCTCACTTGTCAGTCGTAGAGCTCTTCGTCGTCGTAATCGTCGTACTCCGAACAAAAGCGGCGGACCAGAGATTTCTTGATCCCGCTGCCGGCCACGGAGAGATCGTGCCATCCGCCGATCAGCAGGCAAACAAACGCGGCAAAGGCCAGGCTGGCTCCGATGATCTTCATTACCATGCTTGCGGTCTTACTCATTTTCATATCCTCCTGTTTTGGATGTTTTCTCAGTTGATGGAAGTATGATACACCGTTTTTGCGCATTTTACAACTATTTTTCACGGCAGAGCCTCCCCCTATGCTTCTGGCAGGGAGATATATGGAGAAAACTCCAGCCGTTCCGTTCCCCGGGTTTCCAGCAGGCCGGCATATCCCTCCTGCCCTTTCAGGGTGTACCGAATTTGGAATACGTTTTGTGCAGGGTCAAAAACCGTTGCGGTGGAGTTGACGCCCCGGTTGTCATGGTTCGGCAGATTTTGCAGATTCATTCGTCCGCGCCAGATCTCGTTCCCCCGGCGCTGGTAGACCTGGACGGACTGATGTCCGCTCCCGCCGGTCATGCTGTTGTTGATCAGCTCCTCCTGTCCGTCTCCATTGAGATCCGCCGTGAAATCGTAGGGTTCCCGCCAGCCGAAGGTCTCCGCGATCCGGGTGGCCGCCCCGCGCCGAAGCGCGTAGTAGTCGTTTGTGCTGAAGGCGCCGTCCAGCCACGCGGTATGCAGTGCGAAGCCGCTGCTGGACAGGACATCCGCAAAGGGCCGCGCGCTGACGCTCTCCGGTCTGGAGTAGTCCGTTCCCTGCGCCAGCATCCGCAGCACGGTTTCTGTCCCGTCTCTGCGCAGAATCAGCTCCAGTGTTCCCGGTTTCTTGCCGTCCCGCAGGCTGACCTGCGTATCTCCCACGTTCAAAGTCCAATACGTCTTCATCGGAACTCCCCTTTGACTCTTTGACATGACGCTCTATTTTACCATGCCATCCAAGGGGAAAACGGGGGATTATGGGTGGAACCCACTATACATATTTCCATGCTTTATCTTCAGCAGACACACCGTCTCCACATGCTTGGTTCCCGGGAACATATCCACCGCCGCGGCGCGGACGGTCTGATAGCCCAGCTCCGCGAAGATTTTTACATCCCGGCCCAGGGTGGCGGGATCACAGGAGACATAGACGATCCGCTCCGGTCCCATGGCCGCCGCGGAGGCAATGACCTCAGGGGCCAGCCCCTTCCGGGGCGGGTCCACGGTGATGACGTCCGGCCGCAGGCCTTCTTCCTCCAGCTTCGCCGCGATGTCCGCCGCGTCGCCGCAGAAAAACTCTGCGTTTTTGATGCCGTTGCGGGCGGCATTCTCTTTCGCGTCCTCAATGGCAGGGGCCACAATCTCCGCGCCGATGACCCGCTTGGCCTTTGACGCCATGCACAGGGTGATGGTGCCGGTACCGCAGTACAGATCCAGCACTGTCTCCTCTCCCGTCAGGCCGGCAAATTCCAGAGCCTTGCCGTAGAGAACCTCCGCCTGGTCCCGGTTCACCTGATAGAAAGACGGCACGGACAGCTTGAACTCCAGACCGCAGAGGGTGTCCATCAGATAGTCCCGCCCCCAGAGGGTACGGTACTTGTCCCCCAAAATCACATTGCCCCGCCTGGTGTTCCCATTCAGAACCACGCCCACGGTCTTGGGAGCCGCCGCCCGGACATAGGCCGCCAGCTCCGGCTCCCGGGGCATCTGCTTTCCGTTAGCCACCACGCAGCACAGCGTCTCCCCTTTCCGGTTGGTGCGGACGTAGACGTGGCGCACCAGTCCTTTTCCGGTACGCTCGTCGTAAGGCGCGATCTTATAGCGGCGCATCCACTCCCCCACCGCTTTTGCGGTGGCGTCGCTCTGCTCCGTCTGGATCAGACAGCGGTCAATCTTCACCACCTGATGGGTTCGCCCCTGGTAAAAGCCGATGGTGCCGTCAGCGCCCACGGGATATTGACTTTTATTGCGGTAGTGCATAGGATTTTTAGCCCCCAGGATCTCCTCCACCTGGAGGTCCGTGCCGCCCAGCCGGGTCAGGGCGTCCTGGATCCGCTGACGCTTGGCCCACAGCTCCTCCGTGTAGGTCATGTGCTGGAAGTCGCAGCCGCCGCACTTGCCGAAATACGGGCACTCGGGCTTGGCCCGCTCAGGAGATGGCTTTCTGATGTTCACGATCTCCCCCGCCGCGCAGGTCTTCATCACCTTGGTAATCCGCAGGTCGATGGTCTCCCCCCGGACCGCCCGGGGCACAAATACCACGGCTCCTTCCAGGCGGACGATGCCCAGCCCCTCGCTGGAGTAACCCTCCACAGTGCCGGTGTAGATTTGATTCTGCTGTAAGTTCTCCATCCGTCTCTCTCCGTTTTGTGATCTCTCGGAAACGCGGGCGGTCGATGACCGCCCGCGTGACAATGCTTATGCTTCCCACTTTTCCAGCAGCTGACGCAGCTGGTCGGCGAAGCGCGCCAGGGACTTGTTGTCCCTGCCCTTGCTGCGCTTGATGGATGCCATGAGCATCTCGCCCACGGCCACCAGCCGCTCGTAGGCGGAACTGGTCCTGGCGCCGCCGGCGGCCTTGGCCTTCCGCTCCGGCAGATAACCCGGTGCCAGCTGAGTATTGGCGGCCAGGTCGTAGACCTCGGTGTACTGGGGCGCGTGGGCCTCAAAGCCCATAGCCTGGATGGTCTGGGCGAAGAAGGGCGCCACCTCCCGGTCGCCATGGACTACGAAGACGTGCTGGGGCTTGGGGGCATTGAAGTCCGCAATCCAACCCAGCAGATGGTCCCGGTCCGCGTGGGAGCTGAGCCCCTGGAAGTTGACAATCTTGGCCTGAACGGCGATGTCCTCGCCGAACAGCCTGACGGACTTGGTGCCCTCCAGCAGGCTGCGGCCCAGAGTACCCTCGCCCTGATAGCCCACGAACACCACGGAGCACTCCGGCCTCCACAGGTTATGCTTCAGGTGATGGCGGATGCGGCCTGCGTCGCACATGCCGGAGGCGGAGATGATGACCTTGGGGGTTCGATCCTCATTCAGGGCCTTGGACTCCTCGCTGGTCTCCGTCATCCGCAGGTTGGTGAAGTTGAACATATGGGTTCCGTCCTTCACCAGCTCCAGGGCGTCGTCATCCAGATAGCCGTGGAGGTCGCCGGTGAAGATGGTGGTGGCCTTCTTGGCCAGAGGGGAATCGATGTACACCGGGAAGTCCGGGTTGGACTTCACCAGCTTGGCGTCCTTGATCTCCCGGATGAAGTACAGCAGCTCCTGGGTGCGGCCCACGGCGAAGGAGGGGATGATGACGTTGCCGCCCTTGGCCATGGTCTCGTCGATGATCTCCGCCAGGTCGTCGGTGTAGCTCCAGACCTCCGTGTGGTTCCGGTCTCCGTAGGTGGACTCCATGACCACATAGTCCGCGCCGGAGAAGTGAACCGGGTCCCGGATGATGGGCTGCTTGATATTGCCCAGGTCGCCGGAGAAAACAATGCGCTTTTCCACGCCGTTCTCCGTCAGGTCCATGGCGATGGAAGCGGAACCCAGCAGGTGGCCGGCGTCCACAAACTCCACCTCCACGCCCTCGCACAGGTCGATGACCTGCCCGTATTCACAGGTGGTCATAAACTCCTTCACTCTCTGGGCGTCCTCAATGGTGTAGAGGGGCTCCACATGGGGTGCGCCGGAGCGCTCACCCTTGCGGTTCTTCCACTCGGCGTCGGACTCCTGGATATGGGCGGAATCCAGCAACATGATCTCCAGCAGGTCGGCGGTGAGCCGGGTGGTCAGGATCTGCCCATGGAAGCCCTGCTTGATAAGCATGGGAATCCGGCCGGAGTGATCGATGTGGGCGTGGGTCACCAGCACATAGTCGATGGTATTGGCCGCGAAGGGAAACTCGGCGTTGGACACCTCATCCCTGCCCTGCTGCAGTCCGCAGTCAATCAGGATCTTTTTTCCGTTGACCTCGATGCAATGGCAGCTGCCGGTCACGCACTGATCGGCACCGTAGAAGCTGAGCTTCATGGGAACATCCTCCTTGTTGATTGGATTTTCTAAAAAGTTGGTCCGGACAGGCCGGTTCTTTCATCGCTTTCATTTTGTTTAGTTTATCACACCTGAAAGCAGCGGGCAAGGCTTTCCGCACTGTGTTTTGTTTTTATTGTAGCATAGCCGATACCATTCCGCAATCGACAGATTTTCTCTGTTGTCTGCTTTTTCAGGCAGACAATCAAACATATTTTTGTGATTCTCACCAGAGAGGAGATCTTCTTTTCCGGTATAGTTTTCCAAATTGTGAACTTTTTCAGGAAGCTGTGTTTTTTCTTTGCATTCCAGACAGAGTTGTGCTATGCTAAATTTGTTTTGGTATGCTTACCTATTTTATTTTTCGCCAATCATCAGGTGTCCGTCAGAACGCAAGCGCAGATATCCGGCGGATGTTAGAAAGGATGTTATCAATCATATGGGTCTGATGAAGAAACTGTTTGGGGATTACAGCTCCCGGGAGCTGAAATCCATCTATCCCATTGTGGATAAAATCGAGGCGCTCAGCGATGAGTACAAGGCGCTGAGTGACGAGGAGCTCCGTGGCAAGACCGCCTGGTTCAAGGAGCGGCTGGCCAACGGCGAAACATTGGATGACATCCTGCCGGAGGCCTTTGCCACCGTGCGGGAGGCCTCTGACCGTGTGCTGGGCCTGCGCCCCTACCGGGTGCAGCTGGTAGGCGGCGTGGTGCTGCATCAGGGCCGCATCGCCGAGATGAAGACCGGTGAGGGCAAAACCCTGGTGGCCACCCTCCCCGCCTATCTGAACGCCTTGACCGGCCGGGGCGTCCACATTGTCACGGTCAACGACTATCTGGCCAAGCGCGACTCCGAGTGGATGGGCAAGGTCCACCGGTTCCTGGGCTTGAAGGTGGGTCTGATCGTCCACGGTCTCACCACCAAGGAGCGGCAGGCCGCCTACGCCGCCGACATCACCTACGGCACCAACAACGAGATGGGCTTCGACTACCTGCGGGACAATATGTGTATCTATTCCACTGAGTTGGTGCAGCGGGGCCACGCCTTCGCCATTGTGGACGAGGTGGACTCCATTCTGATTGATGAGGCCCGCACCCCCCTGATTATCTCCGGTCAGGGCGACAAGTCCACCCAGCTTTACGATATGACGGAGATGTTCGTCTCCCGTCTGAAGAAAAAAGTGGTAACCGAGGTGGACAGCAAGGAAGAGGAGGACACCAACGAGGACGCCGATTATATCGTGGATGAGAAGGCCAAGACCGCCATGCTCACCGCCAACGGCATCGCCAAGGCCGAACAGTTTTTCCACCTGGAGAACCTGGCCGACCCGGAGAACTCCACCCTGTCCCACCACATCAACCAGGCCATCAAGGCCCACGGCGTCATGAAGCGGGATATCGACTATGTGGTGAAGGACGGCGAGGTCATCATCGTGGACGAGTTCACTGGCCGTCTCATGTTCGGCCGCCGCTACTCCGACGGCCTGCATCAGGCTATTGAGGCCAAGGAGCACGTCAGCGTCAACTCCGAGAACAAGACCCTGGCCACCATCACCTTCCAGAACTACTTCCGCCTGTACGACAAGCTGTCCGGTATGACCGGTACCGCCATGACCGAGCAGGAGGAGTTCGCCACCATTTACAATCTGGACATCATTGAGATCCCCACCAACAAGCCCATCGCCCGTGAGGATCACCATGATGTGGTGTACAAGACCGAAGCCGGCAAGTACCGGGCGGTTATCGAGCAGATCAAGGAGTGCCACGCCAAGGGTCAGCCCGTGCTGGTGGGCACCGTGTCCATTGAGAAGAACGAGGCCCTGTCCCAGCTCCTGGCCCGGGAGGGCATCCGCCACAACCTGCTAAACGCCAAGAACCATGAGAAGGAAGCTGAGATCGTGGCTCAGGCCGGTAAGTTCGGTGCCGTCACCGTAGCCACCAACATGGCGGGCCGTGGTACCGATATCATGCTGGGCGGCAACGCCGAGTACCTTGCCACAGCGGATCTGCGGAAGTCCGGCCTCAGCGACGAACTGATCGCGGAGGCCACCGGCTACGCCGAAACGGACAACCAGGAAATTCTGGACGCGCGGAAACTGTTCGCGGACCGTCTGGCCGTCCATAAGGCGGAGATCAAGGACGAGGCGGACAAGGTCCGCGCCGCCGGCGGCCTGTTCATCATCGGCACCGAGCGCCACGACTCCCGCCGGATCGACAATCAGCTCCGCGGCCGTGCTGGCCGTCAGGGCGACCCCGGTGAGACCCGGTTCTATATCTCCCTGGAGGACGATCTGATGCGCCTGTTCGGCGGCGACCGCATCCAGAACATGATGGACAAGGTGGATCTGGACGAGAACACCCCCATTGAGAGCAAGATGCTGACCAAGGCCATCGAGAACGCCCAGACCACCGTGGAATCCCGCAACTTCCAGTCCCGTAAATCCGTACTGGAATACGACGACGTCATGAACAAGCAGCGGGAGATCATCTACAACCAGCGCCGGGAGGTTCTGGACGGCAAGGACATGAAGGAAAATGTCCTGAGCATGATGCGCACCGTCATCGCCAACGACGTAGCCCTGTCCTTCGGCGAGCAGCAGGGCCTGGATCTGGCCGGGTTCCAGACCATGGTCCGGGGCCTGGAGGGGCTGTATTTCCCCAAGGGCAAGTTCTCCTTCACCGAGGATGAGGTGGCGGAGAAAACCCAGGAGGACTTCACCGAGCTGTTCTGCGAGGCCGCAGAAAAGACCTATGAGGCCAAGGAGGCCGAGATTACTCCGTCCCTGATGCGGGAACTGGAGCGGGTCATCATGCTCCGCGTGGTGGACGAGTACTGGATGGACCACATTGACGCCATGGACGACCTGAAGCAGGGCATCCGCCTGCGGGCCTACGCCAACACTGACCCTGTGGTGGCCTATAAGCAGGAGTCCCTGACCATGTTTGAGGAGATGATCTCCGCCATTCAGTCCGAGACCGTCCGCCGCCTGTTCTCCGTCCGTCTGAAGAAGGACGAGGAGGTTAAGCGGGAGCGCGTGGCCAAGGGCATGGTGGAAAACGTGGGCGGCGATGGCACCGCCCCCAAGAAACAGCCCATCAAGGTCAACAAGATCGGCCGCAACGATCCCTGCCCCTGCGGCAGCGGCCTGAAGTGGAAGAAATGCACCTGCAAGGAGTACCATCCTGATTAAAGGGGGGAGCAAGCTCCCCCTTTAGACCCCCTACCACCAGTGACATCGCTCACTGGTGTGTGCGCCCCAAGGGCGCACGGGTCGAGCGCCACGCACATGTTGCAGCGAAAATAATTGAAAATTTTTGATTTGCCCCTGGCAAATCAACTTGGGAATCCAGAGGTTTCCCCAGATTTCCTTTCTCTGTCAAGTATTACCGCCGCTGTTCTCCTGCCGGAGGGCAGGGGCGGTATGTTTTCAGGAAAGACTGTGTAAGATGAAAAACAATCTCAAAATTTCTTTCCTGTGTCCCAAAGAAATTGACCGGAACTGCCACAATCCATCCATTTTAAAAAGGAGCGTCACTGATGCCTTTTATCTCTCATACCAAAAATGATCTGCTCTGGCTTGCCTCTCCCCTGCTGGAGGAATGCGGCAGCCTTGTCCACGGCTTCTCCACCAGAAAGGGCGGCATCTCCCTGCCGCCCTGGGATTCTCTGAATCTGCGGGTGGGCTGTCCGGACACGCCGGAGGCTCTTCAGGAGAATTACCGCCGCTTCTGCGCCGCCGTGGGTGTGGATGTCAACCGGGTGGTTCTCTCCCGGCAGGTCCATGAGACCACCATCCGGGTCTGCACTGCCGCCGACGCCGGCAAGGGCCTGTGGCGGGAACGGGATTACACCGCTGACGCCCTGATCACCAACGAGCCCAACCTTCCTCTGCTGGTCTTCTCCGCTGACTGCGGCATTCTGCTGCTGAACGATCCTGTGTCCCACTCCGTGGGTGCCATCCACGCCGGATGGCGGGGCTGCGCTGCCGGGATTGTGGAAAAGACCGTCCAGGCCATGGCCTCGGAGTACGGCGCCCGGCCCGAGAATATTCTGGCCGCCGTCGGACCCTGTATTGGTCAGTGCTGCTTCGAGACGGACGCCGATGTGCCGGAGGCCATGCGGGCCGCCTTAGGCCCTGATGCCGAGCCTTGTCTGGAACAGAGGGGCGCCAAGTACTATGTGGATCTGGAGGGCTTGAACCGCCAATGGTTGCTGCGTTCCGGCGTTCTGCCCGCTCACATCGACCTGGCCGGGATCTGCACCGCCTGCCGCACGGACCTGTTCTGGTCCTACCGCAAAATGGGCGATGCCCGAGGCGCCCAGGCCGCCATGATTGCCCTGCGCTCGGACTCCGGGAAAGGCTGATCTATGAATATCCGGAAAACCGCGATTCTGCTTCTTCTGCCCGTATTCCTGCTCAGCGGCTGTGCCCGGGAGCTGCCTGAGGAAGAGGAGGGGTTGGGACTGGAAATAGACGCCTCCAGCGCCGCGTCCTCTGAGCCGGAGGTCCCCCTGCCGGTTTCCTTCGCTCTGCCCTATAACCAGGACGCTGCACTGGACCCCATCACCTGCCCTGACGGAATCCAGCAGACCCTGGGCACGCTGCTCTATGAGGGCCTCTTTGAGCTGGACCAGCAGCTGGAGCCTCAGAACAAGCTCTGTTCCTCCGCCAGCTATGACGCGGAAGCCATGACCTGGACCCTCCAATTGCGGAGCGGCGTCACCTTCAGTGACGGCTCTCCCCTCACCGCCGGGGACGTGGCGGCCACGCTGAACCGGGCCAGAACCTCCCAGCGGTATCAGACCCGGTTGTCCTCCATCTCATCTGTCCGGGCATCCAACGACATGGTGGTCATTACGTTGAATAAGGCCAACACGGACCTGCCCGCCCTGCTGGACATTCCCATCGTCAAATCCGGCACGGAGTCTGACGCCGTGCCCCTGGGTACCGGACCCTATATTCTTGTCACAGAGGGTGGAAGCGCTTCCCTGGCGGCAAACACCAGCTGGTGGGGCGGAAGCGTGCAGCCTATCAGCCGCATAGAACTGGTGGATTGTACCACCACGGACGCTGTCCGCTACCAATTCACCTCTCACGCTGTGCAGCTGATCACCGCTGACCTGACGGGCGTCTCCTCCATGAGCGCCGCTGGAAACTTCGCCTTTCAGGATGCGGACACCACGGTTCTGCAGTATGTGGGCTTTCATACCAACCATGCCCTTCTGTCTGACCCGGCTGTCCGCCGGGCCATCGGTCTGGGCATTGACCGGGAGGCGGTGGTCAACGCCTATCTCTCCGGCCACGCTGAGGCAGCCCAATTCCCCGTCTCCCCTGTCTGCGTCCTGTATCCCCAAGAGCTGGAATCCACCTACTCTTACGCGGCCTTTGAGTCCGCCATGACAGAGGCGGGACTGAACAGCGGAACCACCCACAGCCTGACCCTTCTGGTGAACAGCGAGAATTCCTTCAAGGTATCCATTGCCAAATACCTGGCTTCCGCTCTGTCCGCCTTTGATCTGGAGATCTCCGTCAATGCCCTGCCCTGGGAGGAGTACCAAGCGGCCCTGGCCGCCGGGAACTTCGACCTGTACTATGGCGAGACCCGCCTGACCGCCGACTGGGATCTGACTCAGCTGGTGGGCACCGGCGGCAGCCTGAATTTCGGAAACTACACCGATCCAGTGCTGGATGATCTGCTGGCCAACTATGGCGCGGCGGAGGACAGGGCCGCCTCCATGCGGTCCGTCTGCGCCTATCTCTCCAATCAGACTCCCATCCTGCCAGTCTGCTTCAAACGAACCTCCGTCCTGACCCAGGCCGATGTGTTGGGGAACCTGTCCCCCACTGCCTCCAATCCTTTCTATGGGCTGGAAAACCTGATCATCCATCTGAAAGACGGCGGTTGAAATGCATAAAATGATACAAGGCACTGTGCAGGATTCCTCCTGTACAGTGCCTTGTTTTTTCTCTATGAATCCCGTTTTTCCATCTGCTCCTTGACTTGCTGGCCAAAAGGCGTGACCGCAAGACCACCCAAAGCCGTCTCCCGGAACTCCACCGGCAGCCGCCGGCCCACGTCCCCCATACACTCAATGACCTGATCCACCGGAATCCGGCTCTTGATACCTGCCAGGGCCATATCCGCGCAGCTGACGGCGTTCACCGCCCCCACCACGTTTCGCTTGACACAGGGCACCTCCACCAGGCCAGCCACCGGATCACAGATGAGACCCAAGAGGTTCTTCAACGCCATGGCCACGGCATGGCCGATTTGTTCCGGCGTTCCGCCGCGGAGGGCCGTCAGCGCACCCGCCGCCATAGCGGAGGCGGTGCCGATCTCCGCCTGACAGCCGCCGGCGGCGCCGGCGATACAGGCCCTGTAGCTGACCACGGCGCCGATGCCCGCCGCCACATACATGGTCTTCACAATTTCCTCTTCCGGCGTGCGGCCCTGCCGCCAGATGGAGATCAGCACTGCGGGCAAAACGCCGCAGGCACCGGCGGTGGGCGCCGCCACAATCTTCCGCATACAGGCGTTGGACTCTCCCGTACAAAGCGCCACGGCGATGACCTCGCTGAGAAAGTCCCCGCAGATGGTATCACCCTCAGCAGCATAGTCCCGCATCTTTCTTCCGTCTCCTCCCACCAGGCCGCTGACGCTGCGGCGGTCCGCCCGATAGGTGTCGTCCGCCTCCAGCATGGCAAGCCAGGTCCTCCGCATTTTCTCCAAAGAGGCCTCCCGGGTCACCTGCCGTTCCTCCATATCCGCATCCAGAACCACTTCCCAGAAGGGCTTTCCCGTCTGCTCGATCTTCTGGAAAATCTCCTCCATGGAATCCAGCATTTCACTCCGCCTCCTTCTCGTAATAGGTCAGCCGGGCCACGCCAGGCAGCTCCGCGATCAGCGTCCGCACCACCGGCGGTACGGCCTGATCCGTCTCGATGACCATCAGGACCGCCCCGCCCCGCTTGCTGCGGCACAGGCTCATATTGGCGATGTTGATTTTTCTCCGGGACAGTTCCCGGGTCACGTCCGCCAGCTCGCCGGAGATGTCCAAGCTGCGGATAATGAGGGTGTTGTAAGCCCCGGTGAACTGCACATCCACGTCGTTCAGCCGGTCCACCCGGATGCGTCCGCCCCCGATGGAGGCCGCCTGCATCTTCAGAGAATGGCCGTCCCCGTCCTCCACCTCCAGCACTGCTGTATTGGGGTGGGCGTCCCGTAGGCTCACCGTCTCAAAGGAGAACTCCAGTCCCCGCTCCGCCGCCATCTCAAAGCTGTTGGGAATGTCCAGGTCGTCCGGCTTCAGCCCCATCAGTCCGGCGATTAGGGCGCGGTCCGTACCGTGGCCCCGTCCTGTCTCCGCAAAGGAACCGTGGAGCAGGATACGGGCTGTCCTCGGTTCGCCGCCCAGCAGTGTCCGGGCCATGTTTCCAATGCGGACGGCGCCG
>Ga0129306_1002697_pt1 | contig 14986 bp, 14 predicted proteins | sample P827metagenome_FD_94438 | JGI IMG/M metagenome (GOLD analysis project Ga0129306, IMG submission 94438) | Capybara group fecal microbial communities from Wisconsin, USA - P827 metagenome | ecosystem: Host-associated > Mammals > Digestive system > Large intestine > Fecal | place: USA: Wisconsin...
ACGAAAAACGTTATGCCGTTCTATTTCTTAACGCGCTCAATATACTCGCCAGATCTGGTATCAACGACGATGCTTTCGCCATTAGCGACGAAGAACGGAACGTTGACGACCAGCCCGGTCTCCAGCGTGGCGGGTTTGCCGCCGCCGGAAGCTGTATCACCCTTGAAGTTGGGCTGCGTATCGACGATCTTGAGAACGACGCTGTTAGGCAGTGTGATGCCCATCACGCGGCCTTCGTACATATCGATGCTGACTTCAAGATTGTCAGTCAGGTAATTGAGAGCCGGGCCAAGGACATCCTTACTGAGATAGACCTGGTCGTAGCTTTCCATATCCATAAAGACGTAGTTGTCGCCATCTTTATAGCTGTACTGAGCAGGCTTTTCGTCAAAGACGATGCGCTCAAATTTATCGTTGCCGGAAACGAAGCTGTTTTCGGAAATGCTGCCCGTGTCCAGGTTGCGCATCTTGCACTTCAGCACAGCGCCGCCACGGCCTTTCATGTGGTGCTGACAATCCACGACTTCCCAAAGACCGCCCTGCCACTTCAGCTTCATGCCCGGGTAAAATTTACTTGTGTCGACGATATCTGCCATGTTTCTTTTAACCTCCTGAAAATCGTCGTGCTTTTTGCACGATCTAAGACGTTTGATTTTATAGCATTTTCCCGCGAATTGCAAGGTCCTCGATGGTCAATATGGAAGGAATCAGGATCATGACGACCTGAGAACGCGTTTTTTTCGTCTGCCTCACGCTGAACAAAGCCCCTAAAAGCGGGATGTCGCTCAACACGGGAACGCCACGGCGCAGTCGCGACGTTGTCTCTTTGAACAGGCCACCGACGACAAAGGGTTCGCCGTTACGAACACGCACTTTCGTCTCTACTGAGCGCGAATTGACCTGCGGTATCTGCTCGCCCTGCGCGCCGCGGATCCATTGCGTCACCTCGCCGGTCGCCAGAGAGATGCCGGCAGTGATAACGCCATCACGGCCGATTCGCACGGAAACATCCAACTTGGGACCGACTTCTTCGTCGCCATACGTGGGATTTTTAGCATCATCGCGACGCGATACATATTTTAACTTTTCGACGAGCTTGATCGACGCTTTCTCGCCATCCATGACCGTCACGGTAGGGCTGGCCAACACCCTGGCGACGCTGCGCTCTACAAGCGACTGGATACGCACGTCGATCATCCGCGCCGCCGTCCCCGCCAGGTCAACGACGCCGCTGCCGATCGTCCCTGGCAGGTTGGCCGTATCGAGATTCGGCAGGCCGCTTTGAGCGTTTTTCTGGCTGTAATTGGCCGCACCGGTCGAGAACGTGCCATTCTGCGAAGCGCCCCACCACCATTTATACACGGCGTTGACAGCGCCTTCCAGCTCATTGCTGGCGTCCTCGTTGACTTCGACGATGCGGGCCTTGAACATTACCTGCTCGCCGGGTGAATCTATGTCCTGAAGCACGTTTCTGACGCGCTCGTGCTGCCGGGCGGAAGCGCTGACGATCAAGGTCTGGCGCCGCTCATCGACGATCACTTTGTTGGCAGGAGAATTCAGTTCGGCAAGCTCCCTGACCATGCCCGCGCACTTTTGCGGATCGGCATAAGACAGGCGGTAGCTCTTCGTAAGCAAGCGCCCCGCCAGGACTCCCGCCGTCCCGCGCGCGCCAATCACCACGGTGCGGCCGACGAGCGCATATTCAAGGTTGTGCCCGCGCAGGATAAAGTCAAGCACTTCCTGAAACGGGGCGTCAACAAAGGCAATCGTCATCGTTGCGTCCCGCGGCACGGTGCTGTCAAGGACAATATTGACATTTGCCAGATCACTCAGCGAACGCACAATGTCGGTCACCGGACAATCCGTCATTTTGAGTGTGACATGCCGGCGCGAGATCACAGGCGCGTTCCTTTCCTTCTGCACAAGTTCGCGGCCGTGCCTGTTCGTCTTTTTGATAAAAAACAATTTAAGTCGCTCGCCGTTTCCCCTCACATCGCCCAGTTCCAGCGGCGCTTCGCCATAAAGCTGCACGGTCGTGCCGCCGTCGAACTGCTCGACCTCAACAAAAGGCGCTAACGGAGCGTTGAGCTCTTTCTGCCAGCGAAGTGCCGGAAAGCGGACGTTCGCAAACGTCAAAAGTACGATCCCGTCGTTGCGCATATGGATTTCCGGTCTGGGCAGCCGATGCCCCTCAACGACGACAGTCAGCCGCGAATCTCCTCCCTGTTCTGCAAATACGCCGCGCAAAACGGCTTCGTCCTTGCGGGGCCTGGCGGCCTCGGCGCTCCTGATCACCGCTGCTGCGCACAGAAGCAGGAAAATCAGTCTCAACAATCGTTTGATCTTGTACAACATAGCAGGTTACTCCATCGTCACATAAAATTGCTTGTTGTTCCACAGGCAGGAGAGCCCCGCTGTCGTGATCTCTTTAAAGGCGATTCCGGCTACAACTTGCCCCCGCCGGACGACGCGCGAATTTTTCTCGTCCTCGAACAGAACAACGGCACGGCTGTCTCTTCCGGAAACGACGACGCCGAGGACCTTAAACGCCGGACGCACGGCATACACCGCCCCGCCCGGGGGAGCCTCTTCAGATGAGCCAACTCCATCAGAAATACGCAATTCGCGCAGTCGTTCTTCAAGACAGGAGGATAAAGTCGCGCTCTTGGGGAAGTTTTCGGACAACTCGCTTTCCCGAGGCAGCAAAACCGGACGTTCGGCGAAAAGTCCCATCTGGAAGAACGCCGTAAACGCAAAGAGAGCTGCCGAGCCGGCACATGCCAACACAACGGGATATTCCCCCAAAAGTTCTTCTCTCGTCACTCGATCTTGCCCTCCTTCTGTTCATCCGTCAGCGTCGAACCTGCACCTTCAGGCTCAAGAGCAGCGGCAAACTCAATCTCGACCGCCGCCAGTCCAGGTTCGAGCAAATGCCATTCAAGGCGCTGCGGCAGGAAAAATTCGCGGCGGCGCAGCGTTTCCCGAAGAATAACTACAACTTTCGCGGGCGAGGTCCGAAACGCGACAGCCAGCGTCAACCATCCGGGACGAGCCGTGGGCGCCGACGAAACGGAACAGCTGACGCCGCACGAAAGAGCACACTGTTCGATCGCTGCCTTCAGTTCGTCGGCATCGCGAGCCAGCGACACGGGCTGACTTCCAAAGGCCTCCAGCTCTTTTTCAGCATCAGCGATTCGGGCGGAAAGCATTTCGCTCCGCATGCGGAATCTTTGCGTCAGAGCTTCCAGTTCGGCCGTTTTCTTGCTCAACTGCAAAGCGGCGTGGAAGACCTTTCGCTCTGCGGCAATGGCCAGCACCAGCGCCGTTGCCGCAAAAAGCGCCGCAATGACGCGTACCCATTTGTTCCGGCTCATTTTCGTTCCTCTCTTACGGCGTCAAACCTGTATAAAGGAGTGCCCTGCCGCCCTGCGCTTCGCCCGCCCGACGTGAAAGGGGAATATCCGCGCAGCTTTCCGAGTTTTTTGACGATCCGAAACGGATCGGCTCCCTCGGGAAGGAACATGTCGATATGACAGCGCTGAGTGTCAGCGATGATATGAGCGAGCCGGGCACCTTCCGGCAACGCCGCAACGACTTTTGACAACAGCTCAAGAGCGGGCAGCGGTGCTTTTGCCGCCTCTGTCAGTTCGCCCCAACGCCGCCCCGCCTGTGCCAGCCCAGCCCATCGGAGGCTCAATTTCGACAGTCGGGCAGCTGCCTCGTCATAGTGCTTAGTCACCGCGTCGTAGCGCCGCTGGAGAAAGTCCAGCCGCCGAAACGCGAAGAAAAAATACTGCCCCACACAGACAACAGCCGCTGCCAGCAAGACAAGAAATATCCGCCCCCGCCTGACGCTGCAGCGTTGTTCCTTGGCATATTCCGGCGGCAGCAGGTTAAACGCGGTCTTCATCGGCATACCTCAACAACAAGCCGGCAACGTCATACCAATCTTTTCCTGCGCCCGGCCCAAGTTCCAGACAGTGGAGCTCAGAAATGCCCGTTCTTTCCACTATTTTCCCCTGCGTAACTTCGCTGACAGCCGCAAACAGTTTATCTTCTCCGGCAACACACAACGAAGGTGCGCACGAAAACCTGCTGCGAACGTAGGCAAGCGTTTTTAAAAATTCGTCTTTGACCGCGCCGAGAGCATCGTCGTTCAAACCGGTCTCGGCATCATATGAAGCCGACCGAAACATCAATCCGGTCCCGTCGTTGATCAGCGCAAATTGAACCGTCGCACCGCACTGGACTGTCAAGAGGACGCATCCTCCGCGGTCGTAAACGGAAGGGGGCATGACCGCGCGCGCGCAGGCGACGCCGACCGGTTCGACCGCATCGACGCAGGCCGACAAACTTCGCAGCGCTTCGCACAGCGGCAAGATCTCCTTTTTCATCGCAGCAACCACGAGCGCCGGTGCGCCCGAAGCGTCCGGAACGGGCATGTTCACCTCGCTTACATCGTACAACGCGTCTTCGCGCGGGAAGGGGAAATAACTGGAGAAGTTCCAACGAAGCACTTCCCGCACTTCCTCAACGGACGCGACGGGAAGCGTCAAAAGCTGATGAAAACATTCCGTAGTCGGGATGCCGATGATCAAGGGGGCTTTCTTCCAACGGAAACGGAGATTTTTGCGCAGAAAATCGCCCAGCAATGTTCCATCCGCGATATGCGTTCCGCTCATGCAGCCGTGGGGAAGCGCAAACATTTGCGCCCCCGCGAGGCGCCAGCCATCATCAAGAGGCTGCAGCTCGGCGTAACACGCCTCCCGTTCCCGCAGAGCCAGCGCCGCCGCATAGACGATCCCGTTGTCCTTTTTCATGTGCAGCCTCCCTGTGTTCACTACTTAAAAATGACGGGACAGTCTGATATTTTTCATTCCTGCCCCGCTTTCCCATCGAACGTTTACTGAAGCACGCCCCCCCGTTCCGCCGGGATCTATCGTGATCTGTGCGTCAAATGCACCTACGCTGGTGACAAAACTCTCCTCAAACGATCCGGAACTCCCGGTATTATAAAGCGCGCCAGCCCGTTCCAGACAGGAGACGGCGATCAGATGCGCGCGCTGTGTCCGCCGCAATTCGACGGAAGCGCTCAAAAAGCCGGCAAAGCTTTGTGCCAGCAGCGGCAGGACAGCACACGCCAGCGCCGCGGCGACAAGGCACTCAGTGAGCACAAAAGCTGTTTTTTTCATCGCTACAGCCCCGTTGAAAGCTCCTGCACGGCCTTCAGCACGGGAGCAAATAATCCGACCGTAACGACTGCGGCGACGCCGCCGACAAACAGCACAAGGATGGGTTCCAGTGCCGCTCCCAGACGCTTCACGCATTCCTCAAGGTCGTTTTCGTACCACTCGGCAGAGCGAAACAACATCTGGTCGAGGCTGCCGGTCTTTTCCCCTGCCGTGATCAGCTGCAGCGCAACCGGGCGAAAAAACGAAAACTGTCCCGCCGCCGTCGCCAGCCGTCTTCCTTCCAGAGCGGCTTCGTGCAAACTGAAAAACCCCTGCGCGACCGCCGCGTTGCCCGCCGCTTCCTGAGCCAGTTCCAACGCGCGCAGCAAAGGAACGCCGGATGAAAGCATCGTCGCCAGAGAACGGAATCCCCTCGACAACGCGGCACAGCGCAGCGCTTTGCCTATCAGCGGAAGCCTCAATTTAAAACGATCAGTCCAAAAGCGCACGCTGCCGGACCTTCGGCTCAAATGCCATAAAAGGACCAGTGCTGCAGAAACTGCAGCTGTCCACAAAAGCAGCCTGGGAAGGTCACGGCTTACTTTGAACAAGGCCGCTGTCAGGGGCGGCATTTCCATATTCATGCGCGCAAAGACCGCGTCGAATTTCGGCAGCACCAGTTGAAACATCACAACCAGCACGACTGCCGAGAAAAAGAGAACAAATCCGGGATAGACCATCGCGGAAGCGATCCTGCCGCGCATTTTCACGCGTCGTTCGCACAGGTGAGCCAGCAATTCCAGCGCCTCTCCGAGGCGGCCTGATTCCTCTCCGGCCGCCAGAAGCGGACGCTCAGCAGCCGTGGCCAGCTGCCCTTCCCCCAAAGCTTCGCTCAACGAATGCCCCGAGTCGACGTGCCTGCTCACCAGTTCGATCCGATGCGCCAGAGGATGATAATCTTCCGCCGCGGCAAGGTCGGAGAGAGCGCTCCCCAACGGGATGCCGGCGTTCACGGTAACCGCCAGCTGCCTGAAAAAGAGCGCCTTTCGCGAAAGCGAGACCGTGCCGATCGCACAAAGCCGTGCCCAAAAGCCCTTTTGGGAGTTTTTTTCGCCGCTGGGACCTTGTTTTTGAAAACGCAGCGGCAGCAATCCCTGACCTCGGAGAAGCACCGCAGCCTCCTGGGCAGTAGCGGCCTCGATCGTCCCCGTGCGCAGACTGCCGTCGCCGGCACGGGCCTGATATGAAAAAATCACTGCGCGCCTCTTTCACGCCGCACGAGGCGCGCCAGTTCCGCGGGATCTGAGACATACCGTGAAGCGAGTTCGGCACTGACCGCTCCTGTCGCAACAAGACGGGCCAGCGACGCCTCGAAGCTCACCATGCCGTCGCGTCCGCCGGTCTGGATCATGCTTTTCAAGAGCGCGGTCTTGCCTTCGCGTATTGCGCTGACGACAGCACTGCTTGCCGTCAGCAGTTCAAAGACGGCGAACCTCGCACCGCCTGAGGGCAGGAGCGTCTGAGCGCAGACGGCCGTCAACGTGAGCGCCAGCTGTGCACGCGCAAGCTCCCGCTGCTGCGCAGGAAAGGCATCGACCACGCGGTCGATCGCCCGCGGCGCGTCGGAAGCGTGCAGCGTCGCCAGGACGAGGTGTCCCGTTTCCGCGGCTGTAAGGGCTGCTCCGATCGTCGCGTGCTCCCTCAATTCGCCTACACATAAAACGTCGGGATCCTCGCGAAGTGACGCGATAACGCCGTCGGGAAAACCGGCAGCGTCATCACCGATCTGACGCTGATGGATCAGGCAAGATCGCGAATCGAAACGATATTCGACGGGGTCTTCAAGCGTGATGATATGCAGCGGTTCCTGCCGAGAAAGCCATTGGACCAGTGATGCCAGCGTCGTGCTTTTGCCGCTGCCGGAAGGGCCGGTGATGAGGATCAGCCCCTGACGGCGCAGACTGAGCTGCTTCAACAACGGCGGAAAGCCAAGCTCTTCAGGTTCGGGGATAGTGCGCGTAACGAGCCTGATCGCTGCTGCCGGCTTTCCCATGCTCCAATAGCCGTTGAGACGGAAACGCCATTGCGGCACGGCTGCGATCTCGAAGCTCAGGTCGATCTCATGATGCTCTTTCCAGGTTCTCAGCGCCTTTTCGCCGATGATGCGGTCAAAATGACAAAAAAACTCTGCTGTCTCGGCAGAAAAAAACTCTTCACCGCTTTCAAGGCGGCCGCAGCGGCGCACGAAAACACGATCGCCGGCAGTGATATGGACATCACTCGCTCCGCTTTCGGCGGCCTGTTTTAGTACATTGATCAACAATTGATCGCTCATGTTCTCCCCTCCCCCCCTTACTCGCCCAGACAGCTCAGGACTTCTTCACAGCTAGTGATACCGTCGCGCACCAGCCGCGTCAGGCTTTCGCGCAGAGGAACCATACCGCCTGTTTGCGCCAGCGATTGGACCTCAGCCGCCGTCGCCCCCCTGGCCACCCGTGCCGCGATCTCAGGCGTGACGTTCATGATCTCAAAAGAAGCGATCCGACCGCGATAGCCTCGTCCGTGGCACTGCGTGCACCCCGTGGGACGGTAGACGGCTGTGCCGGGGTCAAGCCCCAGGCTGCGGCATTCCGTTTCGGACGCCACATCACGCCGCCGGCACGAAGGGCACAGCCGGCGGACCAGTCTTTGCGAGAGGACACCACGCAGCGCCCCCGCCAGCAAATACGGCGGCACGCCCATGTCGGCCAGACGGGCCGGAGCATCGGCAGCGCGCCCACAGTGCAGTGTCGCCAGGATCAGGTGCCCGGTGATCGCGGCGCGCACCGCCAGTGACGCCGTTTCAGCGTCGCGGATCTCACCTAATAACAGGTAATCCATGTCGGATCTTAAGATCGACCTGAGCGCCACCGCGAAAGACAGCCCGCTTTTTTCGTTCACCTGCACCTGCGTAGCACCGTGGATCCGATACTCAACAGGGTCTTCGATCGTGATCGCGTTGAACTCGTCAAGGTTCAGTTCGCGCATCATGGCGTGCAAAGTCGTCGTCTTGCCGCTGCCGATGGGGCCGGTGTTGAGGATCAGCCCACTGCGGCCCCGCAAAAGTTTTCGGATCGCGGCGGCCTCTTCCGGGGCGCAGCCAAGAGCGTCCAGGTCGAGCGCTGTTTTTTCCCGGTCGAGGATGCGCAAAACCGTTTTTTCGCCGCAGATCCCCGGCATCGTTGCAACGCGCAGGTCGATAAAGCGCTCGCCTTCTTTGCGGCGGATACGGCCATCCTGCGGGACGCGTTTTTTGGCGATGTCCATCCCGGCCATGATCTTGATCCGGGCCGTCACGGCAGCATGCAGGGCAAAAGGCATTTCCATCGCGGTAATCAGGCGCCCGTCGATGCGAAAACGGATCAGCATCTTCGTCTCGTCGGGTTCGATATGGATATCCGACGCCCGCTCACGCAAAGCCTGTGCAACGATGCGTTCGACAATCTCCGCGGCTGGAGAATCGTCGTCGTGGTCGACGCTCTCCGCGGCGGGAGCTTCTCTATTTTTCTCCGCCAGACGACTGAGAGCGCCGGAAAACTGATACGCACGTTCGATCGCCTCCTCCAGTGAAGGGACGGGCGATCTTTTCAGATCAACAGGCATCCTGCACAGAGCACGCAGTTCATCTGCCAAAAGCATGTCTTCAGGATGGAGCGCCACAGCCAAGAGACGACCGTCCGCGGTGATCTTCAAAGGCAGTACGCCAAGACGCCGGGCCGCTTCATAAGAGATGAGCGAAAGTGCCCGCGGATTGGGTGACGCAAGTTCCTCAGTCGATTCTTCAAAAAATTCGGAAGCCTGATCCATATCGGTTACGCCCTCCTGTTCTGCTAGTGAAACAGCGTATAGAGCACGGATGACGAAGAGAAACCCAGCGCCGTAACGGTCGTTGCCGACAGAGCGCCGTCACGGTTCCCCAAAGCGATGACCTGCCCGTCGACGACGAGGAGAACGCTGTCCTTTTGAGGAAGTTCCTGCGTTTTTTCAAAGCGCTGCCCTGTAATATCAATGATTTTGACGACCGCTCGACCATCTTCTGTGCCGGAAAGATAAAGAAGTCCATCGAAAAAGGCCGCCGAGACGACAGAGTGAAATCCTTCGTAAATATGATACCAGCCCCAGCCGCCGCCGCGCCAGGGAAGGTCGCTCCACAAACGCTCGCGCAGCGGTAAAGGGCAGGCGGTGACGACGGTTCCTTCCGACGCGGCCCCGATGAACGCCAGCCAGTTTTCGCCCGCTAAAGGACACAGGAGCGGCGCGGAAAGCAGATCAAGATCGTCGGCGCCGCTGATCTGCCGCAGGTCAAGGCGTCTCTGCCACGCGAAATAATCGCCGCTGCAGACGAATTCCTGCACGCCGCCGGCCTCGTCGGCCACGATCAGTCGCGTTAATTCGCCCCGTGCCGACTGCAGTGCCAGAGGCGAAAATTTGAACGAGATGCCGTCCCCCCCCGGACACGAACGCTGCACGCTTCCCGCTGCTGCGTCAAGTGCCCATAACCGCCCGGAAACACCTGCGCCCGAAGGCAGAAGGAGCGTTTGCCCGCCCCTGGACGCCGGGACGACGGGGGCGGCTGCCGTAAAGCCGGCGCGCAGGGCCTGATCGTCGGCACAGCTCCAAAAGACGTCGGCACCTGTCGACGTTTCTTCGCGCGCCCAGTGAAAAGCCGGCGCAGCCGGAACGTCGACATCCAGACAGTAAATTCCCCGCCCAGCCGCACCGAGCGTGCCCCACAACAAAACGCGCTCATCAGTATCCGATATTTCACATTTCTCCGCGGTGAGTCCGCCGGCCGTCAGCCAGGGCGGCACCGCACCGGCGCTCAAAACTGCCCCGGCTCGTTCATTTGTCAGCATGTGCGGCAGCAGAGCAGCCCACCGCTCGACACCGTCGCCGGCGCCAAACGCACTGATAAGGCCGTCGTCGCCCTGCGTGTACAACGTATCTTTTACCAGCACGAACGCCGTCGGGTAAGGCGCACCCTGTGCCTTCTTTTGATAAAACACTCCCAGTCGGCGCGCTGTATCTTCGTCAAGGCCGGCCGCCTGTGCAAGCAACGGCAGATCGTCGAAAAAAGGCCGCAGTTGTCCGGACGTAAACGCGCCGGTTTTGGTCGGCGGAGCGAGCAGGACACGAGACGCCGGCACGGTCGAAGCCCAGATCGGCATCAGTGAGCCATCATCCGCGATCCTGTACTTGACGATACGACCTTCGTCCCACGCAGAAGCACCGCGGCGGCGCTGGGGAACATAGACGAAGTTTTCGCCGGCCTCGCGCGCAAACAATAGCGTGCCGCACAACTCAAACTCCGTCGAGGCCGCCATTCCTGAAAGCGGACGCACTGGCACGGAACAGTACGCTGATCTAACAATCCCAAAGGCCAGGATCAGAGCCATACAGAAAGAACGCACTTTAATCCCCCACAAGCACAAGCCGCTCGACAGTAACTCGGCGTGATTTTCCGTCAGCGTCCCGGGTGCCGACAGCCACGATGATACGCCACGGGGCAAAACGAACGCGCCCGGCCTGGAACGAATCGGGCCGTGACTGGGCAAAGCTCTGCACAAACGCCGCCTCGTTGCCGTTCGCCTGTTCTGACAACGACGGCGGCCAGTCGTCGGCGCTTTCCGCCGGCAGATCGCCGTCACGCTGATAGCGGCACCACTGGACTTTGAGCCGGACTTCAACTTTTTCCGCCGGCGGCTCATAGGCCCCGTCGGGCACGCGCAGTTCAAGCCGCTCCGGCGTGTCGGAAGTGCTTAATACGATGGGAGCGAGCGTTCCGTTTTGGGGATCGCCCGGACGCGTCGTCAGCAACCACGACGTGACCTGCTCCACAATATCGAGCGCGGTGTTTTGCAGATGAAGCTGGTCAAACGAATCATGCACAACGTTTCTGTTTTGCTCCCACCAGATGAGCTGCATGCCCAAAAGCGCACCCAGCGCCGCGATGATGGTGATCAACAAGACAAGGACGCTGCCGCGTCTTAACGAGCAATATACCATGACCGCTCCAGCTCAAAAGGCTGTGCCGAGCCCAAGGCACAGACAACTTTTACCCGCAGCAGACGACGTGCCGTGTCGAGGATAAACGAGAGCTCGTCGATATGGCGAAACAACGGCTGAGCACCGCTTTCGTCGTGAAAATCGACAAAAACGACGCCGTTGTTGCACCACACCGTCAACGCTGCCAGCCTGCAGATGCGGGAACCTGCCGGCAGCTCGATCTCTTTTTGTGCCCGCAGCACTGGTGACGAAGTGTTTACATCGGCTGTCAGGCGCAGCGGCGTCTGTCGGCCCGGCACAACGATCCAGCTGGCAGCACTGCCTGGCGCATTCGTCGTCTCACTTTTGACGGCAGATGAAAAATACGCCCGTTCCCGCCCGCTTTCCGAAAAGAACGAACGCAGCAAAACGCTGTCAGTCGGAACGGCCGAAACAAGGCGCAGCGTGCCGCCCGGCGACGATCCTGTGGAATAAAACCCCATCCCCTCATAAGAATTGCCGACATCGACTGGGCCACCCCACAACGACCACCCCGGCAATGAGCCGGCAACAGATTGTTCGGTAAAAAGATCCGCATTCCACTCTGCAGGAAGCCCGACACCGCAGTGCCGCACATTGATGTCGAGAAAAGCGAACAGCCGCTGGGCACTTTGCCAGCCAGGATGGGCCGTCAGAACAGAAATTTTTTCGGTTGCTGCCAGGCACCGCGACAAAACGCCCAGCGCCACGCCTGAAATGAGAAGGACCAAAGGAAGGGCGAGTAGCAGTTCGACCAGTGAAAAACCTTTTTTTCTGTGAAAAGCGGTCATTCGCAAAGCGCGTTCACCTCCGGACAGATAAAAAAGACATTTTACACAGCATATTGTGTAATTTTACAACAAGATTTTCAAAAAATAAATATATAAACATAATTAGACATTATAATTCGTTTAAATTCTTTTAAAGCGCATAAATATCATACCTTTTTCGCGCCCAAACGAAAAGCCGCTCTCCCGCGCTGGGAAGCGGCCTTGCTGTTTGATTAACAAAAAACGGCAGACAGAACGAGTGCTCTGCCTGCCATATCACGTTCAATAAAAACCGCCTGCAATGCAGCCATGCGGAAAAACTCCGGGTCCATTGCCTTGTCACCGCAAACCGTGACCATGGATTTCAGCATATTGCTATGCCTGAAGAAAAGTTGAGGCAAGCCAATTGACGATTCAAGAAAAGGACCGTTGACCTTTCACGGTTTACGCAAAACAAACGACCAAAGACCCAAAAGAATGGGGCCGGAAGGAACCGGCATCGTGGAACCGGGAGTCGAACCCGGGACACTGCGATAAACAAGTCGCATGCTCTACCAACTGAGCTATTCCGTGAACGGTCGCGAATGCGATTATGTAACGTTACCCCGTTACAGGGGAAGGCAAGTTTGGAGTTTTCGCATTACAGGCAATATAAATCAGATTTCGATAAATGTGGTGGCGTTAGAGACCTTGATCTGCGTGTCCAGCTCGCGCAGCAGGTTCTCGCGCTTCTCCTTCAGGCTTTCGAGCAACTTCTGAAGACCGAGCGGGTCGACAAGCACCGTGGTGTTCTCGCGCACATATGCCTCCACCACTTCCAGGGGCTTTTCATCCTTGCTTTTACTGTCGCGGCCGAGGATAGAAAGGCGCATGTTCTCGGCCGTGCCATCGAGTTGGCGGTTTTTGGCCTCGATGTTCTGGATCTGGGCCTGGTATTCATTTTCCATCTTTTGCAGCAGCGCGCCCTCGAAATCGGCCCGCTCGTCAAAGACGCCCGTGCCACGCAGCCGGCCCCGCAGAGAGATGGCCGCCGCCACAGTGAACTCGCCATAAGATGTCTTGACGATCGTCCTGGCGTTTGAAGCCACGATCGCGGCGTCGATCTTCTGGAAGCGGGCGATCAGGTCCTGGATCTGCTGAAATGCGGACTGAGCCTGGCGGGTGAACGCCTCCTTATCGACGCGCGCAGCGCGCACGGTTTCTTCGTTATTGCGGATGGAGTCGACAAAGCTGGCCTTGGCGATCTTATCGGCGATCTTTTTGACCAGCAGGTCCCTTTCATCCAGAGCCTGAGTGATGAGCAGTTTTTCGGACATGATATTCTCCTTCTTCCTTTTTAAAGACTTAAAGATAGTAAAGACTTAAGGATCACTCTTCTATACTGACAAGAGCAGATCATCTCACAACCGGGAGCGGCGGCGATGCCCGACTCCGGCTAATGCGGCATCAGGCGCTTTGAGCGTAGGTATTCCGCTCCACCACGACGATTTCGTCGAGGGTGACATTCAGGATATCCGCCAGGATAACCAGGTTGTCGAGCGTTGGCATAGCATCCCCGCGCAGCCACTTATAGATCGCCTGCGGCGTCGAGAAGCCGAACAGCATCTGCAGTTCCCTGACCGAAAGCCCCGCCTTGAGGCGCAGCCTGTCGATATTCCTGCCCGTGGCAAGGATGTCGATATAAGGTACTTCCATTTGTATGCCTCCTCAGTCAGCACAAAATATATGCCCATGGATAGCGGGCCTGCCGTTTCCCTCTATAAAGCTTTCTTCAAACGTTTCATCAACAAGAGTCCGCATCGTCATTTTACACATCAATATGCTTTCCACCTGCGCCGCTGTACTCTTTTTGACCATCATGAGATTTGGCAGTTATTTCCGCTGCGCTGCAAACAAAAGGAAGCAGAAGCTGTTTTGTTTAGGCGATCCTCCAATACTTTTAAATTTCATTACAGGACAAAATATAGCATAAAGAAAGAGAGTTGTCATTAAACTGGTAGTATAAAATCGTTCACTTTTTTAACGGAACACCGCGACAAACTGTCTAGCGTCAAAAAAACGCCGTCTCCGCGTGAAGGGAAACGGCGTCTTGTTTTTACGGTCAGTTTTTCACCAGGAACGAGCGCACCGAGATGCCGAGCTCGTCAAGCTGCTTCTGCTCCACCTGCGAAGGCGCTTCAGTCATCAGGTCCTGAGCCTTGGCGGTCTTGGGGAAGGCCATCACCTCGCGGATGCCCTTGCAGCCGCACATCAGCATACACAGACGATCGAAGCCGATGGCCAGTCCGCCGTGGGGAGGCGTGCCGTATTTCAGCGCCTCCAGGAAGAAGCCGAAACGCTGCTTCTGATCCTCCGGTGAGAAGTGCAGGCACTTGAAGATCTTTTCCTGGACTTCCTCGTCGTGGATACGGATGGAGCCGCCGCCCAGTTCGATGCCGTTGAGCACAAGGTCGTAAGTGCGCGAACCGCAGGCGGCGGGGTCGCTCTCCAACAGGTCGAGCTCGTCAGAGTTAGGCGCGGTGAACGGGTGGTGCGTCGCCACCCATCTTTCCTCTTCCGGGCTCCACTCGAGCAGCGGGAAGTTGGTCACCCAGAGGAACTCCCAGCCTTCGTTCACAAGGCCGTGTGCTTTAGCGATGTCGAGACGCAGCTGTCCAAGAACGGTGGACACCATCATGACGTTGGCATTGGCGATCAAAAAGATGGCATCACCGTCCTTGGCGCCGGACTGCTGGAGGAACATCGCCTTGTGCTCGTCGTCGAGGTACTTGGCCAGAGGCCCCTTGAGCACGCCCTCTTTAATCTGGAAGAACGCCACGTCGGGAGCGCCCAGCTTTTTACCCTCAGCCGAAACGTCCTCGCACTGCTTGCGCGACCACTTGGCACCACCCGGCACAGCCAGCGCGCGCACCACGCCGCCCTGCTCCACGCACGAGGCGATGGGAGCAAACGTCGTGCCGCGGAACGCCTCGGTCACGTCGC
>Ga0129306_1002700_pt1 | contig 14972 bp, 16 predicted proteins | sample P827metagenome_FD_94438 | JGI IMG/M metagenome (GOLD analysis project Ga0129306, IMG submission 94438) | Capybara group fecal microbial communities from Wisconsin, USA - P827 metagenome | ecosystem: Host-associated > Mammals > Digestive system > Large intestine > Fecal | place: USA: Wisconsin...
CCTTGGGGCCGCCGCCAAAATGGCAGCCGTCGGACGGCGGGGGACGATTCCCCCCGTCGGGGGGAAATGGCCGAAGGCCAAAAGGGGGAGGGATAAGCCCCCGCCCTACCAAGCCCTCACCCTGCATGAAACGATAAACTAAAATTTACCTCATTTGATAGATCAAACGAAAAAGGTGGTGCCTGTATGAAAATTGGAATCTACGGCGGGACCTTTAATCCGCCCCACTTGGGGCATCTGGCGGCGGCCCGGACGGCGGTGGAAAAGCTGGGCCTGGACAAATTGCTGCTCATCCCGGCGGCCATCCCGCCCCACAAGGAGCTCCCCCAGGGAACGCCGCCTGCCCAGGAGCGGCTGGCCATGGTGGAGAAAATGGCCGACGCCATGAGAATGCCCCAGGTGGTGGAGGTCTCCGGCCTGGAACTGGAGCGGGAGGGGAAGAGCTACACCTCGGACACCCTGGCGCAGCTCCACGCCCGGTATCCGGAGGCGGAGCTGTGGCTGCTCATGGGTACCGACATGTTCCTGAGCCTCCACCAGTGGCATGAGCCGGAGCGCATTCTGGAGCTGGCCTCGGTGTGCGCCTTCGGGCGGACAGAACAGGACGGGGAATCGGTCTTCGCGGCCCAGCGGGAGTATCTGACCCGGACCTTTGGGGCCAAGGTGGAGACCATGACTCTGGACGGTCTGGTGGACGTCTCCTCCACCCGGCTCAGAGCGCTGCTGGCTGAGGGCCGGGGGGGCGAATACCTGCTGCCCGCCGTCTACGGCCACATTTTGATGAACGGCCTCTACGGCACCCACGCCGACCTGAAGCATCTGGACCTGCCCGAGCTGCGGGCCTGCTCCTACTCCATGGTGAGACAGAAGCGGGTGCCCCACATCATGGGCACCGAGGAGGAGGCCGTCCGTCTGGCCCGGCGCTGGGGCGCGGACGAGACGCTGGCCCGCCGGGCCGCCATCCTCCATGACTGTACCAAGTACCTGGAGCTGGAGCCCCAGCTGGCCCTGTGCGAGCAATACGGGGTGGAGCTGGACGAGCTGGAGCAGCGGGCCGTGAAGCTGCTCCATTCCAAGACCGGGGCGTGTATTGCCCGGGCGGTTTTTGGAGAACCTGATGAGGTGTATGACGCCATCTTCTGGCACACCACCGCCAAGGAGAACATGACGGTGCTGGAAAAGATCCTCTACCTGGCCGACTACATAGAGCCCAACCGGGATTTCGACGGGGTGGAGCGCCTGCGGGCCCTGGCTTATGAGGACATCGACAAGGCCCTGCTGCTGGGGGTGGAGACCACCATTCAGGAGATGGAGGAGCGGAAGCTGCCCATCCACAAAAAGACATTGATGGCCCGGGACTGGCTGCGCAGTCACGGGGTGAGCGTAACAGAGGGATCAGATAAATGAGCGATCAAAGCAGAAAAAGAGGAAAACGGGAGGCCGGCGGACATTCCTCTCCCCTGGCCCGGTACTGGGGCCAGTACAAGGCGTGGCTGGCCGGGCTGACCAGGGGCCAGCTGATCCGGTACCGTGTGCTGGAGACGGCCACCATCATCGCCCTGATCATCATCGTGGGGTTTTTCTTCCTGCGGTCCTGGATCAGAATGCCTGACCTGCCCGGTCAGGACCAGGCCGGAGGGAACAGCGCGGGAGATATGTCCTTTGAGGACGCGGACGTCCCGGATATCGTTCAGAGCGGAAGAAAGGACGGGGTGTACACCTTCCTGCTGGTGGGCAAGGACGTGGCCAGCGGGTCCACGGACACCATGCTGCTGCTGACCTATGACACGAAGGAAAAGACCATCCATGGCCTGAACCTGCCCCGGGACACCATGATCAACGTGAGCACCACCAGCAAGCGGCTCAACGCGGTGTACAGCTATAACAAGGGCAAGGACAAGGATACCCAGGTGGAGAAGGGCGTGGCCGCGCTGAAAAAAGAGGTGGCCAACCTCACCGGCATCACCCCCGACTACTATGTGATCGTGGAGTGGGAGGCCATTGGAGAGCTGGTAGACGCCCTGGGCGGGGTGGAATTCGAGGTCCCCTTTGACATGGACTATGACGACCCCTACCAGGACCTGCACATCCACCAGAAGGCGGGGCTGCGGCTGCTCAACGGAGACGACGCCATGCAGGTCATCCGCCACCGGAAGAACAACGACGGCAGCCACTCCGCCGGCGACGTGGGACGGCTGAAGATCCAGCAGGACTTCCTGAAGGCGGTGGCTAAAAAGTGCCTCCAGCCCGCCACCTTCCTGAAGATCCCCGCCCTGGCGGAGATCTTCGCCAAGAACGTGACCACCGATCTGACGGTGGGCAATATCCTGGGCTTCGCGGAGCAGGCCTACGGCATGAATCCCGATGAGGACGTGTCCTTTGTCACGGCGCCCATCGGAGCCTCCTTTATGTACCGGGGAGCCGCTTTGATCACGCTGGACGAGACGGAGCTGTTGACCCTTCTCAACGACGGGATGAACCCCTATCTGCGCGACATTGAAGCCAGTGATCTTCAGTTGGTATACCGAAAGAGCAACGGCTCCTTCGGCGTGACCAACGGCACTCTGGCGGACGAACGGATGGGTCAGGCCCAATCCAGCAGCACCCAGAGCACGCCGAAGGAGGACGAGGAACCGGATGAGCCCATCGAGCCCATAGATCCCGGCGACGTCAGCCAGGGCGAGACGGAGGAACCCGGCCAGTCCGGCGGTTCCCAGAGTGGGGAAGAGGAGAAGCCCCCCGACAGCTCCGACACGCCCCAGACGCCTCCCGACGGCAGCCAGGCCCCGGAGGGCGGCGGAAGCGAACCCTCCCAGGGCGGGGAGGGCAGCTCCTCTGAGGGCGAGCCCTCCAAGAGCGGCGAGAATCCCGGGGCTATCGACCCCGATTTGGTATTGCCCGACCCCGGCAGCGGCGGCTCCCAGGACGTGGGAGCCGCGGCGAGCGACAACAATCCGGTGACAGTGCTCCCGGCCCCCTCCGGTTCCGGGGAACTGGCGGCGTGATCCGGCAGAAAGAAAGGAGAAAATGGATTTGACTTCTTATGAAATGGCGATCCAGCTAGCCAAGGCCCTGGACAGTAAAAAGGGACAGGACATCAAGGTACTGAAGACGGAGGAACTGACCACTCTGGCCGACTATTTCGTGCTGTGCACCGCCACCTCCAACACCCAGATCAAGGCCATGTCCGACGCCTGCGAGGAGGCGATGGAGAAGCAGGGAGAACAGGCCCACCACATCGAGGGCCACCGGGGCGGCACCTGGCTGCTCATGGACTTCTCCTGCGTGGTGGTCCATGTGTTCACCGACGAGGCCCGGAAGTTCTATGACCTGGAGCGGCTATGGAGCGACGCCCAGGAGGTGGACCTCGCCCAGGTGCTGAAGCCCGACTGATCCCAGAACTGCCCCTTGGAAGAGAATAGAGAGAACAGGTAAAGAAAAAGGCCGTCCCGGCGGAAAGCCGGGTGTCCGTAAAACAGTTTCAGTCCCGGCAGTAATGTCTGCCGGGACTGTTCTTGCATATATTGTAGCCGTATGATATGATTAAACAGACTGATAAACTGGAAATTGTAAGTTTCTTTACTATCATATCTTTAAAACTTGTTTTGCTTTCGCATTAACAAATTGGATAATTGGGCCTGAAATGATAACTGTAATGATTGTGCATATGCCAAACTTCCCGCCAAGCAAAACACCTATTATCACAACCAGAATATCTAATGCTATTCGAACAATTTTAACTTGCCAGTTGTTCTTTTCTGCCAAGGCAAAAGTAACTGCTTCATAAGAGCCACGACCAAGTGAGGCAGACGCATATAGTCCGGTCCCGACAGCAAACAAAATAACACCCAGCAACATGATAAAGAAGTTGAACCATCGATATGTACTGTAGACATGGCAGGTGGCAAATACATCCACACAGGTGCTGTATACAATTTGATATAGCACCGTCCCAATATGGATTTGACTTTTATCGTAAATTAATGCAAACAAAATCATCCCCACTGCTACAACAAAAGATGCCATACCGATGCTCAAGTGAAACATTTCAGCGATACCCTGCCATAGCACTGCGAGCGTGGCGCCACCAAATCCTGCATACAGTGCAAGTGTAATGCCATAGGCTGCAACAATGGAACCTATCACAATAATTATCAATTTCTTTAATAAGTCCCGCAATAGCAAGGATTCCCTTTTGTGCTTATCAAACATCATAATTCCTCTATTCTACAAATTCAAATTTATCGGGCTGTCGAAAAACCTTTTAGGAACTAAAGAGCGCACTTCTATACACCTTTCGGTGTACTGTGCGATCTGCGATTTTGCGCAGCACCAAAGCCTCCCTTTACACAAGGTAGCCCTGGGCGCTGCCGCGCCAGTGCATAACATAAAAACCGACCTATGATCGTAACCATAGGTCGGTTTAACTGTTTTACGAACCCCGCCTAAATGCCGGGACGGCCTTTTTTGGTTTTATTTTCCCCGGATAATGGTCAGGGCTTTTTGACAGTTCATCACTTCGTTGACAGGCAGGTTTCCGCCGTATTCCCCGTCGATGGTCCAGGGAATGGGCTTGTCGCAGGTGAAGATCAGGTGGGAGGCCTGAAAGTGGACCCGGGCCCCGGCGCTCATGGGGGTCTGGTCCAGCAGGGTCTGGAAGCCGTTGGCCACGTCGGCGATGCTGACGGGCTTTTTGATCAGATCCACCTCGAACAGGCCGTCGTCCAGCACCACATGCTCGCTTTTGGGCAGGCGGATGCCGCCGATGGAAAAGGCGTTGCTCACCATGCCGAAGTAGAAGTCGTCCTCCAGGACGTGACCGTCGTACTCCACCTTCAAGTGGTAAGGGGTGATGGTGGGCAGGGAGGCGATGCCTTCCATGATGTAGGCCAGGTGGCCGAAGGTGTTTTTCAGATCCTGGGGCGTGTCGTAGGCCACCTGGGTGAAGGCGCCGAAGGCTGCCACATAGACAAAGGGCTTTCCGTTGAGCTTGCCGATGTCGCTGGGCCTGGGGACGCCGAGCCCGGCGGCGATGGCGGCGGCCTGGACGGGGACCTTGGGCAAGTCCAGGGTGGTGGCGCAGTCGTTGGTGGAGCCAAAGGGGATGTAGCCCAGCAGAGGGGGAGAATCCAGGGCCATCAGGCCGGTCACGGTTTCGCTGAGGGTGCCGTCACCGCCGGCGCAGACCACCCGGTCAAAGCCGGGGCCCAGTTCCCGGGCGGCCCGGGTGGCGTCTCCCTTGTCCTGGGTGGGGTAAGCGGTGACCAGCCAGCCGGCTTTGGTAAACACGTCCAGGATCTGGGGCAGGCCCTCCGAGACCTGGCCTTTACCGGCCGTGGGGTTGTAAATAAAAAGCAGGGTGTTCAAAGATGAGCCTCCTTCAGACAATCAAGAAAACAGATGGGCAGATCCGCGGACCCGCCGGAATGATCCGCCTGTCGGCCGCACCGCGGAGCGGTTTAGCCAGTAGAGCCTATTATAGGGTAAGGAACAGAAAAATCAAGGAGAAAAGTGTGAATTTTTATCCTTTCTTTACGCCTGGGGTTGTCAGAATGGGCAAAAACGCCGTCCGCCGGCCGTAAAGCCGGAAAGGGGACCGGAGCGGAAGGACAACAGGGGGTTGCACGCCGGAGGAAAAACGGGTAAAATGACAAGGAAATGCTGTACAATGAGGTGGATAACGCGCTATGAATCGTAAAACTTTGGCTGCGGCCTTTCCGTTCACAGTGCCGGTGCTGATGGGGTATCTGGCCATCGGGATGGCTTTCGGCCTGATGCTCCAGTCGGCGGGCTACGGCGTGGTGTGGGCCTTCATGATGAGCCTGACCATTTACGCCGGCTCGGGCCAGTACTTGGGGGTGTCCCTCCTGGCGACGGGAGCTCCGCTGCCCCAGGTGGCCTTTCTGACCCTGATGATCAACTTCCGGCACCTGGTCTACGGGCTGTCCATGCTGGAGAAATTCCGGGGCATGGGCGTGCGGAAGCTGTATATGATGTTTTCCCTGACGGACGAGACTTATGCGCTGCTCAGCTCCGCGCGGCCGCCGGAGGGAGTGGAGGAGCACGACTTCTATTTCTGCGTGGCGCTGCTGGACCACTGCTATTGGATCGCGGGCTCCGTCATCGGTTCGCTGGCCGGAGCGGCCCTGGGCTTTGACACCACGGGGGTGGATTTCGCCATGACCGCCCTGTTCCTGGTCATTGCCGTGGGCCAGTGGAAGGCGGCGGGCAGCCACCTGCCGGCCCTGCTGGGGGCGGCGGCCACGCTGGTCAGCCTGCTGGTCGTGGGGGCGGAGGACATGCTGCTCCCCGCCCTTGGGATCATTGTGCTGGTGCTGACCCTGCTGCGGCCCAGACTGGATGAGTCCCGTCCCGCCCAACAGGCGCGGAGTCAGGAGGTGACCCCATGATGCTGACCACCGGACAAGCTGTCGCGTCCATCGCTGTCATGGCGGCGGTCACGTTTTTGACCCGGGCCCTGCCCTTCCTGCTCTTTGACCGGGGGGACCACCCTCCCAGACTGGTGCTGTACCTGGGGAAGGTCCTGCCTCCGGCCATTATTGCCATGCTCATCGTCTACTGCCTGAAGGGCATCAGCTTTGCCGCGCCGGGGGGATGGGTCCCCACCCTGCTGGCGGGCGGGGCGGCGGTGCTTCTCCACCTGTGGAAGGGCAACGACCTGCTGTCGATCTTTGGGGCCACGGTCCTGTATATGGTCCTGGTCCAGGGCGTGTTTGGATAACATTCAACATTGGTTTGAAGGCCGGGGACCGGACGGTCCCGGGCCGGCGGAAGGAGGAGAGACCTTGTGGCAAAGAACGTGTTGATCACCGGCGCTTCCCGGGGCATCGGAGCGGCGGCGGCCCGTCAGTTCGGGGCGGCCGGATGGAACGTGGCCCTGAATTATTGCCGCAGCCGGGAGCAGGCCCTGTCCCTGGCGGCGGAGCTGGCCTGTTCCGGCGTGGAGACGGTGGCGCTGGAGGGGGACGTGTCCGACCCGGTCCAGGCGGCCGCTCTGGTAGAGGCGGCAGAGGCCATGGGTCCTCTGGACGCGCTGGTGTGCTGCGCCGGGGTGGCCCTGCCCCAACAGCTGCTCACCGACACCACCGATGACCAGTGGCGCAAGGTGATGGGGGTGGATCTGGACGGGGTGTTTTACACCATCCGGGCGGCCTATCCCGGCTTTGTGCGCCGTCAGGGGGGCTCCATCATCACGGTGTCCTCCATGTGGGGAGTGACCGGGGGCTCCTGTGAGGCGGCCTACTCCGCCGCCAAGGCGGGAGTCATCGGCCTTACCCGGGCCCTGGCCAAGGAGCTGGGCCCCTCCCACGTCCGGGTGAACTGCGTGGCTCCCGGAGTCATCGACACCGAAATGAACGGGCACCTGTCGCCGGAGGACCTGGCGGCTCTGGGGGAGGAGACCCCCTTGGGCCGGATCGGGACCCCGGAGGAGGCGGCCAGAGCCATGGTGTTCCTGGCCTCGGACCAGGCGTCCTTCATCACCGGACAGGTCTTGCAGGTGGACGGCGGCTTCGTGATTTGACGGCACAGGGCATAAATCAGCTTTTGGGACAATATCTGATATCATATCAGGAAAGAATAAACGCCATGAGATGGACTGCCGGGGGTATGCTCCCGGCGGGATTGATGGGAAAGGAGAACGGGGATGCGTCGCTCCCAAAACAGGTACAGCGGCTATCGGGGCCGCAGGACGGCAAATGACCTGCTGAAGCGGATCGCCCTGGTGCTGGCTGTGCTGGTGGCTCTGGTCCTGGGCGGACTGTTTTTGGGTCAGGATTATATCGTATTCACAGACAACGGTCTGCGGCTGGACCTGCCCTTCTTCCGCCGGGAGACGCAGGAGCCTCTGGACCCGGGCAGCGTCAGCGTGGTGGTCCGGCCCAAGGAACCGGGGGACAAAGAGCCGGAGAACCAGCAGCCGGAGGAGCAGCAGCCGGTCCCCGAAGAGGATATTGCGGCGGTGGAACTGCCGGTGTCCACCCTCCTGGACGGCACGGCGGCCCAGCGGCTGGAGGAGGCGGGGGCCAACAGCCTGATCCTGGAGATGAAGGACCGGGAGGGCCGTCTGGCCTGGCGTTCCCGGCAGGAGCTGGCGGTCCAGTCGGGCGTCCCCATGGGGACCGAAGAGATGAACGAGGCCCTTCAGTTATGGAATGAAGGAGAGGTCTATACCGTGGCCCGGGTGTGCTGCTTCCGGGACAACACCCTCCCGTACCAGCGCAACGAGGTGGCGCTGCGGGCCGGCTATGGGAACTGGCGGGACGAACTGGGCCTGCGCTGGCTCAATCCGGACAGTCAGGCCGCCCGGACGTATCTGGCGGACCTGTGCGAGGAGCTGGCCCAGCTGGGCTTTGACGAGATCCTATTGGAGTGCTGTCAATTTCCCTGCCGGGGGAATCTGGGGGCCATTGTCCCCAACGGCTCCTTCGCGGACGGAGGGTTCGAGACGGTGATGGCCGGCTTCCTGAGCCAGCTGGGCGAGAGGCTGGAGCCCTATGGCACGGTCCTGTCCCTGCGGGCGGACCGGGATGCTCTGGCGGACGGGGCGGCCGGAAGCGGCCTGACGGCCGCGGCGCTGGAGTCCGGCGTGGACCGGATTTGGATGGAGGAGGACGGCCAGGAGCCCGCCACTGTGGAACTGCTCTCCCAAGCTGGCCTCTCGGAGCCGGAGCAGCGGCTGGTGGTCCTGGTCCCCGCGCTGGACGGGGAGAGCTCCGCGCCCCGGGCGGTCCTGGAGGAAATGACATAGAGCTGAAACAAGTTCTCAGGTGCTTTTTGCAACTGAGAACTTGTATTCTTTCGTGGACATGAGAGAGATGAAAAAGAAAAAGCAGGAAAATTCATTAAAAGAAGCGAAAATGGGAATGGAAATTGGCCGTCTCAGGAAAAAATAAATAATTAAAATGAAAGCAAAAAAAGAGAAGCGTCAACGGTAAGAAAGTTTAATAAAATAAAGCTTGCATTTTTTGAATATATCACATAAAATAAAACCTAGAGATTTTTCCTATGCAATGCGCTAAGACAAAAAAGGTGGTGGAATCATGGCAGTAGAAGCCATTCAGAAAGTGACCCAGGCGGAAGCGGAATCCAAGCAGCGCAGAGACGCGGCGGCGGCGGAGAGCAAGCAGAAAGTTCTGGTAGCCCAGCGCGCGGCGCAGCGTCTGTTGGAGGAAGCCCGGGGTCAGGCTGAGGCCGAGGTCCGTCAGATGCTGGGGGACGCGGAGGCTGAGGCCGCCCGCTTGGCGGAGCAGGTCATGGACCAGGCCCGGCAGGAGTGCGAGACCATGAAGCAAGATGCACGCCAGCGTCTGGACCAGGCTACCCAGTTGATTGTAGAAAGGGTTGTGAATCGCTGATGGCCATCGTCAAAATGAAGCATCTGCGTCTGGTAGCCATGGGCAGCGACCGGGAGGACCTGCTGCACCTGCTCCAGAGCATGGGCTGCGTGGAGATTGATGAGCCGTCCGTGGATCCCTCCGATCCGTTGTGGGCGGGGCTGTCCCGCCCGGACAGCGGAGGATTGAGCGCCGCGCGGGAACGGAACAGCGAGGCGGAGCGGGCAGTGGCTGTGCTGAAGCGCAGCGCCCCGGAAAAGGGCGGCCTGCTCCGGCCAAAGCCGGACCTGACGGAGGACCAGCTCCTGGACCAAAAGGCCGCGGGGCAGGCCCTGGAGGCGGCGGAGGAGATCAACGGCGCGGAGCGGCGCATCAACGCCATCCATGCCGAGCAGCTCAAGCTGGAGACGCAAAAGGCGGCGCTGGCCCCCTGGCTGGGGCTGGACCTGCCGCTGGAGACCGGCTCCGGCGACCAGGTGACCGTCCAGCTGGGCACCCTGCCTGGAGCGGTCCCCTTTGAAACGGCGGAGGAAGCCGCCCTGGCGGCGGGAGAGCTGACCCAGCTGACCCAGATCTCAGCCGACCGGGAGAACCGGTACTGTCTGCTGGTCTGTCACAGCAGCCAGAGTCAGGCGGTGCTGGAGGCCCTGAAGGACCAGGGCTGGTCCAGAGCCAACCTCCGGGAGTGGACCGGAACGGCGGCGGAGAATACCGCGCGCCTGGACCGGGAGCTGGAGGCGCTGACCCAGGAGCAACATGCGCTGGAGGAAAAGCTGGCCGGTATGGGGCGGCTGCGGCCTGCGCTGAAGCAGCTGGCCGACGCCACCGCGGCGGAGGTCAGCCGGGAGGAGTCCCGGGACCGTATGCTGGACACCGACAAGACGTTTTTCCTGGAGGGCTGGGTCCCTGCGGAGCGCTGGCCCGAACTGGAACAGGCTCTGGAACCTTACCCCTGTGCCTATGAGGCTGCGGACCCCACGCCGGAGGAGTACCCCAATGTGCCGGTGCGGCTGAAGAACAACTGGTTTACCAAGCCTCTGAACATGGTCACCGAGATGTACTCCCTGCCCGCCTACGGCTCTCTGGACCCCAACCCCCTGATGGCCCCCTTCTTCATCCTGTTTTACGGGATCATGATGGCGGACATGGGGTACGGCCTTGTGATGTTCCTGCTGGGAGCGCTGGTTCTGCGGAAGAAGAAGCCCGGCGGCACCATGGGTCACATGTGCGGGCTGCTGGTGCTGTGCGGCATCAGTACCTTTATTATGGGCGCCCTCACCGGCGGCTTTTTCGGAGATTTTATTCCCCAGCTGCTCAAGCTCATCAACCCTGAGAGCACCTTCGCCCTGCCCGCCCTGTTCACTCCCCTGGAGGATACCATGATGATCCTCATCGGAGCCATGTGCCTGGGCTTTGTCCAGATCCTCACCGGCATGGCTATCAGCTTTGTGAAAAAGCTGCGGGACGGCCAGGTGATGGACGCCATCTGGGAGGAGGTCACCTGGTGGGTGGTTTTCGCCGGACTGGCTCTGGCCATTTTGAAGGTCACCAATCTTGTCATCATCCTCGGGGGTGTTATGGTGGTGGCCGGACCGCTCATTACCGGGAAAGGCTTCGGCAAGATCACTGGCATCTTCGGCTCGCTGTACAACCACGTCACGGGCTATTTCGGGGACATCCTGTCTTACTCCCGTCTGATGGCCCTGATGCTGGCCGGCTCGGTCATCGCCCAGGTGTTCAACACCTTGGGAGCCATCCCCGGCAACATCGTCCTTTTCATTATCATTTCCTTCGCGGGCAACACCCTGAACTTCGCGCTGAACCTGCTGGGCTGCTACGTCCATGATCTGCGTCTGCAGTGTCTGGAGTATTTCAACAAGTTCTATCAGGACGGCGGGAAGCCCTTCCGCCCCCTGACTCTCAATACCAAATATTATAACGTGGTCAAATAATAAGGAGGATAAAACAATGACAGACATGAATCAACTGGTGGAGCTCCAGTCAATGCTCACTTTCTGGGGACAGATCGGCGGACTGGCCCTGGCCCTTCTGGGCGCCGGCCTGGCGGCGGTGCTCAGCGGCATCGGCTCCGCCAAAGGTACCGGTATGGCCGGCGAGGCCGGCACCGGCCTGCTGTGCGAGGACCCCAGCAAGTTCGGTAAGGTCATGATCCTTCAGGTCATCCCCGGTACCCAGGGCCTGTACGGACTGGTGGTCTGGTTCTTCGCCGTGTTCCGCATGGGCCTGCTGTCCGGTACCCTGCCCGCGCTGACTGTGGCCCAGGGCTTCCAGTACTTTGCCGCCTGCCTGCCCATGGCGCTGGGCGGCCTGTTCTCCGCCATCGCCCAGGGCCGCGTGGCCGCCGGCTCCATCAACATTCTGGCCAAGAAGCCCGACGACTGGTCCAAGGGCATGGTGCTGTGCATCACCGTGGAGTTCTACGCTATTCTGTCCCTGCTGGCCTCCATGCTGATGATCATCAACATCAGCGCCTGACGCTGGGAAAGGAACCGGCTTTATGGAAGGAATCGAAAAAATCACAGCCAAGATCATTCAGGACGCTGAGGCGGAGATCACCCAGATGATGGCCCAGACCGACGCCAAGGTCCAGTCCATCGGTGAGGCGGCCAAGGCCCAGGCGGACAAAGAGACCGCCGACACCCTGGCCAAGGGCCGCCGGGCCGCCGGCGAGCGTCTGGAGCGGCTGAAGTCCGCGGCCCAGATGGAGACCAGAAAGCTGGCCCTGGGGGCCAAGCAGGAGGTGCTGGCCGAGGCCTTTGATCTGGCGCTGGAGAAGCTGTGCACCCTGCCCGACCAGGAATACATTGACCTGCTGACCCGTCTGGCGCTGGAGGCCTCCTCCACCGGCCGGGAGCAGCTGGTCTTTTCCCAAAAGGACCGGGCGCGGATCGGCAAGCAGGTGGTGGTAGCCGCCAATGACGCTCTGGTCAAGGGCGTGGCCCCCGAGCTGCCCAACTCCATCACCGACACCAAGGTGGGGGCCTTCCTGGGCAAGGTGGTCAACTCCACCGCCGCCATCGTGTCCGGCACCGGGATGCTGACCCTCAGCGAGGAGACCCGTCCCATCAAGGGCGGCTTCATCATGGTGGACGGCGACGTGGAGATCAACTGCGCCTTCGAGACCCTGGTCCGCCTCCAGCGGGAAAAGCTGGAGAAGGAAGTGGCAAACCTGCTGTTTGATTAAAATTTAGGAGTTCGGAATCAGAAGCTTTGGCGTCCGGCTTTCCCGGAGAGGCCTGGAAGATCCCGCCGCCGGCGGAGCCATGGCCGCTTGCTTCTCATTCCTTGCTCCGCCCTGATTCCAAAAGTGAGGAGGGATACCTTGTCCCACCGAAAAGATACGGATTATCTCTCCATCTCCGCCCGCATCCGGGCCATGGAAAACCGTCTGTTGACCCGGGAATGCATGGACCGCATGATCGACGCACGGGACACCTCCGAGGCCATGAAGGTGCTTGGTGAGTGCGGCTACGGAGAAGGAGCTTCGCTGGACGCCGTCCTGGCCCAGGCCCGGGCGGACACCTTCCGGGATATGGAGGCGGCTGCCCCCGATCACCGGCTGGTGGAGATTTTTCGGCTGAAATATGACTATCACAACGCCAAGGCCATCCTGAAGGCCCAGGCCATGGGTGTGCCGGCGGAGCGGCTGCTCCTGCCCGGCGGGCGCTATGACGGCAAGGAGCTGTTAGAGGGCTGGCAGCGGGAGGACCTGCGGGGCTGTTCCGAGACCTTCCGGAAGGCCATGGACCGGGCCAAGGCCGCGCTGGCCGAGAGCCGCGATCCCCAGCAGGCCGACGTGATCCTGGACCGGGCCTGCTATGAGGAGATGGCCCGGCTGGCCCGGGAGTTGGAGAGCGACTTTCTCATGGGCTATGTCCGCCTGTCGGTGGATGTGGCCAACCTCCGAACCGCCGTCCGGGTACACCGGATGGGGAAGGAGGGGGACTTCCTGCGCCAGGTGCTGCTGCCCGGCGGCAGCGTGTCCGAGCAGACGGTGGCCGCCGCCCGGGGCGAGGCGCTGGGCGAGGTGTTCCGTTCCGGTCCCCTGGCCCAGGCGGCGGAGCTGGGCGCCAAGCTGACCCAGCCGGGCAGCGGAGCGCTGACGGCCTTTGAAAAGGCCTGTGACAACGCTGTGACCGCCTATCTGTCCGCCGCCCGCCGTGTCCCCTTCGGGGAACAGACGGTGGTGGGCTACCTGTATGCCCGTGAACTGGAGCTGACCGCCATCCGGACCATCTTCGCGGGCCGGGCGGCGGGGCTGGATGGAGATACCATCCGGTCCCGGCTCCGTGGGACCTATGTGTAAGGGGGTGGGGGAACATGTATAAGATCGCTGTGATGGGCGACATGGACAGCGTCCTGGGCTTCAAGGCCCTGGGGCTGGAGGTCTGCCCCGTGACCAACCCCGAGGAGGGCCGGGAGGCGCTCCACCGCATGGCCAAGGAGAATTATGCCATCATCTATATGACCGAGCAGCTGGCCGCGCAGCTCCCCGCGGAGATCGCGCGGTACAAGGACGCCCTGATCCCCGCCATCATTCTGATCCCCGGCAAGGAGGGCTCCCTGGGCATCGGCATGGACAACGTAAAGACCGCCGTGGAACGGGCGGTCGGAGCAGATATTTTATAATTTTAAGATTCCCAAATCGAAGCCCAACAAAGTGGGTTCGATTTGGAGAGGAGGCGCAACGCAGCAAAGCGGATATCCGGCTTTAGCCGGGTGGAGCGGAGCGGAGTTTGTGCCGACGAGAAAGAAGGTTTAGCCTATGGGTAAAATCGTCAAGGTCTCCGGCCCCCTGGTGGTAGCCACCGGCATGGAGGAGGCCAACATGGCGGACGTGGTCCGCGTGGGTGAGCAGCGCCTCATCGGCGAGATCCTCACCATGACCGGCGGCTCCGCCTCCATCCAGGTCTATGAGGAGACCTCCGGCCTGGGTCCCGGCGCCGAGGTGGTCACCACCGGCTCCCCCCTGTCGGTGGAGCTGGGTCCCGGTCTGGTGGAAAATATTTATGACGGCATCCAGCGTCCCCTGGAGGAGATCATGAAGAAGGTCCAGGGCAACAATCTGCCCCGCGGCGTGGAGGTGCCCGCCCTGGACCGGGAGAAGAAGTGGGAGTTCAACGCCACGGTGGAGCCCGGCACCCAGGTGGTGGGCGGCGACATCATCGGCACCGTCCAGGAGACCCCCTCCATCCTCCACAAGATCATGATCCCCCCCAAGATGAAGGGAAAAATCGTATCCATCCAGTCCGGCTCCTTCACCGTCACCGAGACGGTGGCCGTGCTGGAACAGGAGGACGGCTCCAAAGTGGAGCTGCCCATGATGCAGAAGTGGCCCGTCCGTGTGGGCCGCCCCTATAAGCACAAGTATCCCCCGGTCATCCCCCTGCAGTCCGGCCAGCGGATCGTGGATACCTTCTTCCCCGTGGCCAAGGGCGGCACCGCCGCCATCCCCGGCCCCTTCGGCTCGGGCAAGACGGTGATGCAGCACGCTCTGGCCAAGTGGTCCGACGTGGATCTGGTGGTCTACATCGGCTGCGGCGAGCGCGGCAACGAGATGACCGACGTTCTGCGGGAGTTCCCCGAACTGGTGGA
>Ga0129306_1002703_pt1 | contig 14964 bp, 14 predicted proteins | sample P827metagenome_FD_94438 | JGI IMG/M metagenome (GOLD analysis project Ga0129306, IMG submission 94438) | Capybara group fecal microbial communities from Wisconsin, USA - P827 metagenome | ecosystem: Host-associated > Mammals > Digestive system > Large intestine > Fecal | place: USA: Wisconsin...
ACATGACGGTAAGTTCAGACTTGACCTCACCGGAGATACGTCTGATGATCAGGCTCTTGCCGGTATCATCAAGCACGGGAGCATCCCCGCCCGTTTCCTCCAGGATACGGTGGGATAATCTGGAGAAGCTCAGTATTTCTATGTTGGAAAAAGCATGATGCGGATGCAGTTCGATCATGCGCTTCTGCATCTGCATTGTGAACTGATCCGGAACGATGAGCAGATACTTTCGTCCCGGATCACTCAATGATTCATTTATGATCTTTTGCTGAATATATGTGCTTTTGCCTGAGCCGGACGGCCCGCAGACGAATCTGATCGACATATATCACCCGAGTTTCTATCAATCGTTCAATATCCTGACGACCTTGACCGGTGTACGATAACCGACATTGGATACCCTGATACCGGTTCTGGGATTGGATGCATGAACTACCCTGCCGCCTCCCAGGTAAATGGCCACATGGTTGATACGACGTCCGTTACCGTAGAATACCAGGTCACCGGCCTTGGCCTCGGCCAGTTTGATCGTAGTTCCCATGTTTGCCTGCGCACGTGATGAATGCGGAAGACTCACGCCGTAGTTCTTAAATACACTGAGTACGAAACCGGAGCAGTCAGCGCCGCGGGTCAGGCTCGTGCCGCCCCATACATAAGGATTGCCGACATACTGTAGAGCATAGTTACACAGATCGGCCCTGACATCGGATACGCCCTCTCCGTAGAGCACTTCGGTCATGGTCAGCGCGGTACGAAGATCACTGGTAACCTCAACATAATCGGATGATACATATACCGTCTCATCATCGAGGAGAACGGCAACCCAGTCTCCGACGGTGCCTACATAGTCAAGCACCTCACCGGTAGCTACCTGGGTAACGATAGGTGAATCCGTACCGGGCTCTTCACGAACGTTAAGTCCGTCGGCTCCGACCTTGACAACATCGGTAGCAAACTCTCTGACTCTCTGTCTTGCCTGAAGACCGGTCAGCAGATATTCACTCTTAACATATCCGTCCACTTCACCCGAAGTGATGTGGGTCCAGTCACCGTCTTCTTCGAGGACTTCGCAGGCAGCATCCTTGGGAAGCTTACCGACGAGCTTACCGTCTTCTGCGGGTACGGCACGGATGTTCAGATTATCGGATACATCGGATATACCCAGATTGGTATAACCCCAGCATGCGCCCTCAGCTGCTTCTCTGGCAGCCAGGTATTCCTCGGCGGTCTTACGGCCGAACAGTGTGCCGGCACCTGCAGACAGCTCCGAAGTATCGAAAGCATCTCTGGCGGTCTCGGTATCGGCCGCTTCTTCCTCTTTTGCGGCATTATAAGCCTCAGAGAGAGATTCGGTTCCTACCAGATTGAGGATATCGCGGACGGTAGGAGCTTCAGAAACCTCCTCCGTATCCTCGGCAGTCCTGATGGCACTCGCAAACAGTCCCTGTCCGAAAGCGACCCCATTAGTGTTGTTGGGATTCTGCGCGGGAAAGGCTGCGTACACGTCGGTTACGCTGAGGCAAAGTACAGCCAGTGCGACTGCTGATGCGCTCAGGCACTTAAATGCTGCGCCTGCATGTTTGGATTTATTAATTCCTGATTTAATATTTGACATCATATGCATTCTTTTTTGTACTCTCACGTATCCTGAGACACTTCCATGAGGCAAAAATGACAAGTTATGTAAAGTGAATTATATCATCTTTTGCGGATGATGAAAAGCAAGACCGCCCTCAATATCGCGCTGCATCTGCTCCTTGAGCTCATCTATGGATCCAAAGCGCTGCTCGGACCTGACGTACTTTAACAGCTCAACCTCCATATACTCTCCGTATATATCCCTGTCGAAGCCGTACAGATAGCTCTCACAGCAAAGGAGTTCATCATCCATGACGGTGGGCTTGACGCCGACATTCGTGATCGCGGGATACATGCCGTCGGCGGTATATACGCGTGAATAATAGACACCGTTGGGTCCGGTCATCTTATCGGGCGGAAGGATCAGGTTGGCGGTCGGCATACCTATCGAATGCCCCACCCTTCTTCCGTGCGATACCACGCCTGTTATGCGGTACGGGAATCCGAGGAGCGATGTCACAAGCCCCATGTCTCCGGCTTCGAGAGCGCTCCTTATACGAGTCGAGCTGATGGGCTCACCCTTATAGGTGACCTTGTCTATGATCTTGCAGCTGTAATCATGCTCTGCACTGAGCCTGATCAGCGTATCGGCGTTTCCTTCACCCTTATATCCGAATGTAACGTCACTGCCTGCAACTATATGAGCCGCATGCATGCGCTCGACCAGATACTTCTCGATGAAGTCCTGTGCAGTGATCGCAGCCGTCTCATGGTTCATGGGGAACTCGATGAGAACATCAATGCCCATACGGTCGAATATCAGACGTTTCTCGGATGCGGTAGTAAGCTCCTTGAGCGCCTGCCCCGCAAAAAGACTCTCCGGGGAGGGATTAAACGTAAATACAACGCTCTTAAGCCCGGGATCATGAGCAGCTGAAGCGATGATCTCGTCAAGGAGCATCCTGTGTCCCAGATGTACTCCGTCGAACTTACCGATCGCTACGGCGGTTCGGCTGTCAAGTTGAAACTCTGTAATACCTGATATTATCTTCATCAGCAAAGAAACATCTTCACGGGGCGGTAAACCTTATCGCCCGCGTCATATGCGTATACTCCGTAGAAATAGTCATCGGGGCCCGTTACTCTGATCCGGGCGTCCTGTTTGGTGATTATATTATGTAAACCACCAGCTCCATCCGCGTCCCCGGTCTCAATATCCGAAGCCGTCAGCAGATTACCGTTGGCCGCTCTCGCAGCTCCGGTTCCGGTCACCGTCACAGCCGGCAGATCCGAAAAGACATCGGCTACGGGAGTGAGCGCCTCCTCCAGTCTGTCCTCACGGGCCAGTTCCTCTATCTCGGACAGCCTCCTGGCCGTGCTAAGGTCATATGTGCCTACTCTGGTCCTCGTAAGGTGCTTCATGCAGGCTCCGCAACCGAGTTTCTCTCCGATATCGTTGCACAGTGTCCTGATGTAGGTTCCCTTTGAGCAGGTCACTCTCATGGTGATCCCGGGAAGATCGATCCCGGTCACCTCTATGTCATATATTGTGATACGTCTGGGTTCACGCTCTATTTCAATACCTGCGCGTGCCAGTTCGTATAGCTTCTTACCGTCACGCTTAAGAGCCGAGTACATCGGAGGTATCTGATCGATCTCACCGATAAAGCTCTTTATGCACTCTCTTACCTTATCTTCTGTCACATCCACGGGTTTCTCGGATATTATGTGCCCGGAAGTATCCTGTGTGTCAGTGGTAACACCCAGAAGACATACGGCCTCATACTGCTTGGTCGCATCGGTCAGCATGTCGCAGACTCTCGTAGCTGCCCCTAAGCATACACACAGCACGCCTTCCGCATCCGGATCCAGCGTGCCTGTATGACCGATCTTCTTCTGATGTGTGATGCCGCGGAGTTTAGCGACGACGTCATGCGACGTAAACCCGGGCTCCTTATATACGTTTATGATACCGTTAAGCATATATTCGGTGCGTATGTTAATCTAACTGCTTAGCTATCTCTTTACTGAGGTTATTGATGACGTCGTGATACGTTCCGCGCATCGTAACGCCCGCAGCCCTGTCGTGTCCTCCTCCGCCGAAAACGGATGTAACACGTGCCGCATCCACGGCTTCCGAAGTACGCAGGCTTACCTTATACTCCATCACATCCAGCTCGTACATGAATATCGCGCAGTCTATCCCGCGGATATTCCTCAGCTGGTTTACTATGCCCTCCAGATCCCTGCTGTCTGCACCATAGAAATCCATGGTCTTTCTGTCTACGACACTGACTACGCATCTGCCGTCCATGAATATCATGCTCTCAAGCAGTGCACGTCCGAGGATCTGACTCTGAATATAGGTCTTCTCGTAGAAAGTCTTCTGAATGATCTCGGGGCAGTCAAGACCGTACTCCATCAGTTCCCTGACCGTCTGAAGAGTCTGCGGCCTGACATTGGAGTACTGGAGCACTCCTGTATCGTGAATGATCCCTATGTATATGGCCAGGGCTATGTCGTGATCGAGATGATCGTGATCGAGCACTTCATAGACCAGTTCCGCGGCCGATCCCGATTCGGGATATACATAGTTCACATCTCCGCCGCCGGGTACGTTGGTGATATGGTGATCGATATTTATTCTCTTTGCGGCAGAGCGGTATAAGTCGTGTCCGAAGCTCATCCTGCCCGGTTCACAGTCCGCACAGATAAAAACATCATATGACGCACCGGGGATCTCCTCATGATGAATCTCATCGGTACCCGGTATGCACTCAAATACATCCGATATATGGTCGAGATAAACATCTACCGTCGCCTGCGGCATGCGCTTACGCAGATAGAGAGCTATGGCCATGCAGGAACCTATACAGTCCCCGTCGGGACGTATGTGGCCGCTTACTGCTATTCTTTTTGCACCTTCGCATTCCTTATACAGATTCATCCTGCGATCCGGTAACCTCATCGATCTTGTGAGTCATTTCAATACCATATGCTATTGAATCATCCGGTATGAAAGTGATCTCGGGGGTATTGCGCAGATTGATACGTCTTGCGAGCTCACGTCTTGCGAATCCTTCTGCACTCTTTAATCCTTTGATCGTATCATCGAGTGCCTTCTCATCGCCCAGCACACTGATCCATGCCTTCATGGTCTTTAAGTCAGGTGCCACCTCAACGGCGGTCACCGACGTGAACTGAGCGATCCTGGGATCCTTGATCTCCGATCTGATGATATCGGCAAGTTCCCTGTGCACTTCAGCATTGATACGCGTGTTCTTGATACTGTTCTTACGCATTACCTGGGTACCTCTACCATGATGTATGCCTCAACCTGGTCAAACTCGGCGATGGCATCGAAGTCTTCGAATACGAGACCGCACTCGAATCCGGACTTAACCTCCTTGACATCATCCTTGAATCTCTTAAGAGATGCCAGATTACCCTCGAAGATCTGCTCGCCTTCTCTGGTGATACGTACCATACATCCTCTGGTGATCTCGCCGTCCAGTACGTAGGAGCCGGCGATGTTGCCCAGTGCGGAAGCCTTGAATATCTGACGTATCTCGGCGTGACCAATGATCTTTTCCTCGTATACGGGTGCGAGCAGGCCCTTCATGGCTGCCTCGATATCCTCGATAGCCTGATAGATGACCTTATACAGTCTGATATCCACGCCTTCTCTGTCGGCGGTATCCTTGGTCTGTGCATCGGCACGTACGTTGAAGCCTATGATGATCGCGTCTGAAGCGCTGGCCAGTATGACATCGGACTCATTGATGGCACCTACGCCGCCGTGAATGCACTTAACGACTACTTCATCATTGGACAGCTTCATCAGAGATGTCTTCAAAGCCTCGACAGAACCCTGAACATCGGCCTTGATGATGATGTTGAGTTCCTTGAGGTTACCCTCCTGGATCTTGTTGAACAGATCATCCAGACTCATGCGGCTCTTGGTCTCAGCCAGCATCTCTTCCTTATGCTGTGCCTGATATGTCTCTGCAAATGTTCTCGCAGTCTTATCGTTCTCGTGAGCTATGAATACCTCACCTGCGCTGGGTGCGTCTGACAGACCCAGGATCTCCACGGGAGTGGAGGGAGTCGCAACCTTGACTCTGCGGCCCTTGTCATCGACCATTGCACGCACCTTACCGTGGCATGCACCGGCTGATACAAAGTCTCCGACATGGAGTGTACCCTTCTGTACGAGTACGGTAGCAACGGGACCGCGTCCCTTATCCAGCTCGGCCTCGATAACGAGACCTCTTGCCTTACGGTTCGGGTTGGCCTTCAGCTCCAGGATATCTGCGGTGAGCAGTATTGTCTCGAGCAGATCCTGAATACCCTCTCCGGATTTAGCCGATACGTTAACAAACTCGGTAGATCCGCCCCAGTCTGCAGGGATGAGCTCATACTCTGTAAGTTCCTGCTTAACCCTGTCTACATTGGCATTGGGCTTATCTATCTTGTTGATAGCTACTATGATCTCGATACCTGCGGCCTTTGCGTGGTTGATAGCCTCTATGGTCTGAGGCATGACACCGTCATCGGCTGCAACTACCAGGACCGCGATATCGGTAGAGTTCGCACCGCGCATACGCATTGCGGTGAACGCTTCGTGACCGGGTGTATCCAGGAATGTGATGCTGCGGTCATTGATATTAACGGTATAAGCACCGATAGCCTGGGTGATACCGCCGGCCTCGCGGTCGGTAACGTTGGTCTTACGGATGGCATCGAGCAGTGAGGTCTTACCGTGATCGACATGACCCATTACGCAGATAACCGGAGGTCTTGATACCATATCCTCTGCTGCGTCTTCATCTTCCTTAAGGAGTTCCTCGATCACATCGACCTTGACTTCCTTCTCGCAGATGATGTCGAACTCTATCGCGATGTTCTCGGCATCCTCATAAGAGATCTCGGAATTAACGGTCAGTACCTGTCCCTGGAGGAACAGCTTCTTTATGATCACGGAAGGCTGCATCTTCATCTTGTCAGCCAGTTCCTTGAGTGTCATGGTCTCGGGCAGAGTGATGACCTTGATCTGCTCCTCAACGACCTCTTCCTTCTTCTCGGGCTTTACGAATTTACCGGCTGCCTTTCCGTTCTTTCCGAAGTCGTCATCTTCGTAGATGTGGTCTTTACGTGAGCGCTGATCCTTTGCCCCTGCTCCTTTGCCTTTGCGGCCGCCGTCTTTGCCTCCTCCTGCAGGTGCGTTACCTGCTCCGGGAGCTGCACCCGGCTTAAATCTATTGTCCGGCCCTGCATTTGGTCTGCTATTTCTGTCACCACTGCCACTGTTCCTATCAGCACGACTGCGAGGAGCTTCAGTCTTAGTCCCTTCTTTAAGAGTTGCCGTGACGACTGTACTAGCCGGACGATCCGGTTTTCTGTGGGTTGTTTCATTGGTTACCTCCCCGGCGCCTGCCTTGGATGCCTTTCTCTCAGCTTCCTTACGCTCCTGAAGCTGACGTTGTCTTACCTCGTAGGGTTCATCATTGACCTGGCTCGGACGTACGCTCGATCTTATCAGGGTATGATGTCCGTCATCCCTGCCTGCGGGACGTCCGCCCGGTCTGGGGCCGTTACCGCGGTTTGCGGGGCCTCCGCCCATACGGGAATTATTCGCATTGCTTACGATTATGATCTTGCTCTTTTTCTTCTTGGGAGCCTCGCCGTCTGCGGGGGCGGGCTTCTTTGCGGGAGCTGTCTCACCCTCAGCGGGCTTCTTTGCAGGTGCGGCGGGCTTAGCTGCTTCTTTTGCAGGGGCCTCAGTCGCGGGCTCTTCCTTTTTCTTCTTGGGAGCGGGCTTTGCTTCTTCAGATGCACCGGATCCGCCCAGTGCAGCGCTTACGCGAGCCGCCGTCTCATCATCTATGGAACTGGCTGCAGTCTTGCCTTCTATTCCGTTATCTTTCATCCAGCTGATGACATCCTTGCTTTCCTTGCCCAGCTGTTTAGCCAACTCATGTACTCTCATATGCTCTCCTCCTCCTTTTTACGGGACTCCATGGCCTTAACTATGGCGTCCGCCAACCCTTCATCTGTAACTGCCAGATTGGACCGGTAGTCCTTACCTATGGCTCTACCCAGTTCCTCTCTGGTGGAGTAGGTTATGATGGGTATTTCTCTGTAATTACACATATCCGTGAAATGCTTTCGGGTGTTGTCGGAAGCATCCTCAGCAACTAATACCAGGTATGCCTGGAACGATTTAACGGCTGCTTCGGTGGATGTTTCTCCCGATACGACCTTACCGGCTTTCATCGCGATACCGAGAAGTGACAATACCTTGTCAGGTCTGCTCATGTACCATTCCTTTCAGACTGTCATATATATCATCCGATGCGTGACACTTAAGCGCTCTGTCTATGCTGTGCTTCTTCTTTGCCAGGTCTATGCATGCCTCGCTCGGGCATATATAGGCGCCGCGTCCTTCACATCTTTTTTTGACATCTATCACGACCTCTCCCGAAGGAGTACGTACCAGTCTGATCAGATCTCTCTTAGCAGTGCTGATACGGCAGGCCACACACTGTCTTGCGGGTTCTCTCATTACTCCTCGCCGTCAGTATCGTCGGCCTCCTCTTCAGGTTCAGCCTCTCCCTCATACTCGTCATCGCCGGTGTACTCTTCCTCGGCGTACTCGCCGTCCTCAGCGTATTCACCGTCGTACTCTTCATCGAACTCATCTTCGTCATCGTCGAACATGTAGTCCTCATATCTGAATCCGGGAGCATCCTTAGCCTGGGTCTCTGATTTGATGTCGATCTTGTAGTTGGTAAGCTTCGCTGCCAGACGTGCGTTCTGACCCTTAAGTCCGATCGCAAGGCTCAGCTGGTCATCGGGAACAACGACCTTGGCGATATTGGTGTCGGGATCTGCGAATACGGCTACGATTCTGGCAGGGCTCAGCGCGTTCTCGATCATACGTCCGGGGTTCTCATCCCAGTTAACGATGTCGACCTTCTCGCCTCTGAGCTCGTCAACTACGGAATTAACTCTGGAGCTGTTCACACCTACGCATGCACCTACGGCATCCACATCGGGGTTGTTGCTCCATACGGCGATCTTGGATCTGCTTCCGGGCTCTCTGACGATAGCCTTGATCTCTACGGTACCGTCCTGGATCTCTGCAACCTCTGATTCAAAAAGGCATTTAACCAGATCCTTATGTGTACGGCTCACAAGTATCCTTGCGGAGCCCTTCTCTGTCTTCTTAACTTCGAGAACGTATACCTTAACTCTGTCGTTGGGTCTTAAGTTCTCACTCTTGACCTGCTCGTTCTCATTGAGGATAGCGTCTGTCTTACCGAGGTTGATGGTCAGGTTCTCGCCTACGCGTCTCTGGACTATACCGCTCACTACGCTCCTCTGCTTGCCTGAGTACTGGCTGTAGATGGCGTCTCTCTCCTTCTCACGGATCATCTGAAGGATGTAGCTCTTGGCGTTCTGAGCCGCTATACGTCCGAACTCCTTGGACTGAACCTCTATATCAACGATATCGCCGACCTTAACCTTGGGGTTATAAGCCTTGGCATCGGCCTTGCTTATCTGTGTGGAGGGATCTTCTGCCTCCATAACTACTTCCTTCTGAAGATATACATGATACTCACAGGTATCTCTGTCCATCTCCACCTTGAAGTTGTCGGACTTGCCGAAATGGTTGGCACATGCCTTGAGGAGTGATCCTTCTATGGCGTCAAAGAGAACGTCACGGCTGATCTCCTTCTCCTTCTCCAACATGTCCAAAGCAAGCTTAAGCTCGGCAGCGGTATTATCAGTGCTCATTTTTTTCCTCCTTAGTTAGAAAAAGTATTATACTATCGTGTCAAATGATTCGGTACTTCAAAAATCAAATGCAAGTCTTATCTGAGATATGGATTTACGTTCAAACTCTATGGTCTCTCCGTCTATGGTCACGGTGATGTGCTCCGGATCGTATCCTTCTAGCACACCCGAGAGTTCCTTGGTCTTATAGCCGTCCGGCGGCTTGTAGAATCTGATATCGACCTCGTCTCCGATGCTGCGATCTAAGTGCTTATCCTTCGTAAGCTTTCGTCCCAGACCCGGGCTTGAAACCTCGAGTATGTAGGCATCCGGGATGAAGTCATCCGCATCGAGGGCATCCGACAGGGCCCGGCTCACATTCTCGCAGTCTCCGATGTTCACCCCGCCTTCCTTATCGATATATGCCCTGAGGTAGTACTCCGCCCCCTCCTTCACATACTCAACATCATAAATCTCCACCCCGAATTCCGCAGCAATCGGGCGAAGCAACTCTTCTGTTTTTAGTTCGTAATCTGTGTGCTTTGACATACTTAACTCCCTACCGAATAGGTCGCGGGATATATGTCCCCCGCAGCGAGGACTAACGGGCCACAGCAAGGGGGATCATATATCCCGAGGCCGGCCCCGGAAAATAATTAAGTGGGCTCGTTAAAGCCCACTTAAAAACCAACAGTATAGTAGCCCGTAGCGGAATCGAACCGCTGTTTCCGCCGTGAGAGGGCGGCGTCTTAACCGCTTGACCAACGAGCCACAGATTCGTGCCCGCATCCGTGTCAGAACACGAACGCTTAACTATAATAACAAGTCCCGCCACAAAATGCAAGCACTTTTTTGTTCTTAATTCTGAAGATAAAGGCTGACTGTCAGTCTGCCGTGATCGGCCTGTGCTGCTATCAGCAGAGGCGTGCTGTATGTGTTGATGAACTTAAGGTCAACGCTCTGTCCGGATATGGTCGCATCCCATCCTTCGGGCAGATAATCAACAGGCAGGGAGTGAGGATGTCTCTCGGTTGCGGCAAGGCCCACGGTCTTCATGCATGCATATAGTGTGGACGATACCTGGCAGATACCGCCTCCGAGACCCTTGACCTTCTCCTTGTTAACGAACACGGTCGCTTCCTGATATCCGTTCTCAACGGTTCTGGCCGGTATCGTATTGGTAAAGGAGAATTCCGCACCGGGTGCTACCTTTACGCCGTTGATACCTGCGGCAGCTATACCTACGTTAGTCGCCCTGGGTACACCGTCAGTGTATCTGGTCGTATACGATCCCAGGCATGTATATTCGGCTGCACCTGATGAACCTGCCGAAGCAGCCTGAGGAAGCGGAGACGCATCTCTTGCTTCTGCCTTACCGTAGTTTACATAATGTTTAACATATCTGATCCAGTCATCGCCGTATGCGGCGTCCAGATCGGCATATCTGGCACGATAGGCACGCGGGTTAAATGAAGCGCTCGCACTCCTTCCCTCGCGAAGACCTGCTTCCAGATAGTGTGCGATCAGCGCATCCGCGCTGTCACCTCTGGCTATCACGACATCGGGATTATGCGCAGCATAATATGTCGCGTCAAACACAGCCTTAACGGCCTGCTCATCACTCATCTCGGCAGCATCTGCATTAAGCGGCATGATGAACAGAGCTGCAACCATGACGAACATGCTCACGGCAAGGGCTCTGATACCGGTTACAATACTCTTTTGATGGTTCATTGTTCTTTTACTCCTCATATATTATCCTCCGCGGCATATGCGCCCGGAGGACTTATTCCTCTATGAAGTCCCTGAGGCGGACTATGTAATAGTCCTCAGGCTTACGTACCGTACCGTCTTCCTCCGGTTCGAAGAAATGTCTGTCGGTAAATGTCTTGGAAGCATCGTACTCGTAATCCTCTGCTTCGACATCGGGATCCGTATAGTCGGTAACACCGTGCTTCTCCAGAGCCAGACATAGTCCCTCATACTCTGCGGGAACTCTGGCCGTGATCTTGACGGTATTGACTGCTACGGCTTCGGCCCAGGTAACGGAAGTGAGCGGGCTGAACGATACGGCCCAGTTCTCATCCTCACGGTTCTCGTTATCCTCGGCATTACTCCACATGGACTCAGTGGTACCGGTGATATGGTATTCCATATCATTCCATTCAACGGTCGAGTCGTATATCAGGCCGTCCTGACCGTAGAGGTCCTGAACGCTGAATATCAGGCCCGTATAGTCGTCGCACAGGAGCATCTCCTCGGCAACCTGATTGTAGTACCACTCATTCTTGGCTTCCGTTGAACCGGTCTTGATGCCGAACTTGGTGGGTGCATTTATCTGGTATTCAATATCATATGTTACGTATCCCTCGGGATCGGGATCCGATCTCTTGCATTTAGTCAGGTTATATGTGGCATTACCCTGCTCGATATCAAGGGTTCCGTCATACTTACGGAAGCCCTTTGCATCCTGCTGGTATACGAAGCAAGGTGCCATCATACCGGTGGGCGTGGTTACGTAATCGCATCCTTCTTCCTCCAGATATGTCACGATAACTCCGACTACAAGTGTGGCGGATATATCACGGTATCCCCACTTATCGTTACCGATATTGGCGATTATCTTGGTCGTTCCTTCCTTAACTGCTACGACATTACCGTCCTGATCGACTGTACCGATGGATTCATCGGCGCTGGACCAGCTGACGGAGAAGTCCATATCCTCACTCCTGTGTTCCACGGTGAGCCTGGCAGTCTCTTCGGGCAGTATATTGATCAGATAGCAGTCCAGTACATATGTGGCAAAAACCTGATCCATGATGACCTCTCTGGACTTCTCCAGATTGGCGGAATGCGTGGCGGCGATTCCTTCCTCCAGGATATCGATGGCTTTGGTCAGCTCGCCTCTTCCTATGGATACTTCGGCCAGGCCCAGATATGCATCGGCACTGTTATGGAAGATGCGAAGTGCCTGGTTGTATGCAGCCTCTGCCTCATCCCACTGCTCGTTCTCCATGTAGTTCTTGGCCATTTCGAGCTGAGTCGTCAGGAGCTTGGTACGCATGAAGGTAACGGTGGCAACTGCTATCGCAACCACAACAAAACCGATCAGAAGATACTTGATGACGTGCTTCTTCTTTTTCTTCTTTTTACCGGTCTTCTTTTTGGATTTGGATGATTTCGAGTCAGACTTGTCGGTAGATTCGGTGGGCTCTGAAGATTCGTCCTCAGCAGATTCATTCCCGGTCGTTTCGGAAGTCTCTGAAGATTCAGCCGGATCCGTGCTATCGGCTGCGTCGGTAGTCTCCGCAGACTCAGATGATTCGTCTGCCTCCAAAAGTGCTGTATTTACTTCGGATTTACTCTTTTTCTTAAACACCATAGACATCAGTATAACACAAAAAGTGTCGAGGGTATACATAATATATTCCCTCGACACAAATCGACATTATTTATGCATATATCGAACTACTGTGGTTTACATAACACGTCTATGCTATGCTTCCGTTGCTGCCTCTGCCTCTGCAGCTGCTTCAACTCCGTAGCCCATGCTCGCATTGTATGCTGCCAGCTTCGAAACCAGTTCCTCCATGCTGTCGGCGTAGATCAGTTCGTAATCGTCGTTATTCTCATACTCGCTGAAATCATCCTCGCTGATGACGGTCCTGTTCCTGAGCCTGCGGCCCTCTTCTATCTTCTCACGGATCTCTTCGGCATCTGCCTCTCTCTTTTCTCTCCGCTCGATCCTGTCGTGCTCTTCCTGCTTCTTATGAGCCTTCTTCTCGGCTGCCTTGGCCTCGGCCTTCTTCTCGGCGCGTTTCTCGGCTACCCTGGCGGATATATCGGATGTGCCCTTCAGGCATGCAGCGACGAATGAACCCTTACCGTTATCGGATGTATTGATACCCACCTTCATGATGTTCGGATTCTGGGCTGCAAGCGCGCTGAGCTGTGATCCGCCCGACTGAGCCTGGGCGATGATCGCTTCATATTTCTTACGGAAGCTCTCATCGGTAGCCATGCGCTCGAGCTTCTCCTCATCGATGAGGACTACCAGATGGTTTGCGTTGCCGTAGCTGTTTGCATGTGCTTTGGCTGCCTGTACGGAATCCTTGCCTACCAGCACGAAGTCCAGATTACCGAACCTGCTCTTGAGCTGCTTATAATACTCGGCTGCCTTCTCGGAGAGCCGGGGCTCACCTATGACCTTACCGTAATCATCATGATCCGTCATTGCAGGAATTGGACTCTTCCAGCCTGCACGTACTGCTTTTCCTCCGGATACGGCCTGGCCGTTTCTGGAATATGCATCGGCTCTGGCATATCTGTCCTCAGAAAATGAAACACTGCCTGCTTCACCGCTCCACGCGGACGCAGTGGTCTTACTATCCTGTTGTATCTGTTTGGATGCCTGCGTACTCTCTTCAGCTACGCCTTCGGATACCCTTCGAAAAGGGTTAAAAGAAATACTGCTCATACGATAACCTCCTTGTTACATGATAACCGTATATCGGCACGCCCAGTCCGTTGAGCGCATACTGTACCTATATCTTATACATTATATCGGCATACGCTGCCCGGAACTTAACCCCATATGTCTATTATACGCCGTCCGATCCGGCCGCGGGAGCCTGCACCAGACACCTTCCGCCGGGAGCCTGCACCAGGCACCTTCCGTCGAAGCCCTGAAACCACACACCGGTCTCATCTGCCGCTCTACAGCAGCTCCAGCAGCCCCGTGATGCCGCGTTCGTGATATATCGCCTTATAGGCTGCTACTTCATCAGCGATGATCTCGTCTATGACACGCATCCCAAGAAGCTCCACCGGAGCCTTATCGTCAGTCATGACGCGGTCGCCGGCTTCATACTCATCCAGATGATCGCTGACATATCCCATCATCGCAGAAAGCTCACCGTCGCTTGAAGCCACATAGTTCTGCAGCTTCATGCTCATATCCGCTTCGTCCGATGCAAAAAGCTCACGGTTCGTGGATCCGGCTACATCCACGGTATATACCTGATCAAAAACACTCGCTATTGTATCTGCAAGATAATCATTGATACTGCCCTCGGACTGGCCGCGCATGTTCATGTTGACGACCATGACTCCGCCGGGATTAAGATGTTCCTTCACAAGCGTAAAGAACTCGACCGACGACATCTGAAAGGGTATCGTGATATCCTGATAGGCATCCACCATGATCACATCATATGTATCTTCGATCGCATTTAAATATGCCCGGCCGTCGTAGGTGACCACCGGGATAGATTCGTCAAGTTCGAAGTACTCATGTGCAAGGTCCGTGATCTTCTCATCGATCTCCACTCCCGTGATATCCATATCACCGAAGTATCTCGTGCACTGCGTCGCATATGTGCCGGTACCCATGCCCAGGATCAGCATATCCGGTTTTGACTCCGCATCCCCTGCGGACAGCTTTCCTGTCATGACAGGAGCAGCCATCGCATAGTCATAATACATACCGGTCAGCCCCGCTTCACGCAGATAGACGGACTGAACTCCGAAGAGCACATTGGTCGAAAGCACGACGCGATTGGAATTCTCATACACCTGCAGGTAGTTATATATCGACTCATCCTCAAC
>Ga0129306_1002704_pt1 | contig 14963 bp, 10 predicted proteins | sample P827metagenome_FD_94438 | JGI IMG/M metagenome (GOLD analysis project Ga0129306, IMG submission 94438) | Capybara group fecal microbial communities from Wisconsin, USA - P827 metagenome | ecosystem: Host-associated > Mammals > Digestive system > Large intestine > Fecal | place: USA: Wisconsin...
GTAACATCTTTGAAGCGGACTACCTTATCGGCAGGTTTATGATCCGAATCATAGATCATGCTCGCTTCACACTCCACCCATCTGTGAGTGTCGATAAGTCTGGCTGTTACAACGGCTCGTTCGAGTCCCTGACGCTCGAGGTTGATACATCTGGAGAACTCCTCCCTGTATTCCTCATCCACATATTCGATTGCGCGCTGCAGGTCACTGATCCTTCTGAGAGAAAAATCAAAATAGCTTTCCCAATCACCCAGGACGTGAGTCTCATCACGTTCATAGTTGTAATAGACGAAAGCAGATGTCGATGTCTCAATGATCATCTTCATCATCTTCTGATCGTTCTTCAGTTTCTCGTTCATTGCATTCATCAGGTCAACCTGATACTGCAGTTCATTCATTGGTCCGTTATCCTTACGAGATCATTTGGCGCTGATATAGCCCTGCGCCTTGAGGAGTTCGGCACACTCAAGTGCACCTCCCGCTGCTCCTCTGAGCGTGTTATGAGACAGGCCGACGAATTTCCAGTCATATACGGTATCTTCACGAAGCCTGCCTATACTGATACCCATACCGTTCTCATAATCCACATCCAGTGCCACCTGAGGCCTGTCGGGTTCTTCCATGTATCTGATGAACTGCTTCGGAGCCGAAGGCAGTCCGAGCTTCTGAGGAAGTCCGCTGTATTCATTCAGGGCAGCTATCAGTTCTTCCTTGGAAGGCTTCTTATTGAATCTGACAAAAGCTGCTGCCGTATGTCCGTTAAGGACAGGCACTCTGATGCACTGCGAAGTGATAACGGGACTCTTGGCAGGTACGATCTCATCGCCCTCAATATGTCCCCAGATACGCAGCGGTTCCTTTTCACTCTTCTCCTCTTCACCGTTTATAAGAGGGATGATATTTCCAACCATCTCGGGCCAATCCTTGAACGTCTTGCCGGCACCGGAGATAGCCTGATAAGTCGTAGCGATCACTTCCACAGGTTCAAAAGGCATCCATGCGGTAAGCGCGGGAGCATATGACTGGATCGAGCAGTTAGGCTTAACGGCTATGAAGCCTCTGGTCGTTCCGAGTCTCTTCTTCTGGGAAGCTATGATGTCAAAGTGCTCGGGGTTGATCTCAGGAACTACCATGGGAACATCAGGCGTCCAGCGGTGAGCAGAGTTATTGGATACTATGGGTGTCTCAGTCTTTGCATATGCCTCCTCGATGGCTCTGATCTCATCCTTGCTCATATCTACGGCCGAGAAGCAGAAATCAACTTCCGAAGCTACCGCCTCAACCTCGTTGACATTCTTAACGACCAGTTTCTTAACAGCTTCGGGCATGGGAGTATCCATCTTCCATCTGTCGCCCACAGCTTCCTCATATGTCCTGCCTGCACTTCTGGGGCTTGCTGCGATCACAGCCACCTCAAACCAGGGATGGTTCTCGAGCAGAGATATGAATCTCTGTCCTACCATACCCGTACCGCCAAGTATTCCGACTCTCAACTTTTCGCTCATAATAATCACTCCTCCAAAAATCTTGCTGCTTCTTCTATTTCTTCTTTTATGGGATCCAGGCCGGGTGCGCCCTTAGTGCGTCTCTTCTCAACGCAGGCCTGAAGCGATATGGCTTCATATACATCTTCTCTGAATTCCGGACATACTGCCTTAAGCTCATCCATTGTCAGGTCATCGATCGCACATCCCTTTTCGATACATTTAAGCACTATCTGTCCGACATATCCGTGTGCATCCCTGAACGGTACTCCGCGTGTCACAAGGTAATCTGCCAGATCGGTCGCATTGGTAAAGCCCATGGTCGCCGAGCGTTCCATCACAGCTCTGTCGATCTTCATTGTCGACAGCATGCCGCTCATGAGTCTGATGCAGCCGTGAACTGTATCTATGGCATCAAATGCGGCTTCCTTATCCTCCTGTATATCTTTATCGTACGCAAGAGGTATTCCCTTCATAACCGTGAGAAGAGTCATCAGATCACCGTATACCCTGCCGCATTTACCTCTGGTCAGTTCGGCTATATCGGGATTCTTCTTCTGCGGCATGATGGACGATCCGGTGGAATATGCATCATCAAGTTCAACAAATCCGTACTCGTTGCTGTTCCATATGATTATCTCCTCGGAAAGTCTGGATAGATGCATCATGATCAGACTTAGATCCGAGAGGAATTCTATCAGATAATCCCTGTCCGAAACCGAATCCATTGAATTGCGTGTGGCACAGTCGAATCCGAGTAGTTCAGCTGTGTATTCGCGATCCAGCGGATATGTGGTACCTGCCAGAGCGCCGCTGCCAAGAGGGCATTCATTGAGTCTCACCCTGCAGTCTGCGAGACGATCCGCATCACGCCTGAACATCTCAAAATATGCGCCCATATGATGAGCGAATGTCACGGGCTGGGCCTTCTGCAGATGCGTGAATCCGGGCATATAGGTGTCCACATGCTCCTTCATCATATTAAGGATGGTCTCAAGCAGTTCCTTAAGAAGCTCGGTGATCTGATCGATCTCATCCCTGATATAGAGCTTCATATCGAGAGCCACCTGATCGTTACGGCTCCGTCCCGTATGAAGCCTCTTACCCGCATCGCCTATGCGCTCGGTCAGAACAGCCTCAACAAAGCTGTGAATATCCTCATATTCAGACGTGATCTCAAGCTTGCCGGCTTCTATATCATTAAGAATAGAATCCAGACCGTTCAGTATGCTTTCGGTATCTTCAGAGCTTAATACGCCCTGTCTGCCGAGCATTGTCACATGGGCTTTCGAGCCCTCTATATCCTGTCTGTACAGCCTCTTATCAAAATTAATGGACGCATTAAAAGCGTAAACCAGTTCGTCGGTTTTCCCTTTAAAGCGTCCGCCCCACAGCTGCGCCATGAAGTATCTCCTTTATTAAATCTTCATTTGATGTACGATGAAAATAGTAACATAAAAAAGACCCTGCATCAACAAGGTCTTTTAAAATTTTCTACTAATATATTAGATTATGTGAAAGATCAGAGTCTCCGGGGATTTCGGAGGATATATTCCGTGACGCTCCCTGTTTCAAGAGTTTTCGGAACATCGATAATCCGCTGATTTTCAGATCCCCTGAACGGAATGGTCAGACTCTTAAGTTCAAGCTTGAACTCTCCGTCAACCAGAACATCTATATAGGAAAGCATCTCATCGGTCACTTCGCAATGCGCTTTACCGTCAGCTGCCATCAGATCCGTATCCAACGTGTATCCGCTGTAGGCCCATATCGTCTTATCGGGATAAGTCTCCTTAACCCGCTTCAGGGTAGAAACGAGTGCTCGCTGGTTGGAGGGCTCGAAGGGCTCGCCGCCTAAAAGAGTCAGTCCCGATATATGGCTCTGACCCAGTTTGCCTATGAGCTGGTCCTCGGTCTGTGATGTATAGGGTTCGCCGTAGTCAAAATCCCATGTCTCGGGCTGAAAACATCCCTTGCAATGATGCGTACAGCCGGAAACGAAGAGGGTTACTCTTACACCCTCTCCGTCCGCTACATCATTTGATTTTATATTGCAGTAATTCATAGATGGAGAACTCTCTCGCGTATCTCCTGGGTACGTCCCTGATTCCAGAACTGGGTTCCGATATATCCGCATGTACGTCTTGCAACGTTCATCTTATCCTGATCGGTGTTATGGCAGTTGGGGCACTCCCAGATCAGCTTACCGTCCTTATCCTCGTGGACTTCGATCTCACCGTCGTAACCGCATACCTGGCAGTAATCCGACTTGGTATTGAGCTCAGCATACATGATGTTGTCATATATATGCTTCATAACTGCGAGCACGGCATCCAGATTATCCTGAAGATCGGGTACCTCAACATAGCTGATGGCGCCTCCGGGTGACAGTGCCTGGAACTGAGCCTCAAAGCTGAGCTTATCGAACGCATCGATCTGCTCGGTAACATGTACGTGGTAGCTGTTCGTGATATAGTTCTTGTCGGTAACGCCCTTGATGATACCGAATCTCTTCTGCAGACACTTGGCGAACTTGTATGTCGTAGACTCAAGCGGTGTTCCGTAGAGTGAGAAGTCTATATTGGATTCCGCCTTCCACTTCTTGCAGGCATCGTTCAGATACTTCATGACATCGAGTGCAAAAGGAGTGGCTGTAGGATCGGTATGGGACTTGCCGGTCATGTATCTGGTACACTCACACAGTCCGGCATAACCGAGTGATATGGTCGAATAGCCGTCGAACAGGAGCTTATCTATGGGCTCGCCCTTCTTAAGTCTGGCCAGAGCGCCGTCCTGCCAGAGGATCGGAGCCACATCGGACAGAGTACCCTTTAATCTGTTGTGTCTGCACATAAGTGCGGTATGACAGATCTCAAGTCGCTCGTCCATGATCTTCCAGAACTTGTACATATCACCTTCGGATGAGCATGCCACATCGACAAGATTGATCGTAACAACGCCCTGATTGAAACGTCCGTAATACTTGCGCTGACCGGGAACGTAATTGCCGGCATTGGCTATATTGCCCACACCTGCTTCGGTGAATCTGTCGGGTGTCAGGAAGGAACGGCATCCCATGCAGGGATAGCAGTCACCGTTCTTGAGTTCCTTCATCATCTTCTCGGAGATGTAGTCGGGAACAAGTCTCTTGGCTGTACATCTTGCTGCCAGCTTGGTCAGATAGAAGTACTTGCTGTCCTCATAGATGTTATCTTCTTCCAATACATATATGAGCTTGGGGAATGCAGGTGTGATAAATACACCCTTTTCATTCTTAACGCCCTTGATACGCTGATTGAGCATCTCTTCGATGATCATGGCCAGGTCATCACGTGTCTGTCCTTCGGGAACCTCATCGATATACATGAATACGGTTATGAAGGGAGCCTGTCCGTTGGTGGTCATCAGGGTTATAACCTGATACTGCATGATCTGGCAGCCGCGGTTGATCTCCTCCTTAACACGCATCTCGGCGATCTGGTTGATCTTCTCATCGGATGCTTCGATATCCATGAGTTCGAGTTCCTTACGTACCTCTGCACGGAGCTTGGTACGACTCACCTGAACAAAAGGAGCAAGATGTGCAAGCGAGATACTCTGTCCGCCGTACTGTGAGCTGGCGATCTGAGCTATGGCCTGAGTTGCGATATTGCATGCCGTGGAGAAGCTCTTGGGGGTATCGATCATGGTCTCCGATATAACGGTACCGTTCTGAAGCATATCCTCAAGGTTCACCAGACAACAGTTGTGCATATGCTGTGCAAAATAATCGGAATCGTGGAAATGGATAAGTCCCTTCTCGTGCGCTTCAACCACTTCCTCGGGAAGAAGGAGTCTCTTGGTTATATCCTTGCTGACCTCACCGGCCATATAATCACGCTGAACGGAATTAACAATGGGATTCTTGTTGGAATTCTCCTGCTTAACTTCCTCATTATTACACTCGAGCAGACTCAGGATCTGGTCGTCGGTGGAATTGGACTTACGGGCAAGCGCATGTCTGTATCTGTATGTGATATAGTTACGTGCCATCTCATATGCTCTGTACTTCATGAGCTGGTTCTCGACCATATCCTGGATTTCCTCCACATTGGCCGATCTGCACATATCCTCACAAGATCTTGTAACCGCATCCGCAATCTCCTGGATCTCATCCTTGGATAACTTCTGCGAATCGTTAACGCTGTCATTGGCTTTATTGATAGCGACGATTATCTTCTCCTGGTCAAATTCTACTTCCGCACCGCTTCTCTTAATGATCTTCAAAACTCTTCCCTCGCTATAAATTATAGAATAAACAACTGTTTGCCCAAGTTATGTAACCGACTGTTATGTAACCTGAAAATTATAACGGCAACTACAACATATTGTAGTCGCCGTATTATCGCATGTCAAGATATGGTAGATTTAATTACACAAGAAATCTATACAAAATAACATGTATGATTTTGTTAAAAATATACACGTTTCCCACAATATGTGGTTAAACAGTGTGGTCACATCACAAGATATTGTGCTATAAACTCATCTTCCGTAAGGACTTCGACGCCTAGCTTCCTGGCAGTCACGTTCTTGGTGGAATTGGACATGGCATCATTATTGATCAGACATCTTGTGTTGCCGGTCACGCTGCCCGTAACCCTGCCGCCGAGACTCTCTATGCGTTCCTTTAATTCATTACGGTTGGCAAAATGCTCAAGCGATCCCGTCACCACAAAGCTCAATCCTGCCAGAGGCTGTTCACCGGCCGGCTCTCCCCCGTCCTCCAGTTCAACTTCACCAAGCAGTCTGTTCCATATATCAATATGCTCTTCATTACTGAAGAACCCGCGAACCGATGCTGCTATCACTCCGCCGACGCCGTCTATGCCGGACAGTTCCTCCTCTGTAGCGTTGCTCACGGACATCGGGTCATGGCCGAAATGCCTGCATATCAGCTTCGCAGTGGCAACACCTACATTATCTATACCCACTGCGTATAAAAGGCGGTAGAGCTGTGTATGTCTCGATCTGTCTACGGCTTCGATCAGGTTATCATAAGATTTTGCGCCGAAGCCTTCCATATTGACTATCTCTTCCCTGTGATCAGTCATGTGATACAGATCCGGAAAAGAGGATATGATGCCCGCAGCTATGAACTTCTCGATAGTAGCTTCGGACAGACCGTCGATATTCATCGCGTCGCGGCTTACAAACTGCGTAAATGCGCCGAGCTGCTTGGCCGGGCAGGCCGGATTCAGGCAATACAGATACGCCGTCCCTTCCGTTTCCTTAAGTCCGGTAGCTCCTCCGCACACGGGGCAGACCGACGGGATCTCAAGGTTATCTGAGCAGGTCAGGTTCTCTGCGATCTGCGGAATGATCATATTCGCCTTATATACGGAAATGGTATCTCCTATCCCGAGTTTCAGTGTCCTGACTATGCTCACGTTATGAACGGAAGCGCGTGATACGGTGGTGCCCTCCAGTTCCACCGGATCGAATATGGCCACGGGATTGATGAGGCCGGTCCTGCTGGCAGACCATTCGATCTCACGAAGAACGGTCTCACGGGTTTCATCGGTCCACTTAAAAGCTATGGCATTACGGGGAAACTTGGCAGTCATGCCGAGAGAGTTCCCGTATGATATCTCATCCAGAAGCAGAACAAGGCCGTCGGATGGTATATCATATGTAGCGATACGCTTCTCATAATCACCGATACGATTGACTATATCGTCTGATGTCACAGGTATATGGTCTACAACCTCGAAACCCTGTTTTATAAGGAAGTCAAACTCTGCCATATGGCTGTCGTCGAAATCGACACCGGGGGCAGATACAAGTGAAAATGCGTAGAATCTGACCCTTCTCCTGGCCGTAACCGCAGGATCAAGCTGCCTTACGGCGCCGGAACATAAATTACGGGGGTTTTTAAATCGCTGTGCCTCATCAGGGATCGCGGAATTGATCAGTTCGAAATCGGAATATGATATGACGGCCTCACCTCGGATCACAAGTTCACCCTTATAATCTATGGAGTGAGGGAGGTTTATAAAAGTACGCGCGTTATTTGTTACAACCTCTCCGATCTCACCGTTGCCACGCGTAACAGCTTTTGCAAGTTTTCCGTCATAATAGGTCAGAACAGTCGTCAGACCGTCAAGTTTCCAGCTGAGTATGCCCGGATGCCCGTTCAGCCAGTCGACGAGTTCGGATCTGTCCTTTGTCTTGCCGAGACTGAGCATCGGTTTTTCGTGTCTTTCTTTAGGCAATTCGTTCACTGCTTCATAACCTACCGTTACAGTAGGTGAATTGGACAGAACATACCCTGTTTCAGCCTCCAGAGACACCAGTTCGTCATAGAGACGGTCATATTCAAAATTACTCATTATCTCATCATCTTGTGCATAGTATTTTTCGGATGCACAATTTAATGTGGTGACGAGTTCCTGTATCCTGTTCTTCTGTGATTCGGTCGCAGACATTAATCAAACCTCAAAACAGCCCTCATTTTTGAGCGCCATTTATAGTTTATGACACTATTCCTCTTTTTCAAATAGGTGAAATTTGATGAAAATCCGAGCCGGGATTTGGATGAAATTTGCAGATAAATTTACATAAATAAGGAAATCATTTAGATATGTAAACCGCACTCGAAATAGAGTTCTTTTTTCTCGTCAGGAGTCAGTTTTCGACTTGCACCAACTTGCATTTTTCCGAGGGTGATGTTCATAACGCGCGTCCGCTTTAGACCCGTCACAGTCAGTCCGAGAGCCTCACACATACGTCTGATCTGACGGTTCAGACCCTGAGTGAGGATGATCCTGAACGACTTAGGACCCGTCTGTTCCACTTTACAGGGTCTGGTCACCGCGTCCAGATCCTTCAGATATATTCCATTGCGCATGTTATCTATATCAGATCTCTTCATATTATTATTGACGGAAACTTCATATTCTTTTTCATGAAGATGTGATGAACGCATCATCGCATCGATCAGATCTCCGTCATCGGTCAAAATTATAAGTCCTTCGGAATCCTTATCGAGTCGTCCGGCGTAAGTCACTCTCTTTCCGCCGGAAATTTCCGGAGGGATCTCATCGGTGATGATCCGATCGGCATGATCATCCTTTTCGGTGCAGGTCACACCCACCGGTTTGTAATATGCGATCACGATCGACTCATCCGGAAGGTTGATCCTCCTGCCGGAAACCTCGACAACCATATCGTCCGTTATGTCATCACCCGGAAGAGCAGGTCTTCCGTCGATCATAACCTCGCCTTTTAAGATCAGTTCGTCGGCTCCGCGACGTGAAGCCACTCCGCATCTGGCCAGAAATTTGTTAATTCGCATACATTAAAATCCTGAAAGCAGCCTATAAAGTTGCTTATGCTTTGTTAATTCCTGTTTTAATTAATACAATCGATATTTAACGTCTGAGATCTCGTCTCAAGCCCTTTGGATAGTGGTTTTTCAGCACATTACCGGTCATCTTCCCCCACCCCAGACTCACGCCATTAACCGTCACTAAAGTCCACCCTTTTCCTGTGATGTGATCAGGAAATGCATTGGGTGTAAATGTCTCACCGAGTATGAATCGAAGTGATTCATCGATCGTTAGATTGCATATGTTATATAAATTGCCGGTTTTCGACGAAACTGCCAAAGCATGTACCGGTTCAAACCTGTCTTTTTTCTTTTCCGCAAGTTCAAGACCGGGTCTGATGACCTTCACTCCGTTCAGCCGATTCATGACCGAGGCGCCCGGGATCATATAGATGTGTTCTCCGAACTCACGGATCCTGTCTAATGGTATATTCTGCTCTTTTGAAAACAGCTCTGTATGAAGAAATCGTGACACTTCTTCGCATAATGACACATTTGAGCCCTTAAAATCGCCGTTACGGCGTTTGGGCTTATTATTCCCCGTATTTACGCGGTTTTCTGCGGCAGATACAGTCTCATCCTCTTCCGGAGGGATCATCTCACCGTCCTTAACCAGTCTGGCTATATAGTGTCCCTCTCCGCGCGATATATGAGGCCATATACGTGTAGTCAGAGCTGCACCGGTAAATCCGTCTGCCCATTCTTCTCTTCCGCGTGACGGTATCATATCAAGTCCGGTATCATCTATATGCCAATCGGGATGCTCTGACAGAAAATCTGAGATGACGCGTTCATTCTCGACAGGTTCGAAAGTACATGTTGAATATACGATCACTCCACCGGGAACGACCATCGCAGCGGCTGCATTTAAGATATCCTTCTGCCTGGATGCGCACATATCAACTACGTCCGTGCTCCACTCTCCGGCTGCATCCTCATCCTTACGGAACATCCCCTCTCCCGAACACGGAGCATCTACGCACACTCTGTGAAAGTAACCGGGGAATCTGATACTCAGTTCATCAGGAGCGGCATTGGTCACTACACAGTTCGTCACGCCCATCCTCTCGACATTTCTGGCCAGGATCCTGGCTCTGTCGGGAACGATCTCGTTCGCCACCAGTATTCCCTTTCCCATCATGCGGCCCGCAATATGTGTTGTTTTGCCTCCGGGGGCAGCACACAGATCACAGATCCTCTCTCCGGGCTGTGGATCCAGTGCCTGTATTACGGACATGGCACTGGGTTCCTGGATATAATATGCTCCTGCCTCATGATAAGGACTCCTGCCGGCATGACAGGAGTCCTTATTATAATAATATCCTTCATTGCACCAGGGGACACTGTCCTCCGGATCTGCTCCGATATCAGCGAGTATACGTCCGATATCGGCTGAATCGATCTTCAGCGGATTGATACGCAGTCCATAACTCCTGTCTCTGTGCAGGGATTCGGCAAAAGCCGGATATTCATCTCCCAGCAGTGCCTGCATCCCTTCAAGGAATTCTAATGGGTAAGATCCGCTGTTATCCTCAGAGACGATCATGAATTGCTGGCATCCTTCAGCAGATCTGCATCCGAGTTGAGTGATTCAACAATGCTGTTGACCTGATTGAGTATGTTCTGATTCTCTTCACTGGAGTTGTATGTCTCCTGTGAATGAGCCGATACTTCCTCACTGATCGCGCTGATGGTCTGTATGCTGTTGACGATCTCGGTATTGGCAGTATCCAGCTGCTCAACCAGTCTCGACATGGCGTTGGTCTGAGTACCGATCTCGGTAACATTATCAGCGATGGTGTTAAAGCTGACAGCAGTATCAGATGCGGTCTGAGCCTGGCGTGCATTGGATTCGATCAGCTTGTTGATCGTAGATACCATTACATCAAGCTGCTCGGAGATGTTGGCGATCAGCTTGGTGATATCATCGGTAGCACTGGTAGTCTGATTGGCCAGATTGGATATCTCCTGTGCAACAACCGCGAATCCTCTGCCGGCCTCTCCGGCTCTTGCAGCCTCTATCGAAGCGTTCAGTGACAGAAGCGAAGTCTGTGATGCCACACTTGTTATCATGCTTGTGATGCTGTTCATCTGTCCTGTATATTCCTGGAAGCTCTCAAGTGCGCCGGCAACATCGCTACCGGCCTTTTCGCTGTCAGCAGTCAGAGCATTGAGCTCTGTGATATGGTCACGGCCTTCCTTAACGGCAGCATCCGTGGAATCCATACTGGCGGTGATCGATGCGGAAGCATCCTTAACCGAATTGATATAGTTCTGTATCTCTTCCGTCTTGATAAGCTGGTTCTGTATAGCCTCGGCGGTCTCGTTATTACCGCTTGAAACCTCCTGCATGGCAGTGAGTGTGTTCTCCATTGAGTTTCTCAGAGCGCCGACCTTATCATGCACGTCAACAACTCCCTCGGTTATGTCTCCGGATATGCCAAGCACCTTGGACAGCAGGCTCGATACATGGTTCTTCTCGGCATCAAGCTTCTCCGCACGCATCTGTGCGAACTTATCATAAGTCTGGTTGACAGCTATAAAGAATGCCACGCACATAAGTACCAGCAGAACCTGTATCTCATACGTAGCTGATTTGGCAGCAAATCCGCCGTTTCTGACCGAATCAACGATGACAGCAACGACATTCTCGAGAACGGCTCCCACACCTATTATCATGATGAATCTCTTCTTATTAAACAGCATGAGTATCAGAAGCATCGGCATTACGTAGGTAAACACCAGATCGTTCTGAGCTGTAAAAAGGAATACCGTATACATGGCCGTGAATCCGACTCCGTGAATACGCATGATCGCATTCGGTCCGTCAGGTTCTTTTTTATACATAACCCATGCTGCAATTATGGGCCATGCACACAGAGCAACGATCAGGAGTGTATACAGCCCTCCTCTGGCTCCCTTAAAGAACTCCAGCACATAAGCTGCGCACAGTATGGCGTTCAGGATCGTGGCACATATCGTACCGCGATAATTCGCCATGGCAAGTTCTTCATTAAACTCCTCGTTCATGATTCCTTCATCCTTATAATCAGCTGACATTTTAACCCCCTTCTGTGTATCAATTCAGTCTGTTATAGTTCCGATAAACTCATCTCTGGTTCTGATCAGAGATGCATACATCTCACTGTAATCCATACGGGTACGTGCTCTGAGCGGTTCTATGAACCCTGCGATCTCATCCTGCAACGGCGTAAGAGCCAGATTGGACACCACTCCCTTGATCGCATGGGCATACTCAAAAGCCTGATCGAGATCGCCTGCGTCCAGAGTCCTGCCGAGTTCCTCGAAATTGCTGTCGTTCAGGCATTTGTCTACCATCTTCAGATAGAACTCTTCGTTGTCCAGACATCTGGCGAGCCCTTCGTCCACCCGGACTCCCATTGCCCTCAGATCATCCAGGGTCATCATATCTCTCCCGGCAGTCACGTCTATGCCTGTGCCGGCATTGACTCATACATATGAAGCATATTTGTATGGTACTGCCCTCATGTGCACGAAACCTTATAAATAATTATATCAAAAAATGTCATGGTGTTGATTATTTTTCGGAAATGTATTTTCCTTTTCCGAAAAAAGGTGTAGATTATTCTCTATCAACTCGTTAAAGGTTAAACTATCACCATAATGAACACTGACGAAAAGAGAAAAAAACATACCGAAAATACACCCTGGCCGTATCCGCTGACCAGGATGGAGTGGCTGTGGCTGAACATGAAGGGGTATCGCATACTCTATATCATCGCGATACTCGGAACGTTTGTATATAACGGTCTTCAGCTGACAGTGCCCTACTTCTCATCCCGTATCATAGACGGTTTCCTTTCGGGACAGGATGCAGCTGCTAATCTCAGGGACCACAGGGATCAGTTCTATATCCTGATAGCGCTGATGATCGGCATTACGATATTCCGCTGTATAGTGGTCTATCTGGACTGCTATGCCTATGAGACAGTCTCTCAGGGCGTGCTCTACAGAGTCAGGAACTACCTGTATGATAAGATCCAGCGTCAGGACATGAAGTTCTACTCCACATACAGGACCGGGGATCTGATGACTAGAGTGACGGGTGACCTGGATGCAGTCAGACACATGATCGCATGGGTCATCAGAATGGTTGTCGAGGCCTTCTCGCTTCTCGGTGCTGTAGCGATATATTACTTCTATATGAACTGGAAGCTCGCACTGTGCCTCCTGTCCATGGCTCCGATACTGTTCTTCATCATATACCTGTTCAAGACAAAAGTCGCTCCGATGCATGCTCTTCTCAGAGAGAAGCTCGCCGTGATGAACACCGCAGCACAGGAGAACATCTCCGGAAACCGTGTGGTCAAGGCTTTTGCACATGAAGAATACGAGATCGAAAAGTTTGATGCATGCAACTGCGATTATCGCGATACGAATAAAAAGACAGCATTCGTATGGCTGACTTTCTTCCCTTATATAGAGACGCTGGCTAACATGCTTCCCGTAATACAGCTTCTGGTGGGAGGCCTCTTCCTGATAAAAGGCACACTGACCATGGGTGAATATGTTGCATTCAGCGGACTCACCTGGGCCATAGCAAACCCGATGCGCCAGCTGGGCAATATCATGAATGAGTTCCAGCGATTCTCAGCAGCCTCCCGCAAGGTCATGGACATATACTACTCCGAGCCGGGTATCAGGGATAAGGCCGATGCGATCGATCATCCCGGCAGATTTGAGGGACTCGTTGAGTTTAAAGACGTGACCTTCAGTTATTCCGACGGCAACCTGCCCGTGCTCAAAGGTGTGTCATTTACCGCACATCCCGGCGAAACAATTGCCATAATGGGAGAAACGGGATGCGGCAAGACATCTCTCATACATCTGATACCCAGATTCTATGAGCCGCTTGAAGGCCGAGTAATGATCGACGGTCATGATGTCAGTGCATACAAGCTCAAGGATCTGAGAAGAAATATCGGTCTGGCAACTCAGGATGTCCTGCTCTACTCGGATACCATAGACGGAAACATCGCTTACGGAGATACCAACCTGCCCAAATCGGATGTCATCCGTTATGCGCGTACATCCGCTGCAGATGATTTCATCGCCAGGATGCCCGAGGGTTACGATACCATCGTAGGTGAGCGCGGCGTCGGACTATCAGGCGGTCAGAAGCAGCGTATATCTCTGGCCAGGGCTCTTGCAGTCCAGCCCTCCATCCTGATCCTTGACGACACCACATCGGCGGTCGACCTGGAGACGGAAAAAGAGATACAGCATAACCTCGACGAATTGCCTTTTACATGCACAAAGATAATAATCGCTCAGCGTATATCCACTACCAAGAAGGCCGATCAGATACTGATCATGAACCACGGAGAGATCACGGAATCCGGTACACATGAGGAACTCATAGCCAAAGGCGGATACTACGCCGAACTGGTAAAGCTCCAGACCGGAGAAGAATCACAGGGACAGGCAGGTTAAGATGGCAAGGAATACATATAAAGAAGACGAGCTCTTAGATGAGCCTTTTGACATAAAACACCTGCTCAGAGCGTGGGTTTATATCAAGCAGTATTCGGGCCGGATGATACTGGCTCTGGTTCTCTCTGCCATCGGCGGAGCCACCGGACTCGTATCTCCGATGATAGTCGAGCGCGCACTGGACGTGGCCATACCCGAGGGTAATGTACACATGCTGCTGATCCTTGTCGGATCACTGGTGGTGTTCTACGCCTTAAGCATTATCTTTTTTACCATACGCGGTCACATCATGATCAATGTCAGCCAGGATATCATATATAATATCCGTGCTGATATCTTCAGCCATCTCCAGAAGCTGCCGTTTCAGTACTACGACGACAGACCGCACGGCAAGATACTGATACGAGTGGTCAACTATGTCAATTCCGTATCGGACATGCTCTCAAACGGTTTGATCAACGTGATCCTCGAGATCATGAACCTGATATTCATCATCGTCTTCATGTTCATCGTGGACGTCAAGCTCTCGCTGGTAGTCATGGCGGGCGTGCCCATCCTGATGGTGTTCATGTTCTGGATCAAAAACAAACAGCGTAAGGCATGGCAACAGGTATCCAATAAGAACTCCAACCTGA
>Ga0129306_1002705_pt1 | contig 14959 bp, 10 predicted proteins | sample P827metagenome_FD_94438 | JGI IMG/M metagenome (GOLD analysis project Ga0129306, IMG submission 94438) | Capybara group fecal microbial communities from Wisconsin, USA - P827 metagenome | ecosystem: Host-associated > Mammals > Digestive system > Large intestine > Fecal | place: USA: Wisconsin...
AACGATAGCTGGTACACCTACCTGACGAGCAAGAAGGATGTGTTCACGAGTCTGAGGCATAGGGCCGTCAGCTGCGGATACTACAAGAATAGCACCATCCATCTGTGCAGCACCAGTAATCATGTTTTTTACATAGTCAGCATGGCCTGGGCAGTCAACGTGTGCATAGTGACGAGTATCAGTTTCGTATTCAACGTGTGCTGTATTGATTGTGATACCGCGTTCACGTTCTTCTGGAGCTTTATCGATCATGCTGTAATCCTGGAAGTCAGCTTGACCTTTTTCTGCTAACACTTTTGTGATTGCTGCAGTTAAAGTAGTTTTACCATGGTCAACGTGACCGATAGTACCAATGTTAACATGTGGTTTGTTACGTTCAAATTTAGCTTTTGCCATTTGAAGATTCCTCCCAAATAATAATTAATAACTTTATATTCTAATCGTAATGAATTAGCCGTTTTTCTTTGCTTGAATTTCTTCAGCAATTTTCTTAGGTACTTCTTCATAGTGATCGAATGTCATGGAATAGTTACCACGACCTTGCGTTTTAGAGCGAAGGTCAGTTGCATAACCAAACATTTCGCTCAATGGAACGTATGCTTTGATATGCTGAGACCCGTTACGAGCTTCCATACCTTCCATGCGGCCACGACGGGAATTTAAATCCCCAATAACATCGCCCATGTATTCTTCCGGTACATCAACTTCAACGGACATATATGGTTCAAGTAACGCAGGGTCTGCTTTACGAGCACCGTCTTTGAAGCCCATGGAGCCAGCAATTTTAAATGCCATTTCAGAGGAGTCGACATCATGGTAAGACCCATCATATACAACAACTTTGATATCAACCATTGGGTAACCAGCAATAACACCAGTTTCCATTGCTTCCTTAACACCAGCTTCAACTGGTCCAATATATTCACGCGGAATGGAGCCACCAACGACTTTGTTTTCAAATTCGAATCCAGCACCTGGTTCCTGTGGAATAAGTTCTAACCAGCAATGGCCATATTGACCTTTACCACCGGACTGACGAACAAATTTACCTTCAGATTTTACTGCTTTACGAATAGTTTCGCGGTACGCAACCTGAGGTTTACCAACATTACATTCAACCTTGAACTCACGATTCATACGGTCAACGATAATATCCAAGTGCAATTCGCCCATACCAGAGATAATTGTCTGACCAGTTTCTTCATCAGTGCGAACTTTGAAGGTAGGGTCTTCTTCTGCTAGACGAGCTAGCGCCATGCCCATTTTTTCTTGGTCAGCTTTTGTTTTAGGTTCAACCGCAACAGAAATAACTGGTTCCGGAAATTCCATGGATTCAAGGATGATTAAGTTTTTATCGTCGCAAAGTGTGTCACCAGTAGTAGTATCTTTAAGACCTACTGCAGCAGCGATATCACCAGCATAAACTTTTTCAATTTCCTTACGGTCATTAGCATGCATCTGAAGAATACGACCGATACGTTCTTTTTTACCTTTAGTAGAGTTATATACATAGGAACCAGATTCTAACGTACCAGAGTATACACGGAAGAATGCAAGTTTACCTACATATGGGTCAGCCATGATTTTGAATGCCAACGCTGCAAATGGAGCTTCATCTGAAGATGGACGTTCGTCATCAGCGCCAGTATCAGGGTTAACCCCTTTAATGTTTGGTACATCTGTAGGCGCTGGCATGTAATCAATAACAGCATCCAATAACATCTGTACACCTTTATTTTTATAAGAAGAACCACAAAGTACTGGGAAAATATCATTAGCAATTACCGCTTTACGAAGAGCCGCTTTTAGCTCTTGCTCAGTAATTTCTTCACCTTCCAAGTATTTCATCATTAATTCTTCATCAGTTTCTGCGATAGTTTCAATCATCATCTCACGACGTTCGTTCGCAGTTGCAACATATTCTTCAGGAATATCAACAACTTCATATTCTTTACCGTCATCACTAGTATAGATTTCGGCTTTCATAGTCATTAAGTCGATGATACCTTTGAATGTATCTTCTTGACCAATCGGAACTTGAATAGCTACGCTATTAGCCCCTAAGCGGTCTTTCATCATTTGTACTACATTGAAATAGTCTGCACCGATAGTATCCATCTTATTTACATAAGCAATACGAGGTACACCATAGTGAGTAGCCTGACGCCATACAGTTTCAGACTGAGGTTCAACCCCGCCTTTAGCGGAGAATACGGCTACAGAGCCGTCAAGTACACGTAGAGAACGTTCTACTTCTACAGTAAAGTCAACGTGACCAGGAGTATCAATGATATTAATGCGATGTTCTTTCCATTGACAAGTTGTCGCAGCAGAAGTGATAGTGATACCACGTTCTTGTTCCTGCGCCATCCAGTCCATAGTTGCGCCGCCTTCATGAACTTCACCAATCTTGTGAACTCGACCTGTATAGTAAAGGATACGTTCAGTAGTGGTTGTTTTACCAGCATCAATGTGGGCCATGATCCCGATATTACGAGTTTTCGCTAGGGAAAATTCTCTTGCCACGATTATATCTCCTTTTTAATTACCAACGGTAGTGAGCGAATGCTTTATTAGCTTCGGCCATTTTATGAGTATCTTCTTTTTTCTTAATAGCTGCGCCAGTATTGTTAAACGCATCCATTAATTCGCCAGCTAAGCGTTCTTTCATAGTACGTTCGCCACGAAGACGAGCATAGTTTACCATCCAGCGAATACCTAGAGATAAACGACGATCTGCACGTACTTCTACTGGTACTTGATAATTGGCACCACCGATACGACGAGCACGTACTTCTAATACAGGCATTACATTTTTTAGAGCCTGATCAAATACTTCCATTGGATCCTGTCCCATTTTGGAACGAATAATTTCGAAAGCATCATATACGATAGTTTCAGCTACGCCTTTTTTCCCATCATACATAACTTTATTAATAAAACGTGTTACTAACTTAGAGTTGTACACCGGATCTGGAAGTACATCTCTTTGAGTAACAGGGCCTTTTCTTGGCATGTTAATTCCTCCTTTAACGATGTGTGTTTTTGTTCAATAATTCAATAGCTAAAATTATTTTTTAGCTTTTTTAGCGCCATATTTGGAACGACTCTGCATACGATTCTGTACGCCAGCTGTATCCAATGCACCACGAACAATGTGATAACGCACACCTGGAAGGTCTTTAACACGACCGCCTCTGATTAGTACAACACTGTGTTCCTGTAAATTGTGTCCAATGCCTGGGATATATGCAGTTACTTCAATAGCGTTAGTCAAACGAACACGGGCAACTTTACGAAGCGCAGAGTTCGGTTTTTTAGGAGTAGCTGTATATACACGAGTACATACACCACGTTTCTGCGGAGAATTTTTCAACGCTGGAGCTGTGGATTTTTTAGTAAGAGTCTGACGACCCTGACGTACTAGCTGATTAATAGTTGGCATTAAGGGCACCTCCTTTCCAAACAATTAGATTTATAATTGATCTACATACACGCCTTACGTCTACATAGATATTACCGAATTAATTCAGCACGCCAACGGCGGCAGCTTTGACTTTTATTCGGCAAGCCTTCCCAAGTTCTTCCATTGAGTGATCTTGGTTGATTGGCACGTCGTGCTGATTGCAAAGTTCAATTAAAGGCTGGATTACGCGACCATCACTATCATTAGCCACGAATACCAGCCTAACACCACCGCGCATAATGGCCTTAGATGTTTGTTTTGCACCGATAGTCTTATTGAGTGACTTCAAGTTATCGAATTCCATACTTATCTCCTTTTTGCATGACTTGAACAAGCCCCCTTGTCCGAAGCACTAGATAAGTATACCAACACAAATACCTTATGTCAAATATTTTAAGCGTTAAAAACCGCTAAATTACAACATTCTTTATGTACACCAATCCACGTATCTCAAAAACGTATTTAATATTTTACCTTAAATAAATATAAATGCCTATCCTATGCGTATTTTCCAATCCATTCGTTAGACATATCTCATTATTTTCATTTTAAAAAATTATATATTTTTTATCGTTTTTCTAATTAAATTTTAACTTTAAAAAGCAATCTTAAAAGGCAATCTAACATATAAAAGTATGTAATCTAAAATCACGTAAATTTTCCAAATAAAAAGGACTCCTCAAAAGAGGAGCCCTTTTTGCAAACGAGTTAAACGCTCACTAGCAATAATAGCCTGTCAAAGACTATTCTGCCACTTCTGCTTCGACTTCTACGTCAACAATTTCTGGCTGTTTTTTTACAACTTTAATCTTGCGATAACGGCTCATACCCGTACCAGCTGGGATTAATTTGCCAATAATTACGTTTTCTTTTAAGCCAAGCAATGGATCAATTTTACCTTTGATAGCCGCATCTGTAAGAACACGAGTAGTTTCTTGGAAAGATGCCGCAGACAAGAAGCTATCGGTCGCTAAAGCAGCCTTTGTAATACCAAGAAGAATACGACGGCCTGTAGCAGGCTTCTTACCATTCAAGATTAAACGGCGGTTTTCTTCATCGAAGGTATTCACATCGATAGGATCGCCTGGTAATAAATCCGCATCACCAGAATCTTCAACCTTAATCTTATGAAGCATCTGACGTACAATAACTTCAATGTGTTTATCGTTAATTTCAACACCTTGAGATTTATATACTTTTTGTACTTCATAAACAAGATATCGCTGTGTTGCTTCTGTACCAAGTACACGCATAATATCCTGAGGAGCAATAGACCCTTCTGTCAAACGTTGACCAAGAGTTACTGTATCACCATCTTTTACAATCATACGAGAACCGTAAGGAATAAAGTATTCCATTGGTACATTGTCTTTATCTGTGATAATAATCGTATTTGTTCCTTTTTTATTATCGTTAGGAACAACTTCTACCACACCTTCATTTTCAGCTATGATAGCATTACGTTTAGGTTTACGTGCTTCAAATAATTCTTCAACACGAGGAAGACCCTGCGTAATGTCATCCCCCGCAACACCACCAGTATGGAATGTACGCATGGTTAACTGCGTACCTGGTTCACCGATGGACTGTGCCGCGATAATACCCACGGATTCACCCACATGAACCTGTCCGCCAGAGCCAAGATCTCGGCCATAACATTTCATACATACACCATATGGAGATTTACAGGTAAGAACGGAACGAATCTTAACTGTTTTATAGTATTTAACAACTTCATCAGCTAGCGCTTCCGTAATTTCATCATTAAGCGGAACAATAACTTCTCCCGTTTCAGGATTAACTAATTCTTCAGCAGCCGTACGACCTACGATACGATCTTTAAGTGGTTCAATAATACCTGTACCTTCCACAATCGCTTCCACTTCAATACCATGGATTTCATTGTTCCGTACCTGTACATCTTTAACATCACTAGTAAGAATGGCTTCAATACCTTCTTCTGTTAGTGGCGTTTTAGCAGGGAAAATTTCATTACCTTCACTATCCACAACAGCAGCAACCGTATCTTTACCAAGCATATTCTGCACCATAGTTTCGCGTAACGTCTGACGAATGCCTTCATCAGATTCGCCAAGAATAATCTTCTGCACTAGGTTAGTATGATTGATATCGCTATCTTCACAGAGGTGAGCTCCGCGAAGGGCAATAGCCGTAATTTTATGTTCTACAATCACATCTAGATCCGCTTCTGTAAGAATGGTTTCTGCTGGAATTAGAACATCGCCTGTTTCCGCATCAACTACATTCTTATCAAGGACACGACCAATAAGTTTATCTTTCAATAATCCTACGGCTTGACGAGTGGAAGTGGCAAGACGAGCGCGTTCGCGAACCAAATCAATGCCTACTACATCACAATCTTCTTCACGTACAATAACATCTTGTGATACGTCAACAAGACGACGTGTTAAGTAACCAGAGTCAGCAGTACGAAGGGCTGTATCCGCAAGGCCTTTACGTGCACCATGAGAAGATGTGAAGTAATCAAGTACAGTCAAACCTTCTTTGAAGTTAGCCTTGATTGGCAAGTCGATAATACGACCAGATGGATCGGCCATCAAACCACGCATACCTGCAAGCTGACGAATCTGCTGTTTATTACCACGAGCGCCAGAGATAGCCATCATGTAAACAGGATTAAATCCTTCTTGGTCACTCGCCATGTTATCCATCATAGCATCGGTTACATCTTCGGTAGCCTGCGTCCATAATTCGATAGTCTTACGGTAGCGTTCATCTTCCGTAATTAAGCCACGGCGATACAAGGAGGACACTTTATTAACATCCTCATCAGCTTTGTCAAGCATTTCATATTTTTCTTTTGGAACTTTAATATCCGCAATCGCAATTGTCATCCCTGCACGACGAGCAAAGGAATAACCAAGCGATTTAACGGCATCTAAAAGTTCTGCTGTTTTTTCATTGCCAAATAACTGGTAACACTGATCAACAAGTTTGGATACCGCTTTTTTATCCATAACTTTACCAAGTACATAGTGACCATCTTCTTGTTTTTCAAAATGGCGAAGTTCAGGGTAAAGTGCACGACTAAAGATTAAGCGACCTGCCGTTGTTTCCACACGACCATAACCTTCAATACGAATAAATAATACATCTTGAAGTCCGATAACACCGGATTCATACGCAAGCATAACTTCATCGTAATTAGCAAAATTTTTTGCTTTATCCCGCGTATTTTGGCGTACTACGGTTAAATAGTAAGTGCCCAAGATCATGTCCTGAGACGGAACTGCAACTGGCTTGCCATCTTTTGTGGACAAAATATTATGTGTAGAAAGCATTAATGTACGAGCTTCAGACTGCGCCTCTACAGATAATGGTAAATGACAGGCCATCTGGTCACCGTCAAAGTCGGCATTAAACGCCGTACATACTAACGGATGTAATTTAATAGCACGACCTTCCCAAAGAATAGGTTCGAAGGCCTGAATACCAAGTCTATGAAGCGTAGGAGCACGGTTAAGAAGAACTGGATGTTCTTTAATAACTTCTTCAAGTGCTTCCCAAACACCAACACCAATACGTTCAACTTGACGTTTTGCAGCCTTGATATTGCTAGCTTTGCCAAGTTCTACCAAACGTTTCATAACAAATGGTTTGAATAGTTCAAGAGCCATTTCTTTTGGTAAACCACACTGATGCATTTTAAGTTCAGGACCAACTACGATAACCGAACGACCAGAATAGTCAACACGTTTACCAAGTAAGTTCTGACGGAAACGACCTTGTTTACCTTTAAGCATATCAGACAACGATTTAAGTGGACGGTTACCAGGACCTGTTACAGGGCGACCACGACGACCATTATCAATCAATGCATCCACGGCTTCCTGAAGCATACGTTTTTCATTGCGAACGATGATATCAGGTGCCCCCAATTCCAATAATTTTTTTAGGCGGTTATTACGATTAATAACACGACGATATAAATCATTTAAATCAGATGTAGCGAAACGACCTCCATCAAGCTGTACCATTGGACGTAACTCTGGTGGAATTACCGGTACCACATCCATAATCATCCATTCTGGACGATTGCCGGATTGACGGAATGCTTCCACAACTTCAAGACGACGAACAGCACGTACTTTACGTTGTCCCGTAGCATTTTCTAAATCGTTGCGCAATTCTTTATTCAATAATTCTAAATCTAACTCTTGTAATAAAGCTTGGATAGCTTCTGCACCCATGTCAATACATACAAAGGTAACCTCTTCAAGTGCACCAAGTTCCATTTTTTCTTCGCGAGTCAGCACTTCATATTCTTTTTCTGCTTCACTTACAGATGTATCCGCTTTCAACGCTTCATTGAACGCTTCTTTGCGACGTGCTTCTGCAATAATTGCTTCACGTTCACGGCGTTGTGCTACGGTTTCGATAGCTACTTGTTTGCCACCGATAGTGTAATTATCATCGGAGAATTGTGCTTCATATTCGCGGAATTCTGCTTCTGTAAGAAGCTGACGTTTCATAAGAGGTGTTTCACCAGCATCCACAACAATGTAGGAAGCAAAATATAGTACACGTTCTAATGAACGTGGAGAAATATCAAGGATAAGCCCCATACGAGATGGGATCCCCTTGAAATACCAAATGTGAGATACAGGTGTTGCCAAAGCAATATGCCCCATACGTTCACGACGCACTTTGGCACGAGTTACTTCAACACCACATTTATCACAGACTACGCCTTTATGGCGAATGCGTTTATATTTACCGCAATGACATTCCCAATCCTTGGTTGGCCCAAAAATACGTTCGCAAAATAGGCCATCACGTTCAGGTTTTAAGGTACGGTAATTAATAGTTTCAGGCTTTTTAACTTCGCCATGAGACCATTCTAAGATTTGCTCCGGAGATGCCAATCCAATTCGCATGGAGTCAAATTCATTAACGTCTAGCACAAGTATCGCTCCCTTCCATTTAGATACTTAATATCAGTCTTCATTTTCGGAATTAGCGCTACCCATGTTACCAAGGTCGCTAATAACGGAGTCATCTTCACCAGCGGTTACAGGTTCTTCTGCGTCTTCAATGACGGTATCAGCCTCCACCTCTGCGTTCTGGTTAATTTGTCCCGCTTCCATTACTTGTTTCAATTCATCTGCACTATCTACAGATTCCTCTTCATCATCAAGTTCTTTAATTACTACTTCTTCCTGATCTTCATTCAATATTTTTACATCAAGACCGATACTCTGTAATTCTTTAAGCAATACTTTAAAGGATTCAGGTACACCTGGTTCAGGGATATTTTCACCTTTAACGATTTTTTCGTAAGCTTTAACACGACCTACTACATCGTCAGACTTAACAGTTAATAATTCTTGTAGTGTATAAGCTGCACCATACGCTTCAAGAGCCCAAACTTCCATTTCCCCGAAACGCTGACCGCCGAACTGTGCTTTACCACCTAATGGCTGTTGTGTTACTAAAGAGTACGGGCCAGTGGAACGCGCATGAATCTTATCATCAACTAAATGATGAAGTTTTAACATGTAAACGTAACCCACCGTTACACGGTTATCCATAGCTTCACCAGTACGACCATCATAAAGAATAGTCTTACCATCTTCACCTTTACCTGCAATGCGAAGCGTTTTAAATACATCACTTTCGTGAGCACCATCAAATACAGGTGTGGCAATGTGAATACCTGCTACATCTGGACGTGGCATACCATAAGTTTCGTAATCATAACCAATCGCTTCAAGGTCTGCACGAATTTCGCTGCGTTTTACACGTGCATCATCGATTGTCTCTATAGTAGAAACAATTTTCTTAAGTCCCAAAAGTTCTTCTGCCAATACAGGATCCATAGATTCAAGTTCAGCACCGGTTTCAAAATCAAGTTCTTGATCGATGTATGTTTTTTCGATTGCTTTAAGTTCATCGTAACGCGCACGACCACCTAATTTTTCAAGACGAGCTTCTGCTGCTTTTCTAACTAGATTTAGAATTTCTTCTTTACGCTCTGCAATCTTTTCTTGTTCTTTTAGATGTTCTACTGTCACATTTTCATGAATAATAGCTTCACATTTTTCGATGTCACTATATAATTTCTTTATTTTAGAAATCGTATTCCAGTATGCATCATCTTCTTTAGCTTCTTTTAAAACATTCTGAATTTGAAGATCGGTCGCCTTAATTTTCATGCCAAGGCCTTGAATGGCATAGCCAAGATGTGTTTCAAGAACCTGACCAATGTTCATACGAGAAGGTACACCTAATGGATTAAGTACGATTTGAACGGGAGTCCCATCAGGTAAAAACGGCATATCTTCTTGGCGCATTACACGGGAAACAACACCTTTGTTACCGTGACGACCAGCCATCTTATCGCCTTCATGAATTTTACGTTTCTGTGCAATATATACACGAACAAGTTTATTTACACCTGGTTGTAATTCGTCACCATTTTCACGAGTAAATACCTTAACGTCAACGATTTTACCAGATTCACCGTGTGGTACTCGCAAAGAAGTATCACGCACTTCACGTTCTTTGTCGCCAAAAATAGCACGAAGTAAACGTTCTTCTGGAGTTAATTCAGTTTCACCTTTTGGTGTTACTTTACCTACCAAAATATCACCAGGTTTTACTTCTGCACCAATACAAATGATGCCTTCTTCATCAAGATTTTTAAGATTATCATCACCAGTATTAGGCAATTCACGAGTGATTTCTTCGGCACCAAGTTTAGTATCACGAGCATCACATTCGTATTCTTCAATATGAATCGATGTATAAATATCTTCTTTACACAATTCTTCACTTAAAAGAATCGCGTCTTCGTAGTTATATCCTTCCCAAGGCATAAATGCAACAAGAACATTGAAACCAAGGGCTAATTCACCACCATCTGTGGCTGGACCATCAGCAAGAACCTGATTTTTAACAACACGATCACCTTTAAATACGATTGGTTTTTGGTTGAAGCAAGTAGATTGGTTGGAGCGCAAGAATTTATTCAAATTATATACGTCCACACGTCCATTATCACGTGTAACTTCAATCTGGTTGCCCCAACATTTAGTTACAACCCCTGATTCTTTTGCCAATACAGCAACACCAGAATCACAAGCTGCCTTGTATTCCATACCAGTCCCAACAAGAGGCGCCTGTGCGCGAAGCAATGGAACCGCTTGGCGTTGCATGTTTGCCCCCATCAACGCACGGTTAGCATCATCATTTTCAAGGAATGGAATCATAGCCGTACCAATAGATACAACTTCTTTAGGGCTAACGTCCATGTAATCAACTTTATCAGGTGTAACTTCTAAGACTTCACTAGCACGACGACAAGCGACGTGCATACTTGCAAAGCAACCATTTTCATCTAGGACAGAGTTAGCCTGTGCAATTGTCATACCTTCTTCTTCGTCAGCAGTCATATAAACTACATTATCAGTAACACGTACACTGACAATTTTATCCGCATTTTTACCCTTACCATAAATTTTTTCTACTTTACGGTATGGTGCTTCAATGAAACCAAATTCGTTGACTTTGGCATAGTTGGAAAGAGAAGAAATCAAACCAATGTTTGGCCCCTCTGGTGTTTCAATTGGACACATGCGACCATAGTGAGAATGATGTACGTCACGTACTTCGAAACCAGCACGTTCACGAGATAAACCGCCAGGTCCAAGAGCAGAAAGACGACGTTTATGTGTCAATTCACCAAGTGGGTTCGTCTGATCCATAAACTGTGACAACTGAGAAGATCCAAAGAATTCTTTAATAGCTGCTACCACGGGACGAATATTAATTAATGCCTGTGGCGTAATCATTGCGCTATCCTGAATGGTCATGCGTTCCTTAACCACACGCTCCATACGTGTTAAGCCAATGCGGAACTGATTTTGTAACAATTCACCTACGCAACGAAGACGGCGATTACCCAAGTGATCAATATCATCAGTATGACCTACTTCATCCATTAAGTTTAATAAATAGCTAATATTAGCAACCATATCTTCACGCGTAATTGTGCGGTGGTTAAATTCAAGATTGCTATTATTACAAATAACTTTAACAGGAGCACCCTCTTGGTTATATACATAGAATTCGTTGAAGCCTTCCCCTGCAAATACACCGCTTTCAGCAATAGCTTCAAGTTGAGTTTCACCTACAACAGTGTCTGTATCAAGAATAACTTCTCCCGTTTCTTGGTCAACTATTGGCTGTGCAAGCGTTAAACCAAATAAACGCTGGCGCCAACCTAATTTTTTATTTAACTTATAACGACCTACACGTGCTAAATCATAACGACGGGCATCATAGAATAAATTATCAAATAAATTCCGTGCAGAGTCCACCGTCGGTGGTTCACCAGGACGTAATTTTTTATAAATTTCAACTAACGCTTCTTCGCGAGAGGTTGTTGTATCTTTTTCCAATGTGCGAATTAAACGCTCATTATATTTAGGATTTCCATCTTCATCTACTTCACCATTCCAGAATAATTCAAGAATAGCTTCATTAGTTTCCCAACCTAACGCACGAACTAAAATAGTCGCAGGCAATTTGCGGTTACGGTCGATACGAACGGAAATGATTTCATTGGCATCAGTTTCAAGTTCAATCCACGCACCACGGTTAGGAATTACTGTGGAACCATATAAACGATTACCCATTGGATCAATCTCTTTGGTGTAGTATACACCAGGAGAACGAACAAGCTGGGATACGATAACACGTTCAGCACCATTGATGATAAACGTCCCCGTATCTGTCATTAGCGGGAAATCCCCCATAAATACTTCTTGTTCCTTAATATCTGGGTTTTCTGGATCATTATTTACTAAACGAATATTTACACGCAATGGTGCTGCATAAGTAGCATCGCGATTTTTGCATTCGTTAATGTCATATTTAGGTTCTCCCAAGCTAAAGCCTTCAAAAGAAAGAACTAAATTACCAGAATTGTCTTTAATTGGAGAAATATCGTCAAAAATACTCTGTAAACCAGCCTCCAAAAACCACTCATACGATTTGCATTGCAAATCAAGTAGATGTGGCATGTCTAGAACTTCGTTAATTTTTGCAAACGTATAACGGGTTCTCTTTCCTACCTGTTCAGGTTTGAACATACTTTACTGTCACCCCTTCTAATTGGTCTACTATATTCTATAACGGTATGACACAAAGACAATCTTTCAGGCCTCAGTTTTCCTGCTTTTTTAGACGCCAAATAAGCAAGGCTCACCTAAATTTTTTAGAAACCTTGCTTGCATGTAATAAGCACAACCTTGGAAGATTTACCTCCATAATCAAACATATGTTATAGCACTTTATCAATATACAGCATCCATTAAATTTTATATTTAACGTACGCCACGGTAAATTATTATACCAAATTATTATATAAAAAGTAAAGTAGTTTTAGAGGATTACGCCCTATAGATTTACCAATTATAAATTCTGAAATTACCGCCACCATGATTTAAAGCTATTGGATTATCCTTCATGACAGAGTGCCCAAACCAATTTTTAAAGTTTTTATTCCTTTTCCATATGATTTCCCCTGATATGCCGTTTGATAATATTTATTTCCATGTTGTTCTCCTTGATTATATTTATTAATAATATCTACTGCTTTATCATCAAAGATTACAAAGCACTCTCCATCACGCAAACCATCATATTTTATTCCCTTTATTCCATACTCGTTTAGTTTTTCGCTTGCAGCCTTCTCACTTCCAAGTTCTGCTGCAATTGTTTTATATATTTCTCTCCCATTCATATAATTCAAGGAACTTACTTTATATCCAATTTCCTTGAATATTCTTTTTATTGCACTTTTTACCTTTTTATTGTTTTCTTGGAACGATTCTTGCTCATTTAACAAAAATTCATTTTCTAGAATATCTACACTAAATAATGTTGAATTATTCGTATATTTAATCTCTTTTGTATCGTTTAAAATCTTCAACACAATTTTATATAATTCTAATGCATTACTTATTACATCACTTTTATCTTTTCTATTTGAAAGGTCTTCTATATCATCAGTTACCGCTTTTATAGCTTGCTCTTGATTTTTATATCTCTGCACTCTATATAATGCAGTATCTAATCCATATTGCACATTTTCTGCCTATTCATTTGTTTCTATATTAACAAAGTTTGCATCTGCATCTAACTGATATTTTTTACCATCAAATTCAATAATCTCTCCTTTGTCTTGTAAAACTTCTTTATATGCTTTTGATACTTCTTTGTCTTTTGCAAAATATAAACCCCATCCATGTGCTTGCTCACCTTCACCATTTCCAATTTGCCCTAAATCAAATTTATTAAAGTTATATGGGGAACCATGATATGCCGTTTGATAATATTTATTTCCATGTTGTTCTCTATACTTGCGCAAATCTTCTTCGTTTGGTATACTTTTTATATAAGAAGCCAATAAAGTAACACGCTGGGACGATGATTGTCCGATAGCTGTCATTACTTTACGGCTCTTTTTTGTTTATATACAAGACTGCATTATTAATAAATGCAGATTTATACCAATCATTATTTTTTCTGCGGGTATAGGACAAAAAGTGTTGATATTAGAGGCGTTGAGCTTAGTAATTTACTAGGTTCAACGCCTTTTAAAGTTCTTTTAAAGGACTTTGAAGATGGACAAAAAGTGTTGATGAAAACACTGAAATCCCTTGCTATTACTGCTTCGAATAGGGTTCAATCTTTCTAAGAAATAACTTTTTAGGAGGATGATGTTATGAATCAAATTCGATGCTTAGATTGTGGAAATATTTGCGTAAAACATGGAAAAACGAAATTTGGTTCGCAACGCTGGCTTTGCAAAGAGTGTGGAGTCACTTTCACAAGATTCATAGATAATACAGTTAAGCAATTTCAACAGTTTCAGCATTGGTTATTTAGCAAAAATACACAAAGAGATATGCCTGGACAAGGTCGCACTTTTCGTCGAAATACGGCTAAATTTTGGGATATTTGGCCGTTACCACCAAAGATAGAAGAACGGAAACCTGTTGTATTTGTTGATGGAATTTATCTCACTCATAAAGCATGCATTCTTATTTGCTGCGATAAAAACCACGTGCTTGGTTGGTACTTATGTCGCTATGAACATTCGCGCGCGTGGGAGGCATTAATGAGCAGAATTGCGACTCCAACTATGGTGGTATCAGATGGGGGAACTGGCTTTCAGAAAGCACTGAAGAGAGTATGTCCAAAGGCTAAATTACAACGTTGTGTATTTCATGCTTTTTGCCAAGTAAAGCGCTATACAACAACACGCCCTAAACGGTAGCTGGGTTTGAGTTATATGTATTAGCAAAGGATCTATTAACTATTGAAACCACTGATGAAGCTAGGAATTGGGTGATTCGATTAACGACTTGGAAAGTTCAATACCGAGAGTTTTTGAGTGAAATGACACGTGATGACAAAGGAAATTTAAGGCCTACTCACGAG
>Ga0129306_1002708_pt1 | contig 14930 bp, 10 predicted proteins | sample P827metagenome_FD_94438 | JGI IMG/M metagenome (GOLD analysis project Ga0129306, IMG submission 94438) | Capybara group fecal microbial communities from Wisconsin, USA - P827 metagenome | ecosystem: Host-associated > Mammals > Digestive system > Large intestine > Fecal | place: USA: Wisconsin...
AAGCCGCTGAAGGCGAACTGGATCGAGTCGCCCACGCGCGGCGTCTCGTTGACCAGCCGCAGCGTCGGGTGGTACTCGCCCGCCGTGCCCATGACGGGGTCGGACAGGGCGGTGTTCCCCGCGCGGTCCACCGTCTTCACCTTGAACCAGCGCACCGTTCCGGGCTGAAGGTAATAGGAGGAGCTGATGTAGTCGTACCCGTACGGATAGGACATGGCACAATCGGCGATCGGCGAATAGGTTGCCTCCCGATAGTACCCGTCCTCGCTGTCAGAGTACAAGACCGTGTAGCCCGCCACGTCCGCCGCCTCGGCTGCCGTCCAGCGCAGATCGATCTTGCCCGGGATGGGCGACGCCGTCAGCGTAACGGCGTCGGGCGCGACGTCGTCCTTGATCAAGCGCATCTGCGCCGACGTCTGGTTGCCGAAGCGGTCCGTCGCCGTCACGCGCAGGGTGTACGCCCCGTCGGCGATGTCGGAAAACGGCACAGAGAACGAATCGTAGCCACTCTGGTAGTCATACACCCACGGTGAGCCAGGCGCCTGCGTCTGCGTGCCGTCCGCGGCGATGAACACCGCCTCGACCCTGCCGAGCGAGACGTTGTCCTCGCAGGAAAAGCTCTGGTTCTTGGAGCTGTTCACATAACGCGTTTCCTCGGACGCGTTGAGGTTGACGGTCGGCTTCTCCGTGTCCATGAGCGCCTGCACGGGGCCGGTCGTCACTATACCGCTCACGACGCCGCGCTTGTCCCTGATCCTGACGCCGTAATAGTACGGCGCGGCGGCGTCCTCCTCGGTGAGGAAAGTGTCTGTAAAGGAGTTGTTGTCTCCATAGTAGATATAGATCTCGCGCAGCGGCTCGGCGGTTTCAAGTTCCGCCGCCGTGCTTGCGCGGTAGAGCAGGACATAGTCGCCGTAAACCAGTTCCTTGCCGCGCGTCCACGTCAGCGTCACCGACGCCTGCCCCGGCTCGGCGGAGAGGCTGTCCACCGGCGCACAGGGCGTGTTGTCCACATAGAAGGCGGGCGCGTAGTCGGCGTCGTACGCGTCGGTCAACTCCGCCGTCGACACGCTGGCATTGCCCGCCTTGTCGTAGGCAATGGCGACGAGGCGGACGCTCACCGGCCCCCGGTCGGAGCCGGCGACCGTCGTGGTGTCCCAGGTGATATAGTCGCTGTAGCTGCTGTATGAGTAGCTGCTCGACCAGTTGGCACGGTCGAGATACTGATAGGCGCCGTCCCCGATCTTGAGATAGAAGTCGACATGATCCATTCCCGAGTCGGAGTCTTTGATGTTCTGCGCCCGGAGCTTCACCATGCCCGCGACGGCAAAATTATCGCCGTTGATCGTCCCGACGCCATCGACATAGAAGCGGCTGCTGCTGTTGAGCGTCGGCGCGACAGCGTCAATGCGGTAATACTGATACGCTTCCGAGCTGGTCGTGTCACCCAGCTTCGCGTAGGCATAGACAGAGGTTCCACTGTGGTCGATCGTGATCGGGTCGGTATACGTCTGATTGGATATGCTTTGATAATCGCCGTTCTCGTCGTAGTAGTAGAGACGATAGACGATCTCGCAGTCGGGGTTGTCGTGCGAGAGCGTCAGCTTGAACGGCGCGTTGAACCAAACCCCGTCGCCGCTCTCAGGGAAGAATGTCGGCGGAGCGAGGTTGATGCGGAAGTAGTTGCTGCTCACCGTGTCGCTCTGCGCGTCTCCGATTTTGGCATAGGCGTACACTCTCGTATAGTCGTTCTGAACGGTAAACGGCCCGGTATACAGCGTGCCTTCGCCGTAATAACTAAACTTATAATACAGCTTGCAGTCAGGATGGCTGTCATTGTTGACAAGCGTGACCTCGACAGGCCCGTCAAAGCTGCCCCCGTTCGGCGTAATCGTCGGCGCGCTGACGATCGGGCTGATGGTCAGTTGATAGGAAAGAGATGAGTCATAGCTGTTGCCATATCTGCTCTCCTGCCAAAGCTCCACACGGTATGTCCCCACTTCGAGGAAGCTGCTTTCCCCCGGATAACCGTATATATCATCGGTGTTCAGAATCGGCGTGTCGCTTCCCTCGCTATACAGCTCAACGTGGAAATCGCCATAAGAGCTGTAACTCCGGCTTCCAAGGTAGAAACGATACTCGCCGGACTCCGTCACGTTGAGCGTGACCGTCTCGTGATTCTCTCGGATAATCGCGCCGACAAGCTCCTGACCGCCGCTGCGATTCAGCGTCAGTGTCTTTGGCTCGGTAACGACGAAGAGGCGCTCCACCATAGACGAATCCGGGAAGGACTCATTCTCCGAATCCGAGGCATACGCATGGACGCTCATATCGTGGTCGATCGTAAACGGCTCCGAGTACTCGTGATAACGCCCATCATCCAAATAGTAGCGGATCTCCGTACCCGCCGCGGATTCAAGCTTCACCTCGGTGGATTGCGCAAACACCGTGGTACTGTCTTCAATGGCGCTATATGCCGCGCCGTTTTTCGCATAGAACGTCGGCGGAGTCGGCGGCGGCGTACCGATGCGAATTTGTCTGACGTCAGCATATTGGGCGGTGTACTCCCCATTCTGCATCGTATAGAAATACAGATACAAGGACTCGCCCTGCCAGTATTGATCTTCACCAAAGGTAATCTCGCCGCTGTACTGCGCCGCGTTTCCAATGATGCTCGAAATGTATCCGGGCCACTGTTCCTGTGTGGAAAGATAGTAGTAAATCTGAACGTCGTCCTGTTGAACTGTCAGTTGGAGGGATCCGTTCAGATCTACGTAGACGTAACCGTCGGCGCTTGCGTCGACGCAGCAAACGGCATGCTCGATATCGTATGAATACCAGAACCATGTTCCGTTCATCTGGCTTTGCAGCAGGTTTTCGCCCGTACCTCTGGTGTAGTAGGCGTACACTCTGCAAGCCTCCCCGCTGATGACCGGCTTATGCGCGGGATCATACAGCGTAAAATCGGGGTTTTCCTCCTGCTTTCCGTGACCCTGTCCGCCCTCGGAAATGATGGTGTAGTATGCGGTACAGCCATCCTCCATGTTTGTGAAGGTCAGCTCAAACGGTTCGGAAAATTCAGATTCGTTTGCAAACTCCGGCGCTTCCATATTCGGCCAGAACTCCTGTTCGACCTGTTCGCCGCGCCGCTCGCCCTCGCTGGTCTGCTGCACACAGTAGGCATAAATATAGCAGGGCTTGAAGATGCGCGGAGGATTTGCCGCGTCATACACCTGATATCCCGTCTCTTGGCTGAACCATGGGGTCATATCCCCAATGCTATACCAAACGGCACAGCCGTCCGGCGCGTCAAAATGCAGATCGAACGGCTCGCTGAAGGCGTCGGGGTCGATCGTGCTGTCGAATTGAAACTCCGGCGTTGCGGTCAGCGTGGGATAAACAAGCGCCGATATTGTGAACTCCGTCTCCGGCTCTACCTCGATGTATTCCCCATCTTCGTCGTATGTGTAGCCCGGAAAAGAGATATTTCGGAACACGACGCTGTACGTTTCGCTCTCCGCGTCCTCAACCTCGAAAAACAGCGTCCATTCGCTCTCGCTTTCGCCGTAGACATAGTTGTACTCGGACGTCAGAGCCTTGCCGCCGCTGTCCTGCACGAGGTAGTTAAAGCGAAACTTCTCGCCGGACTTCTTCTTTATGTGCAGCGTGTATCGTCCCGCCTCCGTGATTGCGAGCGGAAACACTCCGCCCGTCTCCGTCAGCGTGATTTCCGCGCCCTGACCTCCCGCGCCTGTTCGGAGCGGAATGGATACGGACGGTTGCTCCTGCCCTCCGTCTCCGTTGCCCAGCAGGGGCGTTTCCAACTTCGCCTTCGGCGCGGGCGTTCCCGTATCCGTCTCGGGCGCGGGCGTTCCAGCCTCCGTCTCAGGTGCGGGCGTTCCAGCCTCCGTCTCGGGCGCAGGCGTTCCGGCCTCCGTCTCGGACGCGGGCGTTCCCGTATCCGTCTCGGGCGCGGGCGTTCCAGCCTCCGTCTCGGGCGCAGGCGTCTCCGTGATGATCTCATTCCCCGTCGGTTCGTCCTCATAGGCGGACGCGAGCGGGAAAAACCGCGCTTCCCCGGCGAGCATGGCGAACGCCATCGCCAGCGCGAGCGCCCTCTTTGCAAGCTTCTTTATCTTCATCCTGGCACCTCCTCGTCATTCGGTGTTCCTTCGACGGCTCCGAAGCCGTCGGGGATGTACTGTTTCAGTTTATCCTCCAGCGTACGCCGGTCCGCGCTGTGATGCTCCTCCAGACGCTGGACGAAGTCCACGAACGCCCGGCACATCAGCGGATGGGTCGCGGTAAAGGTGATCGGATATCCGGACAGATAGACGATCTCCGCCACACGGCTTGAGGCGGCGAGCCTGAACCGCACAAACGGCGGCTCCTCCAGCAGGAAGACCTGATAGCCCGGCTCCCGCTCGGCCTGCTCCAGCGCGGCGCGCAGGTGTTCGCCGTATTCCTCCGGCGTGTAGGCCAGCGGAGCGTATATGGTGTCCACCGTCACGCCGAGCGCCGCAAGCGTTTCCCGCTTCGGCAGGGCGACGCACTCGTGCAGCCCGCCGTGGGCGATCTTTTCCGCCATCAGCTCGCGGCGCCCCGCCCAGTCGGCGAGGATCTTCCGCTCCGTTTCCTCCGGCAGCGCTGCGCGCCGCAGGATCGCGCGCAGCAGCGCTTCGGGCATCGTACCCAGAGAGATCGAACGCGAGACGATGTGCACGTCCCTGTCCCGGATTATGGCGGGCAGCCTGTCGGCGCTGTCGTCGCGGCTCATCTTCAGCAGCGGACGGCACTCCGCGAGCAGCGCCTCAAACAGTTCGCGGTGATACGCAAGCTCATCGGTGCGGACGACATAGCGATAGCGCGCGCCGGTTTCCCATCCCGCGGCGCAGATCCCCGCGATACACGCGTTTTCCGGCGCAAGGAACAGCGTGTGCGTGAACCGCTCGCCTCCGTTCCGCAGGCTGTACCAGCTTTCGATCCCGCCGGAGACATACAGCGGGAGCCAGCTCTTGATCGCGCCGACCATCTCCTCCAGCCCGCGGTCGACATTGTGGATGATGCGGATCTTGCCCCCGCTGCCGACATAGGCGATCATCAGCGACGCCCAGCGCTCCGCGAACGCCCGGTCGTCGAGCAGCCACTCCATGCTCTGGTCCGAGTAAAGCCACAGCTCCTTCCAGCCGTTCCTGACCGCGCCGCCAAGGAAGCGCAGGACCGCGCGCCGGATGCCCTCGATCCCGTCATACGCCTCGGCACGGTCGTTCAGGATCTCTTCATCCACCGCGTCCTCCGGGGCGAGCAGCGGCACCCTCGTCTCCGGCGAGAAGGCGTCGATCCCCTCCAGCAGGTTTTCGATTGCGGAGGTATCCACCGTGCTGAAATCCCGGAGCCACGCCTCCAGCAGCCGCGCGCCGTCGCTCTCCGCGGCAAGCGCCTCCTGCTGCGCGCCGATGAGCCGCGCAAGCCCCGCCGTCCGCTCCAGCGCATAGATGCGCGCCGCAAGCGCCGAGGCGAGCGAACGGATGATCGGGTGGTTCATCTGGGGAACGCGCCGCCCGCTGCGGTATTTGACGATCAGCGACGCGTCCACGTTGACCGAGCGCGCGAGCCGCATCGCCGAGACGTCCGCCAGATCCATCGCAAGTCCCAGCCTGCTGCCGAAGCTGCTTCTGCGGACGCGCTGCTTCCGCTCGCTCTTCTTCCCCTGCGACGTGTCCTGCCCCTCAAACAGCCACGCGGCGACAGCGTTGCGCAGCTCCGTATCGACCGCCGCAGGCGGCGCGCCGACCCGTTCGCGCAGCGCGTCCAGCGCATTCTTTTTCTCCGCGCAGTCGCAAACGGCCTTCACTAGGCGCTCCGCCGAGCCTCGCCCCCTTTTCAGCGTGCGGTCTCCGACGCGTATGTGTGAAATGTAGGAGCGGTCGTATCCCGTGAGCTTGGAGAACTCGCCGGTCGTGGTCCGGCACACCTCCGAGATCAATTCATTGATGCGTTCTGTAAACATCATTTCCTCCGTCCCGTTTTGTCCAGTGTCGCCGGACGATCATGCGTGCGGCGATGCTGTTTCAGGGCATAGATATCCGTCTAAAATATACCACATCCCGCCGAGCGGATGAATAGTGCCAATTTGTTTGTCCTTTGACAATTTCTGACACACAACATTTGCCGCACACGGACCTCGCCCTGGGGCGCGGACAATACGCAGCGCATCCTGGACGTGCTGGACGAATTCGGCGTCAAGGCGACGTTTTTCGTCGTGAGCGCATGGGCGGAGCAGTACCCTGACACGGCGCAGGCGATCGTCGCGCACGGTCACGAGCTGATGAACCACTCCGCAAAGCACGATCACTACAACGCGCTGACCGCCGACCAGATCGTCGCCGACGTCAACCGCTGCAACGACGCGATCGAGGCGATCTCCGGCGTGCGGCCGTCGCTGATCCGCTGTCCCTTCGGCGAGTATGACGACCACGTGATCGCCGCGATCCGCTCCATCGGCATGGAGCCGATCCAGTGGGACGTGGAAGCATCCCGCGCCGCTTCAAGCGCCGCTGAAAAAAGAGGGAGCGCGCAGCTCCCTCTTTCCTGTTTCACGGTTTCAATTTTCAATCGCCGCTTCGGTCCTCCGCCGTCTCCATCTCCGGAGCATAAAACGCGCAGCCGCAGCGACCGTTCTTCTTGACGCGGTACAGCGCCAGATCCGCCTTCTTCGCCAGCGTTTCGACGTCCCGGCGGTTGTTGACGAACGCGCCGCCAACGCTCAGCGACACGGGCGGAAGCTCGTCCTCCGGGTGCAGCAGCTGTTCATTGACCTCGCGGATCGCCTCCGTCAGCCTGTTCTCGTCCGCCTCGCCGGCGTCGCGGATGAAGAGCGCGAACTCGTCGCCGCCGATGCGGCAGACGGCGGCGTCCTCAGAGAATCGCTCGAGCAGCGCCCGCGCGACCTTGACCAGGACCCGGTCGCCCACGCCGTGGCCATAGGTGTCGTTGACGGTCTTGAACCGGTCGACGTCCGCGAGCAGGAGCGCGAACTCGGAGAGCTGCTCATCCGCCAGCAGGAGCGAATACCCGTTCCGGTTGTAGACGCCTGTGAGCGGATCGTGCATGATGCGGTAGGACAGCTCCTGCTCGTGTTTCTGGTTCTCCAGATAGATGTCGTTGTAGGTCCGCGCGAGAAAGCGCAGCTCGGACGCGCCCGAGACCGGAAGGGGCTTGCCCTCGCGGATGAAGCGCACGTTCCTGAGCACGGGCTTGATGACCAGCAGGGAGTTGATGGCGATGATGGCGATGACGGAGGCAAACAGCACGATCTCCACGATGCGGCGCACCAAAAACGCCTCGTTCAGCGCCTCGCCCGCGATCGCCTGCTGCTCCTGCTGGGAATGCACCAGAATGTCGAGGCAGCGGCCCATCGCGTTGTAAATATCGGACTTTCTCGAGGTATAGAGGAAGTCGGACACCAGCTCCTTCGCAAAAGCCGACTGCGTGGAGGCGGGGACGTTCAGATAGCCGGAGACCACGGGCGCGCTGCGCACCTCCTCCGGAAGCGCGGAGGGGTCGAGCTTGTACGCGAGGGCCGTCAGGCGCATGGCGGAATACTCCGTGTTCATCAGCTTGACGGATTCGTTGAGCGCGCCGTACAGCTCCGTCAGCGCAGCCTCGTTCTCTCCGTTTCCGACAAAGGTCTCCACCGATCTCTCCCGCCTGCGGGTGACCTTCGCCTCCTCAAAATAGTTCTCCATGAACGAGACGTCGCCGGTCACGACGAAGTTCCGCACCTGATCGGTCAGATAGTCGGACGCCCGCTGCAGGTCATACGCGGCGCTCTGCAGCTCCACATAGCGGTCGGATACAGCGATCATCGTGTCATAGGATTCCTGCACGCGGTGCGCGGTGAACAGCAGAAGCGCGGAGGACGCCACCGCAACGGCCATCATCAGGTAGTTCAGGCCGCGCAGGGACATCGTGTGCCGCTCCGTTCTCTTCCTGTCTGCCATAGTCGTCCTTTCCCGGTATCCGGCGGAAGCCGGATCCGTCCCGCTGATCTCGCTGTGCATCTGTGCTGCTTCTCATTATACAGGTCTCGTCGGATATTGCAAATCCAGTTTTTCATCCCGGCGCTTTTTTGTCAGAATGCAAAAAAGCGCCGCCTTTTTGTGTACGGCGCGGGCAAAAGCATCCCCGCGGCGCATCGGCTCCGCTCTCGTTTCATATGCTTGACCGGGAGGTGATCCTGTGACCGTCAGGCACATACATCCGCCGGCGGCGGACGAAGCGGAGCGCCGCCGTCTCCTCGCGGCGATCGGCACGGCGCTGGTCCGGAAGCTGCGGGCAGGGCCCGCGTGATACACGCAAAGGCAGGAAAGGGGGCGGGCGCTCTGGACGCGATCTATGCGCGGCAATCCGTCGAAAAAGCGGACAGCCTCTCCATACAGGGGCAGATCGAGCTCTGCCGCCGGGAAACGGCCGGCGACGTCCGCGTCTATCAGGATCGGGGCTACTCGGGCAAAAACACGAACCGTCCCGACTTCCAGCGCATGATGGCGGACGTGGAGCAGGGGCTGATCCGAAAGATCGTCGTGTACCGGCTCGACCGCTTCTCCCGTTCGATCGCGGACTTCGGACGGCTCTGGGAGACCCTGTGCCGCCACAACGTCGCGTTCGTTTCGATCAACGAGACCTTCGACACCTCCACGCCGATGGGGCGTGCCATGCTGAACATCATCATCGTATTCGCGCAGCTGGAGCGGGAGACGACCGCCGAACGCGTGCGCGACAATTACTATCAGCGCGTCCGGCTCGGCGCGTGGCCCGGAGGCCCCGCGCCCTTCGGCTTTTCCAACGGGAGGATCGCGGACGCGAGCGGAGCGTCCGCGCCGTCGCTGCTGCCTAACGGCAGCGCGGCCGTCGTCAAGCGCATCTTTCGGGCCTACGCGGAGCCGGGCGCGACGCTCGGCAGCGTTGCGCGGGCGCTGAACCGCGACGGCGTCCACGCGCCGAAGCGGGAGGTCTGGGACAGCGCCGCGCTCTCCCGCCTGCTGCACAGCCCGCTGTATGTGATGGCGGACGAGGAGGTCCGCCTGTATTATCAGGCAAAGGGGGTGCAGATCCACGGCAGCGCCGACGCCTTCGACGGGCTGCACGCCTGCATCCTGACCGGGAAGCGCGACCGGGGCGCCGGAACGTACCGCGACGCGGGCGGGCAGCGGCTGTCGCCGTCGAACCACATGGGGCTCGTCCCCCCGGCGCTCTGGCTCGCCTGCCAGTACAAGCTGGACGAAAACCGCCGGCTCGGCGGGAACGGCCGCGGGAAGCACACATGGCTCTCCGGCCTACTCAAGTGCGCGGCCTGCGGGTACAGCGTCAAGGTCAATCCGGACGGCGGACGGTATTATCTGGTTTGCAGCGGACGGTCCAATCTAGGGGTGTGCCGGCAGTCGATACAAATCGACCTGCGGGAACTGGAGCAGAACGTCGCCGCGGAGCTGGAGCGGCTCCTGTCCGAGTGTCCGGATGCGGAGGACGCGCCGGACGATCCCTGCGCCGCGGAGCTGGGCGAGCTCGACCGCAGGATCGGCCGACTCATGGACGCGCTCGCGGCGAGCAGCGAGGTGAGCATGGCGTACGTCAACCGCGCCGTGGAGCGTCTGGAGGCGCAGCGCCGCGACCTGCTGAACGCGCAGGCGGAGCGCCGCGCGCAGCCCGCGGCGCGCCCTGGCAGGCCTCGGTTCGCAGCGCTGGACTTTGCGCAGAAAAAGCTGGCGGCGGCGCAGTTCATCCGCGAGATCCGTCTCGCCGACGAAACCGCGGAGGTGATCTGGAAGGTATAGCGCCGGCTTGAAGCTGTTCGGGACGCGGACAGCCTCGACTGGAAGGGCATCTCCGCCGCGGAGATCACAAAGCGCGTGACAGGCAGGGTCGGCTGCGGCTCCATCGTGCTGTTCCACAACGCGGGCGAGCATACGCCCGAGGCGCTGCCGGACATCCTGCGCTGGATGCGGCAGGAGGGGTACGCCGTCGTCCCGGTCTCGGAGATCCTCCTTGACGGCGACTACACCATCGACCACGAGGGTCGCCAGCACGCCGCAAAATCCGAATGACCCTCTGAATACAGCAAAAACAGCCCCATGTCGCCGTGACGTGCGGGCTGTTTTCTCCGCCTTGCGGATTTTTGGGGCGCCCCTTCGCTACAAAGATTCTTTGTGAAACTTACAAAAATATACTGTTTGCTTTGTTGTTGGACATATGCTAGGATAAAGCCACAAAAGAAAAGGCAACTTGATTCAGGCTTGATAGGAGGAATGTACCAATGGAAACCACTTTCGGTAAGAGAATCTACACCAAGGTCACCCGCCCCGATCGCGCGCTCGTCGAAAAGTTCCGCGGCATCCCCAGCAGCAACATCGCCGACATGATGAACCGCATGTACAACATGTACGGCGACCTGCGCTGCTACACGAAGGACTGCACGATGGTCGGCACCGCCATCACCGTCCACTGCTCCGAGGGCGACAACGCTCTGCTGCACCGTGCGATGGACATGGCCGAGCCGGGCGACGTCATCGTCCTCAACGGCGGCGGCTGCATGAGCCGTGCGCTCTGCGGCGAGATCATGTTCAACTACGCACACTCCAAGGGCATCGCCGGTTTCGTGCTCGACGGCTGCATCCGTGACGCCGACGCGCTCCAGAATCTGCCCTTCCCCGTCTACGCCAAGGGCGTCACCCCGCAGGGCCCGTGGAAGATCGGCTCCGGCGAGATCAACGTCCCCATCGCCTGCTGCGGCCAGGTCGTGTTCCCCGGCGACATCATCGTCGGCGACCCGGACGGCGTGGTGGTCATCCGTCCCGAGATGGCTGAGGAAGCGCTCGAGGCCGTCGCCGGCAAGTACGCCGGTGAGCTGAAGACCCTCTCGATCTACGCCGAGGGCAAGGTCCCCGATCGCACCAAGCACATCGCTCTCTACGAGAAGACCGTCGTCGACAACGGCTGCCTCGTTTACGACGAGGAGTGGCACTGAGACCCAGGTTTGAACCGCGGCAGGCAAGGCTGCGGAGCAAATAGAAAGAGTTGGCAACAATACAATATTTTTAGAAGGAGAAAAAACATGAAACGTTATCTTGCACTCGTCCTCGCGCTCGTCATGGCTTGCGGCATCCTCGCCCGCTGTGGCTCCAAGACCACCAGCACCAGCACCGCCCCCGCCGCTTCCACCGAGTCAAGCAGCTCCTCCACCGCCGCTGAGCCCGCCAAGACCGTTGACTGGCCCGGCAAGAGCACCATCGCCGTGACCCTGCCGTACGGCGCCGGCGGCGACACCGACACCTACTGCCGTGCCCTGTTCCAGAAGGTTCAGGAGAAGACCGGCGGCACCTTCGTCATCACCAACCTGACCGGCGGTTCCGGCATCGTCGCGGCGCAGGACGTCCGCAACAAGCCCGCCGACGGCAAGACCCTGCTCTTCACCCACACCGGTTCCTCCCTCGTCCAGATGGCGACCGACACTGTTGACTTCAGCTTCATCGACGACTTCGAGCAGTGCTGCACCGTCGCTCTCGACCAGACCTACACCCTCGTCTGCATCGCTCCCGAGGGCGAGTACAAGCAGTACAGCCACGGCTGGACCAACCTCGAGGATATGCTCGCCGAGGCCAAGGCCAACCCGGGCACCGTCCGTTACTCCGCCGTGTTCGGCTCCACCACTGAGTACGTCGGCAACCGTCTCGCCACTCTCGCGGGCGTTACGTTCGACAACATTGACGTCGGCACCAGCTCCGGCGACCGTCTCGCCGCCCTCCTCGGCGGTCAGGTCGACCTCCTCGCCGTCAACTTCATGAACATTGCCGACTACGTTGAAAAGGGCGACGTGCTCGTCCTCGGCGTCATGGCTCCCGAGCGTGTCAAGGGCATGGATTTCCCGACCCTCAAGGAGCAGGGCTACGATGTCGTCAACGCCAAGAAGTATGAGATCAAGTTCCCGAAGGGCACCGATCAGGCGATCGTCGACACCCTCGCCGAGATCTGCAAGGACATCGTCGAGAACGACGCTGAGTTCGCTGAGACCCTCGCCAAGTACTATGCCGAGCCGTTCTATCGTGACGGCGCCACCATGGCTGCTGAGGATGCCGCTGAGGTCGAAGATCTGAGAGCGAACCTCGGCTAAGCCGAAAAGAGAAACACACAGTTTCGAGCAGACCTGACTGAGACAAACCTCTGCCCGCTCCCGCTTGCGGGCGCGGGCAGAGGTTTTGCTCGTTAAAAACGCGTAAATTTCAGAGAGGAGAAATCATATGACCAATAAGATCCGCGACATCATTTGTTCCGTCATCATGCTGGCGTTCGGAACGATGATGATCGTTGTGGCGAAGGACATCCCGAACAAGCTCGGCGACAAGGACGTCGGCTCCGGCTATGTGCCGACCTTCATCGGCATCTGCATCCTCATCGTTGCGGTGTCCAAGCTCGTGCTTGCCATCACGAACAAGAAACCCTCCGCCAACCAGAAGATCAAGTGGACGTCGGACTCTCTCGGCGGCTTTGGCACCATCGCCCTGATGGCTGTCTATATGCTCACCTTCGAGAAGGTCGGCTTCATCATCGCCAGCGTGGTTTATCTGTTCGTGCAGATGATGATCCTGAGCGACAAGACCAACCGCAAGCCCGTCCTCTTCGCCATCATCGCCGTCGCGCTGCCCGTCGCGGTGGAGGCGCTGTTCGTGTACGCCATCAAGATGCCGCTCCCCGTCGGCTATCTCGGTTTCGGAGGGTAATATCATGGTATTAGAAGCATTTGCGAACGTATTGAACCCTGTGTGCCTGGGCCTGATCTGGTTCGGCACGATGCTGGGCATCATCTTCGGCTCCGTTCCCGGCCTGTCCGCTACGATGGCGGTCGTTCTGTTCCTGCCCATGACCTTCAAGATGGACCCCACCCGCGGCATCGCGCTGCTGGTCGGCCTCTACATGGGCGGTATCTCCGGCGGTCTGATCTCCGCCATCCTGCTCAAGATCCCCGGCACCCCGTCCTCCATCTCCACGGTGTTCGACGGCGGCCCGATGGCGGAGAAAGGCGAGGCAGGCAAGGCGCTCGGCGTCGGCATTCTGTACTCCTTCATCGGCTCCGTCATCGGTATCATCGCGCTGGCGTTCATCAGCCCGCTGCTGGCGAAGGTCTGCCTTCTGTTCAGCGCCGCGGACTACTTTGGCGTCGCCGTGTTCTCCCTGACCATCATCGCGGCGCTCTCCGGCAAGGATATGCTCAACGGCCTGATCGCCGGCCTGATCGGTCTGGCGCTCTCCATGGTCGGCATGGCGCCGATCGACGCGCAGATCCGTTACACCTTCGGCAACTATCAGCTCCTCAACGGCTTTGAGATCACCGTCCTGCTGATCGGCGTGTTCGCCGTCACGGACATCATCCTCGCGGGCTTCGGCCGCAAGACACTCTCCGCCAGCTTCCAGAAGAAGAAATGGCACCTCAAGGGCTACGGCATCACCATGAAGGAGTTCGTCCAGCAGATCCCGAACGTGATCATCTCCTCCATCATCGGTATCGGCATCGGCATCCTGCCGGGCATCGGCGGCTCCACCGCCGGCCTGATCGCCTACACCACCGAGAAGAGCCGTTCCAAGTATCCCGAGAAGTTCGGCACCGGTATCATTGACGGCGTTATCGCCTCCGAGTCCGCGAACAACGCGGTTATCGGCGGCTCCCTCGTCCCCCTGCTGTGCATGGGTATCCCGGGCAACACCGTCGCGGCGGTGTTCCTCGGCGGTCTGCTGGTCCACGGCATCAGCCCCGGACCGCTGATCTTCGACAAGAACGGCGCTGTCGTCTACGGCATTTACATCGCCCTGCTCGTCTCCTCCATCTTCATGTTAATCTTCGAGCGTCTGGGCCTGCCCATCTTCGCCAAGCTCCTCGACATCCCCAAGCACATCCTGCTCCCGATCATCATGGTCATGTGCTGCGTCGGCGCGTTCTCTTCCAACAGCCGCGTGTTCGACGTCAAGTGCGTCCTGTTCTTCGCGCTGCTGGGCCTGTTCTTCAAGGCGTTCAAGATCCCCAGCACCCCGCTGATCATCGGCTTCATCCTCGGCTCCATGTTCGAGGAGAACCTGCGCCAGGCGCTCCAGGCGAGCCACGGCAGCTGGGCGGTCTTCGTTCAGCGCCCCATCTGCCTGTGCTTCCTGATCGCCGCCGTCGTCTTCTGCACCCTGACCGTTCGCAAGAACCTCAAGGAGAAGAAGGCCGCCGAGGCTGCGGGCGAGCAGTTCGACACCTCCGAAGAGGAGGGTTAAGAGCGGAGGAACGAGATGTCTAAGAAGGTAGTCCGAATCCTGGCTTTGATCGCACGCATCCTTGAAATCTCGATTTCTATGGTTGTGCTCGTTGCGATCATCCTCCAGTTTTCCGCGATCCCGACATTGTTCAAGGTCTATGTGATCGGCAATGACAGTATGCACTCGTTCCACAGCTTCCTCGAAAACATTCTGACGCTTGCCATCGGGCTGGAATTCTTCCGCATGATCTGCTACTCCGACGCGGACGCCGTGCTGGACGTCGTCATGTTCGTGCTCGCGCACCATCTGCTCACCAACGAGGGTCCCGCACTGGACGGCCTGCTGACCGTGGTCGGCATCGCCATCGTCGTGCTGGTCAACGCCTTCCTGAAGTATTTCCACAAAAAGATGGGCATGGAAGAGCCGGAAGAAGAATTTCACATCCTGAAATAGCGTTCCGAACCAAAAATCGCCATGCGGGTCACCGCATGGCGATTTTCTTTTTCGGAAAACTGTGCTATAATAATGTCTACTGAATAAACCGCAGCGCGGTTTATTCGCAGGGCGAAAGCCCTGCAATTCGTCAAAATCACAGATTTTGACGAATTCAGCCATTATTACAATGCGTTGATCGAGAAAAA
>Ga0129306_1002711_pt1 | contig 14909 bp, 9 predicted proteins | sample P827metagenome_FD_94438 | JGI IMG/M metagenome (GOLD analysis project Ga0129306, IMG submission 94438) | Capybara group fecal microbial communities from Wisconsin, USA - P827 metagenome | ecosystem: Host-associated > Mammals > Digestive system > Large intestine > Fecal | place: USA: Wisconsin...
CTTTCTTTTCCCTACCTTTTTGAATCAACTCGTACCAAAGATTATCTGCCTGGCGGCACAAAAACATGGGCACGATTGAAAATCAAAATTCCGTGTCCTAAGTTGACTTTGAATTATTAACCGACCTTGTCACACAGTTACTTAGCGCAACCGAGGTACAAGGTCGGTACAAATGCCCCCATTTTGATGATTTATCTTCTCTCTTTTGACTGGCTAAAAGTCTTGTCTTTGCTCACCAAAGTTGCCAAAATCTCAAAATGACTAAAATTCGCCTGTTAAATAATCTTAACGAATTGTTAAATCTTATATTGCTCTAATGATAGAAAAACTGCTTGTTTTGGCACCAAAAACGGCAAATTGCAAATTGCACTTTTTTGTACCTTTCAACTTCAGGGCATATTCGTTTCTACCTGTGTTACAGATACTTACAAAGTTCTCAAACACTTCCACATGTAATGCTCCGAAAAACAAACCTGCCAGCTGCAAATACTGGCAGGTTTGTAAAAATGGAATTAGTAGCTCAGCTACTTTTTATCGTGAGTATTTACCGACAGCCAACGAACCATTTGTTTTTTGTTTATTCGAAATTCTTTAGCTCTGCCAGGTTATGCTCAATCTCCACCATCGTATTCTTATGTTTCTTCCATCCGAAGTAGCCACATGATGCTCCTGCGAGTACACCGAGAATGACAAAGAACAGTCCGAGTGGCGAAGCAGTATGTTCATAGTAAAGCGTGGCACCGATGCCAAAGACGGCCAAAGGTGCGCCAATCACAGACTCATAGAAATAACAACGCTTGTAGTTGACTAGATTGCAGAGTTGCTCGGCAGGTGTCTTCATGACATTGAAGAGAGAAAGCACAGCCAGTCGGCAAATCACCATTACGATGCCAAGAAGACAGACGGCTTCTAAGATGTAGAACGATGTGTCGTGGAAGATTCCCTTGTTATGAAGCAACGGTACGATGACGGCGGCGATAAATAATGTGCAGAAAAAGTTGAACAACCCTCTTTTGGAAAGCTTCTCGTAGGTAGTCTTATTCTTGCCTTTGATGATTTCTTCCAAAGCACGCTTGTTATATACCTCACTCTTCGAGAGTCGTTCGTCGAGCATATTCCACTTTTGTTTCAAATCTTGTAGTTCCATAATTGTTTTCTGATTAAATGAGTTGTTAATGATTGGACATTTCCCTTAGTTTCGCCTTGACGCGGTTGATGCGCACTCCCACATTCGAGACGGAGATACTGAGGATTTCCGCTATCTCTTCATAGCTCTTATCGTCAAGCCACAGCAGAATCAGCGCGCGTTCCAATTCGCCGAGCTGGCTTATGAGCTGATAGAGTTCTTGCAGTTGTTCCCTTTCCGATTCCTCGGGGAAGAGGTCGGCCATTGACATTGTAAGGCTCACGGTCTCTGGTCGCTTGGTATTGTGGCGTAGGCGTGAGATGCAGGTGTTCATGCTGATGCGATACACCCATGTCGATGGTTTGCTCTCGCTTCGGAATCGCGGAAAAGCCGTCCAGAGGTTCAGCACCACCTCTTGATAGAGGTCGCTGATGGTTTCGTCGTCGGTGGCATACATGAAGCAGACTTTATAAATCACCTGCTTGTAGCTGTCCACCAAGCTAAGAAACCTTTGTTCTAATTCGCTTTTGTTCATTTTTAGATTATTGTTTTCGTTTGACTCTTTACCTCATTAGTCGCACGATAATCAGAAAACTTACACAAGAGGAACTATTATTATTTAATCTTTGATATCGCACTAATGCAAAATCTGCTGGCAAAGGTACTTCAAATAATTGAGAAATAATACAAAACCTCCTTACCTTTTTGTATTATTAGGAGAAATGCGATTTGTTTGTCGAACCCGCCAGTGAATCGTCTCTGATAGTCTCAGACCGCGCGGGTTATTTGGCTAAAAATAGCTAATTATGATGCAACTAATTGAAAATCAGTATAGAAATCTCGTAACCAAGTTTTCAACGAGGACGAGTATTAGGGGTTCAAAGCAGCATTGTCTGGGCGTGCAGAACGGCCAGCGGGGTGGACAATTGTCTGCCCCGCTGACATTTTTTGCTCTCGTTGCTTTGGCTGCAGCGTTTTTTTTGCTATCTTCGCGCCATATTTAATAAGGTCTGTTTCGAAAATCTACTGCAAAGGAAATTTTATGACGCGAAAAACACCTTTCCGGATGGCTGTTCAGATGGCCGCGCTATTGCTATGGCCTGTTATGCTTCAGGCCAGTACGCCACAAGAGACGACGTCGGCGCTTCCCGCCATACCCGATACGGCCTTGCTCAGGCAGGCCTTCGGCGCTCATGACTTGCAGCACTTCAGCCGTCCGCCGCGCATCTTCTACCCCGAGACATGGTTTCACCTTATCAACGGCAATGTGAGCCGTAACGGCATAGCGAAGGACTTGAAGGCTATTGCCGAGGCGGGCATCACAGGCGTGCAGCTCTTTCATGGACAGATGGGCGACCCTGCCGACTGGCCTGGGACGGAAGAACACATCGAGTGCCTGAGCCCCAAGTGGGAGGAGTTGGTCCGTTATACCGCTACCGAGGCGCACAGGCTGGGACTGCGCTTCAGCCTGCAGACCTGTCCGGGGTGGGCCATGAGCGGTGGGCCGTGGATTCAGCCTGAGCAAGCCATGCGCCATCTGCGCTACAGCCGCACCGATGTCGGCGTCGGGCAGGGGGTGGACACCCTGCTGCCCTGTCCTGCCACAACCGACTGGCAGGACTGGCGTGACATCATGGTGCTGGCATTTCCTACTCCGGCAAATGATGCTGACCGTCCGATGGAGGTGACAAACGTCCGCTCGGCCGAGCCTGAATATCAGCAGTCCTGGACATCCCTGTTGCAAGAGGGAAAGGATTTTATTCTTTCTCCTACGACGGATGACCGTCCCCATCGGGTGCAGCTGAGCCTTTCGAGTGCCCTCCCGGCCCGTTCCCTTGTTTTCAACCCCATCGACAACTTCAACCACGAGTGGGGTGTGCAGCCCGACATCCACCTGCGGGTGATGGCGTCGGGCGAGGGCGTGGAGCCCCGTATAGTGCTCAACACCGACTTCCCCCGTTCCAACTGGCAGGACTCGGAGGTGGGCATGACCTTTGCTCTTGCTGACGGTGGCGCCGAAGGCACCATCATCGTGGAGCTGGTGAACCGCCATCCGATGCATCTGTCGCAGATGCACTTCCTCTCAGCTGTGCGAGGTCACAACTGGGAGGCCGAGGCGGGCTGGACGCTGCGCTCCCTGCTGCGCCCAGCCGGCCATCCCGGCGATGACCTGCAGGCCAACGGACGGAGCAGCGAGAGCCAACAAACTTGTTTGATTGGCCGAACCGACGAACGAAGCAAGCGCAGAACCGAACTTGTTCGAGTTCTGCCTTGCAAGGAGGAGGAAGACCGAAAGTCAGTCGCGACGGACGAAGGCAAAGCCAACGTGCCGCACTACGTCCGTCGCAGCCAGATGATGGACATCAGTTCCAGCATGGATGCCGAAGGGCATCTGCGCTGGCAGGCTCCTGCCACGGCCGACGGCGTACCCGTACGCGGGGGATGGACCATCCTGCGCATCGGCCACGTCAACACCGGCCAGCGCAATGGTCCGGCACCCCCTGAAGCAACCGGTTGGGAGGTGAACAAACTGGACACAAACTTCGTGGGTCATCAGTTCCGTTCGTACATCGGCCGTCTCGCTAAGGGCCCTCTGTATGGGCTGATTGATAATATGTTGATGGATAGCTGGGAGTGCCGTACGCAGACGTGGACGAGAAACATGGAACAGGAATTCCTCCAGCGTCGTCACTACGACCTCCGTCGGTGGATTCCCGCCCTTTTCGGCTATGTGATTGACGACCGCGAACAGACGGCCGAATTCCTGTGCGACTGGCGCCGGACGCAGAACGAGCTGTTTACCGATAACTTCTACGGCTACATGTCGCGTCTGGCACACGAGCAGGGCATGACCGTGTCGTTTGAAACCGCCGCCGGCGACATCTTCCCTGCCGATCCGCTGGAGTACTACAAGCACGCCGACGTGCCGATGACCGAGTTCTGGCAGCCGTTCTCCCATTGGCTCTCGAACCACAACTACAAGCCCCTTCGTCCCACGGCTTCGGCTGCCCGCATGTATGGCAAGCCACGAGTGACGGCCGAGGCCTTCACCAGCTTCGACCTCACATGGGACGAGCATCTCAGCATGCTCCGCGAGGTGGCCAACCAGAATCTCCTTGAAGGGGTGACACACATGGTCTTCCACACCTATACGCACAACCCCGACGCCGACAACCACACGCCTGGCACCAGCTTCGGCGGCGCCATCGGCACACCCTTCCTGCGCCGGCAGACGTGGTGGGGAGCCATGCCCCATTTCACCACCTATCTGGCCCGCGTGGCCTATATGCTTGAGCGTGGACGGCCGGTGAGTGCTGTCCTCTGGTTTCTGGGCGACGAGGTGCAGCATAAGCCCGACCAGTATGCCCCTTTCCCGGCGGGCTACCGCTATGACTATTGTAACACCGATGCCCTCCTTCATCGAATCGACGTCAAGGACGGCCTGTGGGTGACCCCCGAGGGCATCCGGTATGATGTGCTGTGGATTCCAGAACAGGGACGCCTTACGGCCGAGACGCTGGAGCGTCTGGCGCAGCTTGTCCGAAAGGGTGGCCGGATGGTTGCCGAGCCCCCGGTGGCATCGGCCACTTGGATTCATGATGACGTCCAGGGAGAGCGCTTTCGCCATGCCGTAGAGCAGCTCTGGGGCGAGAGAGGAACGGCCTCACGCGTACTTTCTCACACTACGCTCGACGCAGCGCTGAAGGAACTGGCCATCCGTCCCGACGTCAAGCCTACCCCTGTCGGGTGGCTACATCGTCAGGCAGAAGGCGCCGACTGGTATATGGTCTGTCCGCCGCAGGGCGAAAGCTTCGAAGGCGAGGTCTCCTTCCTCCAGCAGGGCAGGGCAGAGCTGTGGAACCCCATGACGGGGCGTACTGCTCCCATTCCCGTCGAAACCGATGGAGACTATACCCGTGTGGCGCTGAAACTGGCCTGCGGCGAATGTGTTTTCGTGGTTTTCCCTCACGATGGACTTCCCGCTGATGCCCCCACACGGAGCGCCGTCGCCACTTACGTCCCTTCGGCACCGTGGACGCTGACCTTCAACGAAGGATGGGGCGTGGACCGTCCCGTCAACGTGGAGACACTATGCGCCTGGAAAGACCTTCCGCTCACCGACGAAGGTCGTGCCTATAGCGGAACGGTGGCTTACGACACCCGCCTGCGCCTGCCTCGCCGTCCGTCAAAGGAAAGCCGCTATGTGCTCTCGCTGGGCCGTGTGGAGGAGATAGCCGTGGTGGAGGTAAATGGCCACGTCTGCGACACCCTCTGGGCTGCTCCCTACGAGACCGACGTCACCCCTTATGTCCGGAAAGGCAACAACCGCATCCGCGTACGTGTCACCAGCACGTGGTACAACCGTCTGGCTTATGACGCAGCCCTGCCCGAGAGCCTCCGCCGCACATGGGTGGTGAACGGACCTGCTGCCGGCTCGCCGCTCCGCGAGAGCGGCCTGCTGGGGCCTGTGATGCTTCGCGAAGAGCGATGATGATGTGTAATCAAACGAATAACCAAAAACGAATAAGATGTTTACCATTCATTCTAACAGTCGGATTCGGCTTTCTGCCACCGTGCTGCGCGGGTTGCTGATGCTCTGCCTGCTTGTCTTCTGTATCCCTGCCGTGCATGCTGACGATGCCCCGCTGCGGCTGGCTGTGGCAGGCGTCACTCATGGCCATCTCGGCGAGGTGGTGCGCCGCATGCGACGCGGCGATTTCGAGGTTGTGGGCGTGGCAGAGCCGCGTGACGAGTACCGCACAAAAAACGACCTGACCGGCCGTCTTGACCCCAGCCTGTTCTATGCCGACCTGGGTCAGATGCTCGACGAGACCCATCCTGAAGTGGTGGTGGCCTACGGCAGCATCTACGACCATCTGTCTGTGGTGGAAGCCTGTGCGCCACGCGGCATTCACGTCATGGTGGAGAAACCGCTGGCCGTCAATTACAAGGATGCGCGTCGCATCGCGCGACTGGCCGGGAAGTACGGCATCAAGGTGCTCACCAACTACGAGACCACGTGGTACAGCACCAACCAGCACGCCCGTCGCCTCATCGAAGAGGGTAAGATCGGCACTCCCCTGCGCATCAACATCTACGACGGCCATCAGGGCCCGAAGGAGATTGGCTGCAGCCCGATGTTCCTCGAATGGCTCACCGACCCCGTGCTGAACGGCGGTGGTGCCGTAGTCGATTTCGGCTGCTACGGCGCTAACCTCGCCACATGGCTTCTGCATGGGCAGAACCCCCTCAGCGTCTATGCTGTGCTGGCACAACGTAAGCCCGATGTCTATCCCCGTGTGGACGACGATGCCACCATTGTTGTGGAGTACCCCGGCTGTACGGTACAGATCATGGCTTCGTGGTGCTGGCCGACAAACCGCAAGGATATGTACGTCTATGGCACGAAGGGCAGCGTGTTTCAGCTTACACCTACTCGCATGGAGACGCACATCGACGGACGTGACAGCGGGACCTTCGATGCACCTGGGCTGGAATCGCCCTATAACGATTCGTTCCGCTTCCTGCGGGCTGTGGTGCGCGACGAGATCACCCTTCCCCCCTACGACCTCAGTTCCCTCGAGAACAACCTGATGGTGGTGCGCATCCTCGATGCTGCCCGCCGCAGCGCCCGCACAGGAAAGCGTGTGACGGACTTTTAGTTTCATTCTTAAATCTTCATTGCGCCAAAGGCGCCTACCCCCCTAATGAAAAGAAGAGAATTCCTGAAAAGCTCTGCCCTGTTGGCTGTGGCCACGGGCACTTCTGGCCTTGCCCAGGCGTTTACGACCTCCCGTCTGTTGCCTTCCGGCGACGATGAAAAGCAGACTCAGGCCCACGGCAGCCCACTCCTTGCCTCTGCCCCCATGTTGCAAAACTATGCCGAGACGTCGGTAGGCGTGGCTTTTGCCGTCAGCGACATGGCCAACGGCTATGTCATCGTTGGCGAACGCCCAGACCTCAGCGACGGACGTAAGGTGATGTGCGGAGGCTATCGCACGACCGACATCAACGACCGTGTCATTCAGGTGCGCGTCACAGGGCTCAAGCCTGCCACCACCTATTACTATCGCATTGGTGCCGACCGCATCGCCTACAAGGGCGGTTACGACATGAAGGTGGTGGGAAACGAGGAGGACACGCACATCTATCACTTCACTACCGCCGGAGCCGCAGCCCGGCCTCACTTCTGCGTCATCAACGACACGCACGTCCAATGGGAGCCCTTTGGCCGGGCCGTCGATAAGATAGCCGAGCTCCAGCCCGCCTGCGTGGTGTGGAATGGCGATGCCTGTAATGTCGAGGAGACCATCGAGGCGCAGATGCGCATCTTCCTCAAGCCCCAGATAGAGCTGGAGGACTACGCCTCGCAGACGCCCTATCTCTTCTGCCCGGGCAACCACGACCTGCGCGGCATGGCCAACCGCCATTTCGAGCGCATCTGGATGTACCGTCAGCCCGAGGAACGCACTCCCCGCGACTGGGACCTCGGCCGGAACTTCGCTGTCCGTATGGGCGATATCGCCCTTGTCGGCCTCGACACCGGCGAGGATAAGATGGACACCAACCCTCTCTTCGCAGGCCTTTTCAATAGCGGGGCATACCGCGAGGCGCAGACTGCTTGGCTGCTTGATGCCCTCAGCCGGACGGAGATACGCACAGCTCCATATCTGGTAGCCATCTGCCATATTCCCCTCTTCGACGCCAACCCGGGGCACAACCCGGGCGACGTGGCCCCTGCCGATTACGATCCGCAGTACAGCACCGACTTCGCCATGTGGCAACGCACGTGTGCACGGCTGTGGACGCCTCTGCTTGAGCAGGCAGGCTGCCAGCTCGTCATCACCGCCCACCAGCATCGCTACCGCTACGATGCCCCCACGGCCGACCGTCCTTGGGCGCAGATTGTGGGTGGAGGTCCCGAGCATGCTGCCGATGAGTCGGACGAGAGCCCCGGCGAATATCCCACCGTTATCGAAGGCCAGGTAGCGAACGGCCGTCTGGCCATCACCATCCACAACCTCCGCCGCCACACCGTGCAGGACACCTTCACCTTCCGTCCCCGCAAGAAACGCCGCAAGGGAGCCCTGTAAGGCACACACCGGCATTTGGCGCAACGTTTGTTTACGATATATTTTATACTGAACTTACGTTATGCTATTATGTCCCTTCGACCTTTAGCGGATAATAATAGCATGAATAGCCCAAAACTACTTTTCAAAATGGGTTGACATTCGTCTTCCTCCTCCTTGCAAGGCATAGCTCAAACAAGTTTGGCTCTGCTCTTGTTTCGTTCGTCGGTTGACATTATTTTGAGGGAAGAGGTATGACGTATGAGGGAAGACTTGAGAAGCCGCCGCCAGCGCACTACGTTGGTCTGTCAACGTAGTGCGCTGGCGGATTAACGTAGTGCGCTGTGCCGCCAACGTTTAATTCTGTGCCGCCAACGTTAAACGCCATGAAGGCAGCGATAAATCGTAGCAACACCTTACTTGTAGGAGCAAACTGCCGTTACGCAGGAAAGGCCTTCCGTTACGCAGGAAAGGCCTTCCGTCACGCAGGAAAGGCCTTCCGTCACGCAGGAAAGGCCTAATGAAACGTAGGAAGGCCTTTTTAACACAGAACGTCCCTCCCTTTTTTTAGCTGTCTCTTTCAAGGGGAAGACGAAGTCAAGGAGGAGGAAGACGAATGTCAACCCATTTTGAAAAGTAGTTTTGGGGAAAGAGAATGGAAAAACAAGAATCCCCCGCGCTCTTTACTCTTGCTTACTCGCATTTTTGTCATTACCTTTAATCCTCCTTCGGAGGCTTTTAGGTAGGCGGCGCTTCGGAACGGACGGAACAGTGAGCGCAAAGTCAAACTAGTTTGAACTTTGCCGAGTCGTGACGGACGAAAACGAAGTTAAAAACTCAAATTAATTTGGTTTTTCGTTCGCCTTGCACTACCTTTGCGGCGGATTTGGTAACAGAAGGCCCTGAAAGGGGTGCTATGTGCAAGGGAATCAGGTGTGAAGCCTGAGCTGTTCCTGCAGCTGTAATCCACTATAGATGTATGATGTCTGACGGATGACGGAAGATGTGAACCATCGGATTTCGAAATTCAGCCATCATCAACATCTGTCCGGCGCGGACAACGTGTCACTACTCATAGAGAGTGGGAAGACGTCCGCAGCCTGTGGAGAGCCAGAAGACCTGCCACGTCCGCAGACGCGTTTAACTTGCTCCCAGGATAGGGGCCGTTAACATGAAGAAAAAAGACAAAAAGAGAAGAATCATCTGCTTTAATCCCCTTTGGGGGCTTTTAGGTAGGCTGCGCTTCGGAAAAACTCAAATCAATTTGGTTTTTCTCTCAGCTTGCACTACCTTTGTGCTGGCGTGCGCCACGATGGCGCAGGCTCAGGAGCTGCGCGACACGCTGCCCGAGGTGGTGGTGACGGGTACGGGTACGGAGCACCTGCTTCGTAACGCTCCCGTGCAGACGGAAATCATCTCGCGCAAGATGCTCGACAGCTTTGGCGGCCGAAGCATCGAGGAAATCCTCGGGGCGCTGACAGCCTCGTTTGCCTTCAGCGAAGGCGATATGGGCAGCCAGATGCAGCTGGGCGGACTCGGCAATAACTATATCCTTATTCTTATAGACGGCAAGCGCATCCACGGCGACGTGGGCGGCGAGAACGACCTCGGCCTCATCGACCCGCAGAACATCGAGCGCATAGAGATTGTGAAGGGCGCCCAGTCCGCCCTCTACGGCAGCGACGCTATGGCCGGCGTGGTGAACATCATTACGAAAAAATTAGGAATTAGGAATGAGGAATTAGGAATTAATCCTCAATATTCACCCACAGGCTGGACCGCGGAGAACAGCACACGCTACGGGTCGTACAACGACGTGCGGCAGCACAACGGGCTGGCCCTGGCCATCGGTCCCGTGACGAGCTACACCAACTTCCAGCTGCAGCATACCGACGGCTGGCAGAATACCGCCGAGGAGTACACCGAGGCCCGTATCGTGAACGACAGCCGCAACAAGACCGTCAACGCCTACACGCTCTGGCAGGTGGCCCAGCGGTTCACTTACGCTCCCAGCCAGGACGTGGAGCTCTATGCCGACGGCACGTACTACACCAAGTCCATCAACCGCCCGCAGAACGGGCGCCACCCCAGCTGCGACGTCTATACGTACGACCTGATGTACCGTAACGCCAGCGCTTCGACAGGCGGACGATGGAAACCGAACGATGCCGACGTGGTGACGCTCGACATCGACTGGAACCGCCACGCCTACTACTACGAATATACCGACACCACGCTGGCCGACGGCTACGACCCCGAGGGACGGTTCACCAACTACTACCCCTACTTCCCCGGCCAGATCAATCTGCAGAGCGACCAGCAGCGGCTGATGGCCAACCTGAAGGGGGTGTTCCATCTGGGAGCGGCCTCACCCCAACCCTCCCCTAAAGGGAAGGGAGTAAGATCACCCCTCCTTCAGGAGGGGACGGGGGAGGCTTCCGTCCTCTCCGTAGGGGCAGAGTACCGCTACGACTACCTGAACGCCCCGATGCGTACGGCTACGGGCACGGCCGACGACTGGACGGCAGCCCTCTATGCGCAGGACGAGTGGAATCCCCTCGCGTGGCTTAACATCACGGCGGGACTGCGCCTGAACCAGAACCGCAGCTTCGGCTTCCGCGCTACGCCCAAGGTGAGCACGATGGTGTCCGTGGGCAACTGGAGGCTGAGGGCGGGATGGAGCCAGGGATTCAAGACGCCCACCACGAAGGAGCTCCACTACCGCTACCTCCACACGATGGGCTCGAGCACCTTCTTCAACCTGGGCAACACGCAGCTGAAGGCGCAGGCCAGCACCTACGTCAGCGCAGGCATCGAGTATCGCGGCGACAGGCTGACGGCCTCCGTAACAGGCTATCGCAACCGGCTCGACCACATGATAGCCCTCGTGAACGTACCCGTGAGCGAGATTCCCCACGACATCACCTCGGCCTATGCCGGCGACGGCAGCACGGCCGTCGTGGCCCGTAAATATATGAACATGGAGGACGCCCGTACCATAGGCGTCGATGTCAACCTCAGCTACACCTTCGCCGAAGGGCTGACGGCAGGCGGCAACTACAGCTGGCTCGACACCCGCGCCCACCAGTACAACACCCACCACGACCGGCTGGAGGAAGTCGTCATCGACGGTACCGCCCACCACAAGTGGAATGCCTACGTCGTCTGGAACCACCGCTTCCACGAGCGCTACAAGCTGGGCGCCAACCTCAGCACCCGCGGCAGCAGCCGCCGCTACTACCAGAACAACGGCGACGGCGCCCCCTTCCAGCTGTGGAGGCTCAACACCACCCACGACCTCGGTGCCGCCGACCGCCACCCCTTCACCTACCGCCTGGAGGCAGGGGTTGACAATATCCTGAACTATGTCGACCGCACCATGCACCCCTACCACCTCGGCACAAACAGCCCCGGACGTACCATCTATGCAGCCGTCGTCGTCCGCTTCAAACAAGGAAAGAGTATTAAACCCAACAAAATGTCTAACTTAAAATCGTACGAAAATGAAGAGTAAACGTTTCGTCGTTGCCATGCTGGCTGTAGCAGCCATCATGACCAGCCTGTCGTCCTGCCAGCAGGATGAGGAGTTAACCAACAACTATGCCAAGTACCAGTCGGCCGTCGATGCCCAGGTGAAGGCGGGCAAGAAGCACAACAAGGCCATCCTGCTTGTGGCTTTCGGCAGCACGTGGGACAACGCCTTCAAGGCTTTCGATGCCACCAAGGCTGCCTACGAGAAGGCTTTTCCTGAGAGTGATGTCTATGTCAGCTATAGCTCGGCCATCTGCATCAACCGCGCAGCTGCCGGCGAGAACACCGATGAAAACGGCAAAATCGTGAAGCGCAACTACTACGCCCCGAACTTCTGGCTCCACGCCTTCGCCACAGCCAAGTACACGGACATTACCGTTCAGTCGCTTCAGGTGATTCCCGGCGAGGAGTACAGCCGTGTCATCAACTACATCAAGGACTTCGCCAACAACCATCTGGGCGACATCGACGACAAGTATCTTGCCAGCCTCGAAGGTCATCTCTGGCTGGGCACACCCCTGCTCAACAACACCTCCGACGTGAGCCATGTGGCCGAAATCCTTGCCAAGACGTACGCCAACCAGGCCAGCAAGGGCGTCGTCGCCTTCATGGGCCACGGCAATCCCGACAGCTACGACACCTACAAAGCCAACGTCCGCTACACCCAGCTGGAAGAGGCCCTGCAGAAGTTCAACAAGAACTTCTTCGTCGGTACCGTCGATATGCCCGACAACTACAAGCAGGACGTCCTTGCCCGTATGCAGGAGGCTGGCATCAAGAACGGCACCATGAACCTCTACCCCCTGATGAGTATCTGTGGCGACCACGGCCACAACGACATGGCGGGTGAAGGCGAGGAATACTGGGACGCCACGGACGAAGAGAGCGAGGACAACAGCTGGTTTGAGTACTTCAGCCACAAGGGCTACGCTCCCCAGTCCAACCTCTTCGGTCTGCTTGAGGTCAAGGACATCCTTCAGGTATGGCTGGACCACACGAAGAATCCCGTCGAGCTTGAGGACTACTACCACTCGATGTATCCCGAAGAATAATACGCTATAGTCTGACAGACTAACAGATTAACAGAGTAACAGACTGACAGACTAACAGACTATCAGATGAATGTTCTGCTTTCGGTTCGTTTGCTGCTCTATTATCTGTTAGTCTGCCAGTCTGAAGTCTGTAAGTCTAAAAGAAGTCTGTTAGTCTAAAAAATACTCTATGAGGCGCAGACGCTTTGCCATAGTCCGATCTGCGGCACTTTGTGCGACGATCCTGCTGGTTTCCCTGTCATGTGCGCGTCAGGGAGCCGGCAGGATCCCCCCCTCGGCCGACGCGTTGTTTGCGGCCCACGACACGGTGCTGGCCCATGCCGACGACTTCAGCGACACCATCGTCATACGCTATGCCCGCGGACTGAAGGTCGACTACCGCGACGACGGCATCCACGTCGTCATCAGCAACCCCGACCCGTCCGCACCCTACGCAGCTCCCGAGGAGATGATCATCACCCGTCCCTTCCGACGCTTCATCTGCACCACCGCCCTCCAGCTGGGCAACTTCGAGGTGCTTGGGCTGGAGGACCGCATCGTGGGCATGAATTCGCTGAAGAACCTCTTCTCGCCCACCATGCAAGAGCAGATGCGCGACGGACGTACCGTCCGCATCGGCAAGGAGGGAAACTTCGACGTAGAGACCATCCTCGCCACACAGCCCGACTACATCTTCGTCAGCGCCTCCAAGCACGGCGGCTTCGAAGCCATCCGCGCCTGCGGCATTCCCTTCATCACCCATCACGGCTACAAGGAAACCGACCCGCTGGGTCAGGCCGAGTGGATTAAGCTCATAGGACTGCTGACGGGCGAGCCGCGTCGGGCCAACGCCGTCTTTGCCGACATCGAGCGCAAGTATCTCAAGCTCCGCGACGAGGTGGCAGAGCTGACGGCTCAGCAGCTCAAAACGTCAAAACGGCTTCCTACGGTAGCCTCGGGGCGTCAGGTGCGCGACGGATGGTATGCCGTCGGCGGACAGAGCTACATGGCACAACTCTTCCGTGATGCCGGAGCCGACTACGTCATGGCTGACAACGACGACTCGGGAGGCCGCACACTCGACTTCGAGGCAGCCTATGCCAGGTCCGTTCATGCCGACTTCTGGCAGATCGACGGCTCGTCGGGCGGAGCGTTCACCCTCGCCCTTCTGGCATCCGAAGACCCCCGCTACACCACCCTCGATGCCTACAAAAACCATCGGGTACTCTTCTGCAACTTCGCCCAGACCCCCTACCGCGAGCTGGCTGGCGTGCAGCCCCACCTCCTCCTGGCCGACTTCGTCAAGGCCTTCCACCCCGAGCTGCTGCCCCATTACGTCCCCCACTACTACAAATTGATGGACTAAACCCTTTGTCCATCCGAGAAAAGTGGCTATCTTTGCCGCAACAAGCAGTAATTCCTATGAAAATCTACACTAAAACCGGCGACCGCGGCGAGACCTCCCTTGTGGGCGGCCAGCGAGTCAGCAAATGTTGTGAGCGGCTCGAGAGCTACGGTACAGTCGATGAACTGAATGCCCACATCGGCTTGCTTATTTCCTACCAGCCGGATGCGGCCGACCAGACATTCCTCACCCGCGTGCAGTCGGCCCTTTTCGTGGTGGGCGGCTACCTGGCTACGGATACCACACAACGCCCCGTCCGCACGGGCAACATCGTCACGACGGACATGGTCGCGTCTGTGGAACAGGAGATCGACCGTCTGCAGGAGGCCCTTCCTCCCCTCCGGCTGTTCATCCTCCCCGGGGGATGCGCCGCTGCCAGTCAGGCCCACGTCTGCCGGACCGTCTGCCGACGTGCCGAGCGCGAGATACTGCGCCTTGCTGCCACAGGAGCCGAGGTGGACGACCTCGTGCTGGCTTATGTAAACCGTTTGAGCGACTATTTCTTCGTCCTCGCACGCAAGCTCAATGCCGATGCCGGAGTTCCTGACGTCGTGTGGAGAAGGGGAGAGTAACGATTGAAAAATGGTTTAACGTTTAACGTTTAATGTTTAACGAACACGTCCTATGATTTTTGGTCAATAGTCGATAGTCGATAGTCTATAGCTTTTTACGCCCCTTTTGGGGCGTGGCGGCCAGAGGCCGCGAAAAGCGATTGACCATAGACTATGGACCATAGACCCCAA
>Ga0129306_1002712_pt1 | contig 14902 bp, 10 predicted proteins | sample P827metagenome_FD_94438 | JGI IMG/M metagenome (GOLD analysis project Ga0129306, IMG submission 94438) | Capybara group fecal microbial communities from Wisconsin, USA - P827 metagenome | ecosystem: Host-associated > Mammals > Digestive system > Large intestine > Fecal | place: USA: Wisconsin...
GGCGGCCGCCGGCCTTGCGCGCGCATTTTTATAAGGTTTTTACCGTTTTTGGGTGGTTATACTCCGAAATAAACACTGGATTTTGGGCCGTGAGACTGGGTGGTGATGCTCCGAATTTTGTAGTCGGAAGGAGGCTGGCAACACATCAGACAGCGATTAGAGCACATTGCTGTGGTGAACAATGCGTTGTCGTTAGAATGTATGTCAAACGAACTTCTCATTACCTCGCGTCGTTAATCCAGCTCATGAAAATGGGAAGCACTTCTTCTGAACGCTCATCAAGCAAATGAAAGATATACTCGATGATTGCTTTGTTTTTCTTACAGATGCTAGAGGATGGACGGTATCCATATGCATCTCCCTGTGTGGAATAATTTCTCACAGGATCCGCGCCACATATACTCTGATATGCACATTCCGAACACCCCGCAATGCATTCAGTAGACCAGATTCTGGATAGCTCCTGCGCTTTTCTCCCATAGAACAGATCCTCGTACTTGTCCGTAATCTTTCCCAACCTAAATGTATAATCCTTGTTTTCGGCGAGCATACGAGATTCGTCTGAAGCATATACATGCCCGTCGTAATTATAGACAACCACTCCGTTAATAATACCGGCTGGTGTCTGAAGATCAACAAAGCCTATAGGGAACGGAGTCAGGATTTTCCTGAGAATCAAAGCAGTGAATTCTTCTACAAAGATCTCACCTCGCTTATTCAACTCTAGGATGTATTCCAGAGCTTGTTTATAAAACTCAACAAAGGCATCGAAGTACGCCGGCCAGTCGTTGTTTTCACGTGCAAGGCCGTAAGGATTCAATGATCGAAGGAATATGCTATGGAATCCGTTTTCCCGATATGCATCAACAATCTCACAAGGGTAACGAAGAGAATCTTCTGATGTTGTCATCAAAGCCGACACCTTATCGGCACCCAGAGCAGCACGAACCTTACCTATGCCGGCAATTACCTTCTGGTAACTATCGGTCTTCCCTCTATTATGGTTGTGAAGAAACTCCGGCCCGTCGAGGGAAGTGGAGAATACGACGTTGAACTGCTTGCAGAAATCGAGGAAGGCGTCACTTACGTTCACACTATTAGAGCAAACCACGTAAGTCATATTACGACACTCCTCCTGGTTTTTCTTCTCGGCATACATAATACCTTTCTGAATCAAGTCGCTCACCAACGTAGGCTCTCCTCCTTGAAATTCCATCGTTAAATGCTTGGAAGGAGACCTGAACATCAAGTCTACGGCAGTCATCAGATCCGCTTCTTCCATATCGCATCCTTTCAGACTGCTATCCCGGCTAGAAGCTTGGCAATAGATGCAATTCTGGTTGCATCGGAGTGTCATGACAAAGATATGAAGAGCTGTAAATCCGTCCAGGAAACTCTTTCTGGTAGCCAGCCTGGTGGCCATATTATCCAATAAATGGGGAACAGGTGTCTCGCTTATAAAGAAGGATGCCAGTAGATCTTTATATAATTCTTCAGCCGGAGTTATCTCACGATTAACGATTCGCTGCACACTTCCACGAGGTAGAATAAGATAATCGCCAAGGTCGTTGGTGAGGATTTCCTTCCGGCCTGTAGGCTGGAAATGGAATGGCAGCAGATAATACATTTTAGTCTTTAAAGGTAACTTCAATGAAGTCGTCGTTGTTCGCGAAAGCCTTGGCAAAGAGAAGATCTCTGATGTTTGATGTTTCCAGGCGGATAGTCTGACGATTTTTATAATCAATGAAATCGTCACTCATTTTTTCCTTCAGCTTCTGGAAGTCGATGGCTATATGTCCTCTTTTAAGGACGAAAGAGATGGTCTGGAATGTGGGGGTTGACTCTCTTTTACGTGTAATCACATAATCAGTAGTCCACCAGTATAAAACCTTCTCGATGACCCAATCATCGTATATGGACGTATCTACAAGAACCTCAATGTGGCCATCCTCGTATTGCTGAATACTGCTCATAATTCTTTCTTTAAGAACGCTATTACTGATGCATCAATTTTTCCCGGCCAGTCAAAACCGCATGCTTCGAGATAAGCTTCCAGCATTTCAACGGTGGTCTCATCAAGTGTAGTGTTCTCGAATTTCTTCTTAGGTTTCCCTTTTAGTATACCTTTGGCAAGCAGGAGATTCTTCAATTCAGAAACATCAGTGCCAGACATGTTCACTGTCAGGGTACGGCTACCTAATTTTCGGTAATTAGTTACATCCGAAGATATTAGGGTTGCCATCGTCTTTGTCACAGTACTGTCAGGATCCAAACCCCTATCAATTTTATAAGAAATAACAGCACTAGCCATGGTGTCATCGTATACGATTTGGCCATTAGAATTCTTTGAAACTTTTTTCGGGTCAAGGTATTCCAGTTTAATCAAATGCTCGGAAAGGGTTTTCACGTCCGTCCCATACATATCAATTAAGATAACTCTTTCTCCTAGTTTGGGGGCAAGAGTAGAAAGAGTTGGTGAATAAAATCCAGACGCCTGAGAGGACGACGATGAAGTAGTTTTACTAGAAGAGTTCCCAGAGCCAGTATTAGAACGAGTAGTAGTTCCCGAATTGGTCGTCGAAGATGATGAATAGTGAGACGAATGAGAGGAGTGAGAGGAATGCGTTGAACTTGAGCGATGGGAACTGTGGCTTCTGTGGGAGCTATGACTCCGATGCCCGGCCAAATCATAAGAGCCGTCAGAATTCATAGTTAGTATGAGTTTCGGACTCCTATCCGCAGGCTGTAAACGAGGGTTATCTATCAAATCATCCTCATTGTTGTCACTGATTGTTGTTTCGGGCACAGCATCTGCTCCATAGACACCCGCAATGGCGGCTATCGATGAAAGAGCAATCTTTCTAATCAGACTTTTAAAATTTCTTTTCATAATTGTGATTATTGCTCTCTATTAAGAATCAATATCAATGTCGTTTGTCACATCTTCATCATCCAGTCTGAGCAACGCCATTAGGAATTCCCGCTCAGAAACAGAAACAACTCCATCCACTTCCGAAATGGCCTCGCAGAACCTGTAGAGAGCAATTCTATACGATCGGTCGACACTCGGATACTTATCTTGAAGAATTGTGGTGAGAACGCACTGATCGGAAGGGATATCTATCTCATCAGAACAGTCGGAGATGTAGGTAACAAGCCCATCCAAATTGATAATGCTGCTGGGAATTTCACTCAGTCCAGAGTATGTTATCGTATAGTCTTCACGGAAGAGCTTGGCCAGAAGAAGCAGGAGAGCAATACCTTCAGGTGTATTAAGGCTTGTGCGATGATCAAGGCCATAGTAGCAGCGCACGATATCTATCATCAGGCAGAGTTTCACATCATCCCGATTCTTGTAGCGGCCAGTGCGTATACGCTCATGCAGCTTCTTTTGCATATTGTCAGTATTAATATACCTGTCAAACAGCTGCACAATCATTGAGCTGGCATGGTCCACCTTTTCGAAGTATTCTTCCGAAATGCCGGCATTTGTCAAGTCCACAGTATAATCATCCGGCTCCGGAACTGGGAGACTCTCCAGGTATTCGTAAAAATCCTTAAAACAATCCATATGCGTAGTTATTTTATTTCTTCCAGTCTTCCCAACGTGCTTGGGCCTCGATGGCCTCTTCAATCCGGTCACTAAGGTTAGTAAACAGGTCATAGCCAATCAGAGCTTCAACATCGTTAACAGACACCACAGCATCTTTAACAGCCTGCTTCTGTCCCGTATTCTCAAAAACGAATGCAATAGCCTTGTAAGCTCCATTTTCCTTCCTGAGAACCGCCTTAAAGAATCCGTCAGGAACAACTACCTGTCTCTCGCCGATACTCCCATATGCGTTCGCGTACACATAAGGGCCACAAACCACCCAGATGTTACCATACTTTAAGGCCCAGTCTCGAACATATTTTTCTAACGTATGCCAGTCTTTTCCGTTCAAGTCGCGATTCTGCGGACAGATGTTCGTCAGATAGAAACTCTCATTCATAGCCGTCTGAGACCACTTCATATCAGCAGATGGGGCCATGTGCCCTTTATCCCATCCCGTGCTGCTATAATCTTCCCGCATCGCCTGTCTTCCCTTGTAGTCCAGGTCCATACTGAAACCTTTAGCCCTGGGCACCTGGCCTGCGACCTCTTCAGCAGTCAGCTCATAAGCGACCCAGTTGGGAATAAGCCGAGTCGTGTTGTAATTAACCACAAAGCCCTTGTATACCAAAATCACATCGCTTTCCGCAATGGCGGGTAGTTCCAATAAGCTCCGGTCCAGCGTCGGTTCTCCTAAACCTCTGTATCCCTGACACCACCCACTAGCCGTTATTAGTACGGTCAAAAAAACAGTAATAATGAGGTGTCGAGGATGCATGGATACACGTTGCCAGCAGGTTTGTCACTAATTCAGGATTGAAACGTCCTTCGTGGCTACACCCTTCAGCTGCAGCAGAGTTATCTTGAACGGCGAATCTGACGTATAATTCACCGGCGCATTGGTGAAATTCCGGTTACAGGCATCTTCCCAGGTCTTACGATCCTGTTCTTGCTCAGCAAACAGGAACATCATCTTACAATGGGTATTGATGCCTTCAGCATTGGATATCGCTGGATTAAGGCGGACAAACGGCGTCGATTTATAGTCCATCTGCCTCAGCAGCGGGTCGATCTCAGTATAATTACTATTCACATACGGATAGGTTTCTTTCCCTGTCACATACTTGAAGATCGAGAAATCCTTAAGCGCATCGAAGAGCAGGTTGACCAGCTTTTTCTTGAGCCCGTACTTAAACTTCACAACCTCCGCTTCCTTCACATTGTATTTGTCCTTGAACATTCGACTCAGCTCTAGATTCTCAGTCAGCTGCTCCTTATTATCCTCAAAATACTTATCAAGGCAATCATTAGAAATCAATGTCAAGAACGGATCACGAGACAGTGGCGTCATCTTGATGGACTCCAATTCTTGCTCACGCCAGACCTTCAAGTTACCCAGGTACGACCGCATCCCGTTGTACTTCGTATGAAGATTCCTTCCCAACTTGTAAAGGGAATCGATAATCATTCCCGCCAGATGGGTCTTTAGATGGGTGATTTCTTTTTCTCTCTCCCGTACTGAAATCTTATGAGCCAATTCATCTATCCGGCTCTTGTAGTCCAGGTCCAAATCCTGTCGCACGCGTTTCCTGCGCCGTATCACTAGCCAGAAAGCCACACTGCATAGCGCAACTATTCCGTAAATGATATAACTGGCTGTCGTAAACAATGGATGCAGAGATTTAGCAATGACACAGATAAGCACATAGGCAAGCACAAACAATGCAATACCACCCCAAAACCACCAGCGGAACCGTTTGCTCTCTTCATCAAAAAGATTCAGTTCACGGGAACGCTCTTCTTGAAGCTCGTTTTTCTTGCGCCTCAGATTCCGGCACTCCCAGTCAAGGCGTTCCTCCGTTCCCTCAGACAAGGAGTTGCGTATGCCATTGTTGCCCAACTGCTGGAATAGTTCATTGAACGTCCGGCTCCGGTCAGTTAACTCCTTCGTCAGCTTTTCGAGCTTGATCTTCTCCTCACGTATTAGGTTATTCAGAATCTCCGACTTGATATTAGAGTCCGTCAAATCGAACGAAACAACGGTGCGTTGGTCCGTGCCTTTCACCTTCAACTTCGTATCGCTGACCTGTGTAATAATGCATGCTCCATTTAGCAGGTTTTCATTTTCGATATACCCGTAAGGGATATAGCAATAGCCCTTGTCGCCAAACTTCCGTCCCCAGGAGTTTCTCACCACAAAGAATCGCGCTTCGTCATTATAGCCGCAGATGACCATCGCATGATTACCAGAATCTTCTCCCTTCATCTCGGCCTCGCTCGGCATCTGTACAAAACCCTTCCGGGGGTTGAATGAGTTATATATTTTCAGGGAGATAGCAACTGGATATCCCTCACTCAACGCAGATTGAATGGTGTGTAAATCTCTTTTCACCGCCTTGGCCTGGACGACCTTGCGATTCTGGGCATCCTCATAAGCTTCGATAGGTGGCTCCTGCTTCAGATTGTCAGGGCTATACGGGAAAAAGTGTTCCAAGCAAACGCCATCTTTCATCAGCGTTTGGATAACGTCATAAAGCGAGCTGCCCATATCCAGTTTGGCAGAGCCCGACTCTTTCCGCGCATTGTAATAAACGAATAGCTCACTCAGGTCTATGTCCGGCTGACGATTTCGCTTCAAAACATACTCAAGGATACTCACCAGCGCAAAGGCGGAACAAGCGCCCATCTCTCCCTGATCACGTACTGGTGTGAAATTCGGGCGCAAGTCAACAGAAGCAGGAACAGTCGTGAGAGGTTGATACTCTTCCTCCAGATCGATCTCTTCTGCACTTCCCTGCAATTTGTAGACATTCCCCTCAAAGACAAATCCGTCATTGGTCAGACGCTTGAAACTTTCCTTATGGTCTTGTCTCTGGATGTCGATACTCTCCAATTCTAAGGTCTTCTGCCGGATATAATTGGTCGATTCCCGCATAGAAACCTTCGTGGCCTTCAGATCGTCAAGCAACTCACTTGCCGTACGAATGCTTTCAGCCTTCTGATTCAACGCAGCAAACGTCTTGATCCGCTCCACCTCCTCCTCCCGAAGTTGATTCTCATCGTCAGCCCCAACCACATTCTCGGGCACAGGAACAGGTGTCATCGCACAAATCTGGTTGTGGGCGTTGACGAAAAGGTCCAACACTTCACGGCTGCAATCATCAATGACCAGCTGCTTTTTGTTGAACATATAACCCGTCAACAAATCATCGTCCTCGCCCAGAAGCTGGGCAAGGGTTGCTTTCTTCTCCGGGAGTGAGAGCTCTTTGTCGTCAATATAGGACTGGAACTCCTCCGTCAATCTGGCCATCTCAGCTTTCAGTGCCGGCCCAATTTGGCTGATGATTTCAGTTTGGTCAACCTTATTGTTCAGTCGAGGTGTCACCTCCTTGTCGTAGAACTTGGAGAAAATCTTCACATTATTTTCCAAAATGCCCTGGACAATCTGCGACACCTTATTCACTTCGACTTCCGATTGAGAGACCTTCTCTCGGTCCAGCATATGAGCATATGCCCTGTGCAACAGGTACTGTACAAAATAATATTTATCAAAGCTGAGAACAGAAAGGCCAAGGGCATGAAGTGGACGATCAGGGTCCTGGGCAGCAGGATGGAACAACTCTGGATAATGTTTCACACTCAGCAGGGCGTATTCCCCGGCAATCCGCACAAAAGAATCCTCATCCAGCTTGAGTGAAATACCCTCCGAATTGCAGTTTTGTAGCATAACCATCGACCCCAAAGAGCCATACTGCTCCCTGGCTTTCAGTATTTCTTCGAGTACCCCTTTCGAACATTCAGCATAGGCAGACACTTTCTCTGTCAGCTTCTCCTCCTTCTTTTCAAAAATGGAAGCTGTGTCATAAGGGAGAAGAAATAAATCTACGTGATAACTCTGCGGTATCGAATCGACAGCCTGCAGGAATTCCTTTACAGTATCCCAGTACTTGCGAAGATACAGCGGGATATACACGCACAGATTCATCGTCGAACTGTCACCAGGTTGATTGATCGTGATGCTCTCGTCATAGAGTTTTCTGAAGAATCCTTTCATATAATCTCCCCGGTTCCCAGAGAGAATCTGATAAGGATTCCCGAGATTGACGTCGAACATCTCGTCAATACCCGCCACGAAAATGCTCTCGTCCGCTTCCACAACTTCAGCCGGGTGAAAACACGCATCTTTCGACGGGTCCAGTTCCGGGAAATGGAAGGCATGGAAAAAAGACTTTAGTGCCTCGTCTCCGTATTTGACGACATATTGTTTGATACCGATAAGCACCGATGCTGTATCGGCACCGAGCATGATGTGCGTGGTATGTCTCATCTGCCTACAGTTGTTTTACATGACCAAGCTCGCTGGTAATCAGCTCACGGATGCGCTCGTATCCCTTGGCTTTTACCTGGTCCTTGGTCATCTTGATTTGCGAGAACTTATCGTAGTAGTTCTTCTTGACATCGTCCAGAATCTCCTTGATGGCGGTTGCACCCTCACTTACAGCCAGATTATCAAAATATTCGTTGAACTCTTTGCGAATAGATGACTTGTATCCCCGGAAAGCATCAAAAGCTTCGTCACGATAAGCGCCAAGCTTCACCCAGAAATCATCAAGCGCATCGCCATGCTCCTGGCTCTTGAAATAGTATTCACCGTCCTCGTTCTTAACCAGGCCAAAAATGAAGCCTTTCACCCAAAGATCCAGCAGATCTTCGTCGCTGGCTTTCTTCGGCCTGAGGCTGAAGTCCTCACGGCGCATACGCGTCTCAAGATTCACATCATAGTGGCAATTCACCCGGCACTGCTCATTTTCTTTCTTGTAGTCAGGCAGGTCAGCAATCGTATAAGCAGGCACGACACCGACCTGCCGATAGATGATGATACGGTCGTTCACACCAATGCTGGCAAAGTCGACATCCATGGTCCCGGTCAGTTTGCTCTTGAAATAGTCACCCTTGTAGAGCCGATTACGCCGCTTGTTAGGGACACCCACGAAAATCCCATTCTGAGGACGCTCTTTGGGCATATGGCCACGATAGTCGTAGCGGAACAACGGCATGGCTTTTTGAATCGCCATATCCACTACGTGGTCAAAATCTTCCTGCGGCATCTTGTCAAGGATATCATCAATTCCGGTGTCTCTCCAAACCTTAGCGGTATGTAGCCTCTTCGTGTATTTGAGAAGCTGCTCCTGGATCTCGTCATTCGAGAGTTCGGTAAATCCATAGACCTTCCCATCAACTCGCAAATCCCTCACAAATTCCGGTATTTGCACCTCATCAGGGACGATGCTCACAGAATTAATGGAGTTCTGGGCAAGGTCAATCTGGAATGTAGCGGGAGCCTTGCCGACATTGTTCTGAATCCTGGCCAGCTGCGTAGAAAGACTACGGTTCACGGCTTTCAGACTTTCAGAAATGAGACTGATCTTGCGATTTGCTTCAGCCAGTATACCCTTCACGTTATTGAATACCGTGATGGCGGCCGTTCGGCGAATAATCTCCAGCTTACAAGCACAAAGCGCCCGACAAGCGTCGGACACGTCATTGGCTAAATCTTCAAGCCTATTCTTCTTCTTGAAGAAGTGTCCATCATAATCGCTCAAATCAGCGCAAGCCGTATCAAGAGACGATTGGAGCATCGGTTCCTTATTGAGAAAGTCCTCTTTCTCGTTCGTCATTTCTTCGAGGAAAATATCCACCTGATCGCCGATAGCCTCTAGTACATTTTCTACCGTAGAAATACCACACTCCTGGTTAATATGCTCAATGATAAGTTTGCGAAGTTCAGTACGGACTCGTGATGTCAGCGCAATAATCTTGAGATTGACATCCTGATCCTTGATACGGTTTTGTTCGATATTGGCTTCAACCTCGGGTTTCGGATTTCCAAAATCATTCACCGTAAGCTCATACCGCGGCGTTTTGTCGCAGATGTAGTCAATCACGTGGTCATAATTGTTATTCTCACGGATATTGACGTTAGGGCTGTCAATCCAATTGTTGGCAATCAGGTTCGCATCCTGGCAGCTGTTGAAGAAGCGGTCGATCAGGTTCTTTGCGGCTTTGATAGCGTAAATATCGCTCAAATCTTGTCCCCGGTAGATAATCTCGCAGACACCCATACCAGCGACCCAGGCCTTCTTATTCTCAATATCCATAGAGCCTTCCCTGATGTTCTTCTCCAGGTTGTCGCTCACACTGGCAGAGGCCGTAGAGAGTTCGCCAGCGGAAGTGACAAGGGCCAGGCTGATCATTTCGGCCAATTCATCAATGTGGGTATAGGTATCTCCGCGGTCATTCTTGTTATCAATAAAAATCACAGAGTTGAACGGACGATCCTTGATCTCATAAGAACCATTGATGTAATCAAGTTTCACCGATTTGCTGCCAATCCCCATATGCATCAGGTAGTCCAAGTCTTCAATCGCGCCGAATGCATTCGGAGCAACCTTTGCCATACCGGCATTAGACATATGCTTGAACACGTCCGGAAGTACGGCATACCCAGTCAGTTTACAACCGGGAGCTTCCTCTCGAAGGAGGTAGGCCATATTAATGAAAGTACCACATCCAGTACCGCCACAAACAGAAAATACCATATGGATCTCCGTGGCCGAACCCAGAAGTTCATATTTGCTGTTGTCGATAATATGCGCATTGGTGATCTGGGCAAGCGTCGTACTCACTTTTCTACGGACATCATCATAATTCACCGTGAAAGCGAATCGTCCATTCGAGCGCACTTGTCCCGCACCCAACTCCATCGAAGTAAGGGCATAGAGGTTATCTCCAGATATCCAGGTGAAAGCCTCTTTGTTTACATCATAGATGTCCCGAGGCTTCTTCACAAGGATTGGAAGCTGCTCTTTTGGATCAAGGATGATTGAATCGCCTTTATTGGATAGAAGAGATTTCTTATATGCACCGCCATCGGTGTCAATTCCCAAAAAACCGATCATCGGGGGAACTTCGCCATATGTATCGATAAACATCTTCTTGGTATGAAGCAGCGCGTTCATACCCGTTCCGCCAAGTCCGACATACAGACAGCGTTTAATCTTTGTTGCCATAGTAGTTTATGATATTTTGATTTTTGTCTTGGTTCCAGTGGTCATATTCTGAATAGTGTATTCCTGATTCGTCTTCAGAACTCGCGAATCCGCCAGATACTCCTTCGGATAGCGCAACCGAACACTCTTTCGGTCTTTGGGCTCTACCGTTACGTCGGAAGTCCACAACTGATTAACCTCATAGAGAATCTTTCCGGTAAACAATCTGCTGAAGAAGCCCTGCTCTGGTTTCTTGCTGGTAAGGACCATCTTCCGGTATCCCCTCAGGCGTTTTAAGCTGCTATACGGAGCGGGATCGGTCAATGAAATCTTTCCGACACGGAATGATGGGAAGAACATGGCCTTTAGCACGAACAACCATACAAGAAGTGCTATCAAAAGAAGAATCAAAGCAATCAGAAGCCCTTCAGCCAGCGGATTCATCACCTTGTTTTTCTCCACTTCGATTTCCATCAGGGAAGAACTCGCAGCATTGAAAGTATAGAAGTCCATTCCGTTGATTCGATCCAGACCACCGTCTTCGACAGCTCGGAAAAACCAATGGTGGACCTTGTTGTCAGCGGCAGAATTGAAAACAATGCCAAGGGTCAACTCACTCGTGGAAGGCCAGATATCGATGATATTATTCTCACAACGAACACCGTTAGCATAGACCTGCATCTCACTTTCAGTAACAGGGAGCATCTTTCCGCTGTCAGTCTTCTTATAGAGCCCGAGTCTTAATGGCTTATCCATGAACAGCTCAGCATCCTGATTGAAATCAAACTCCATTGTACGAGAAAGCGTGTCTGGAACGTGCTTCACCCATAAGAAGTTTGTATAGTAATTCTCCTTGCCCCACCTGGTGGGTGCAGTTCCGTCATCCTTCTTGCTGCAGGAAACCAGAAGCAGTATCGGGAAGATGATTGCCAGGATGTAAACTCTCTTAGCGAACATGGAACTTAACGGTTTTTTCGGGTTTGTTGATCATCTCACATTCCGTAGTAATATCCAGAATGCGTGTCATTGAATAAGGGCGTTCGTCCATTCCGTTTGCCGGTTCAATCTTCAAGAACACCTTCTCGTTTTCACTGGTCGGAAGCTGCTGAATCATTTCCGACTGCCCCATCATCATCTTGGGCGTCACTGTCACAGAATAATCAGACTGTAGCGTAACCACTTCACTAATCTCCATATAAGAGTTCGACCAAGTCGTCACTTTAACCTTGTATCCTTCCGGAATAGGGCCATTCCCGCTCCGGCTCAATTGGAGCTTCATCTGCTTGCCGTAGTCATCGCGAACATTAAATGCGATATCCGTCGGTGGAGCCAGCGTATTAAACGATACAGTCGAACCATTCATCTCAGATACGTCCACCACGTCAAAACGGCAGGGCCTCAACTCCTCCAGTACATATTTTCCACTTTGCGCCTCCTCTGTCAGTACGATGTAGAAACCATAGGCATCCTTAGCCTTGGCTTCCTCACACCACTTATTCAGTAATTTTTCATACTTGCCATCATTGGCTTCATCAGCACCGTCCGTCATGAACTTCAGCACATCCACCTTGTCCGGGGTAAAAATGTAATCCATCACATACTTTAGAGGCGGCTCCAGGTATGTCTTCGTTGTCATTTTCCCGTTAAAGTCATAAAGCGGAATCTTGTAGTCCTGGATTCTCTTGATGATTTGATCTTTGCCGTCAGGCGTAGCGAAGGCCCTCCATGTATCCAGCTCTTTATGCTGAAAAGGGATAACGACAATTTCCGTTCTGTCATCACTGATCTGCTGGATGTCTGCAATCAGTGCCTCTTTTACCTGTTTCCAGATATTTGGTGATGGATTTCCCGCCTTGTCTTTTGCCTTACCTTGCATAGACAATGTCACATCCCACAGATAAGTCTGTCGGACATCCTTGACATTTGCCGTCTGCCCAAACGACAACGTGTAGGCTATCAGGGCTATCAGAGATATCAATATCCTTTTCATCTCTCTCTGGTCATCAATGGCTTTTTGATGAAGCTAAAACTACCAAGGAAAGCATAAGCCATTTGGGTACATCCGTAAGGAAATCCTCCAAAAACTTTCCTGCATATACCGGACATTTTTCAATCGGCATATCCTTACAAATATACGAAAAAAGAAATACATTTCCACATTTTTGCCCATTTAATCCTTTAATAGTGAGTGAAAAACCAATAATTTAGCATTATTTGAAAATCTTTTGGCACTTCTTTCCGAATTGGATAACTTTGTAAGAACCACAAAATACCACATTTTAGTATGAGCAATTATGTCGTAATTGGTGTTATTGCCGTCCTTGTGCTCATTGGGGTCATTATCCTCATAGTCAAAGTCAGTGACAGACGCAAACAGACAGAACTGTATCAGCAAAAAATAGCCGATCTGCAGGAAAGGATTAAGGACCTTATGTCCCGGGCAGACAAATCTGAGGACAATACAACAAAACGCATTATAGAAAACCACCTGGCATATTTAATCGTCGAAGAGGCCAAGGAGCGACTAACTCCATTAATGGAGAAAACCCGCAAAAAAATACAACGCAGGCCATCCCCAGATGACGAACGGCTCCTAAAACAATATGAGGACGAGTTAGCTCAAAAGAAAGAGAAAGCGGCCAATATATATTATTTCGTAGACGACGAATTAACAGAGGCCGAAAATGAAGCCTACGCTAAAGTATCGAGTGCCTTTTCAGCGCTAAGTCATTGCAATAAAGTATGGTCAATCCTGAGCGAAACGCCAATCACTTCATACAAATCATCCGCCCGGAAGAATATTACCCGTTCCGAGATACGCCTTCGGCCCCAACCATTCGACAGGCTGTTCTCGAAGTATGATATCCCCGTCTTTCCTTGTGGCAGGGGAAACATTTACCTCTACCCACGCTTTGCCCTTGTGGCAAAAGATATCCAGCACTTAGAGGTGCTCCCTGTCTCTTATGTAAAGATGGAATGGGGACAGACCAGATTCATAGAAAACGAAGGTCAGCCATTCGGTGCAGAACAAGTTGGTACTACCCATACACATGTCAATCGTGACGGCACACCCGATCGTAGGTTTGCACATAATGCCGCTTTGCCGATAATGTTATACGGAACGCTGGATATCAGGCCGTTTAGAGTATCCTATATGTTCAGTAAATACACCCCCGCCGCGAATTTCCAGTTATCATTTAGCCTTCTACAAAAGGCGGTTCTCGACTCTGAGAACAACATACAACAGACCCCCGGGAGCATCATAGATACCAACGACGATTCCATCGAGAAGGTTAATAATGTCCTAAAAATGATGGGGAGTTCACCTGTCCCATGTTATCGGGGAATAACGCCTGCTTATTTCGAAGAGGCCCGTTCTATTACCGGGCGAATCAATGATTTCGGTAGTATACTTGCAGATAGGAATGATTTCGTCAAAATAGTCGATAAGACGATAAATGGAGACGTCACTTTCAACGGGCAAAAGCTTACTGATCCCCAGAAAAAGATACGATTCTACCTTTTGGGGGACGTATTACATTGCTACAACGGGCTCGGCCATAAAATTGATATGAACAAGCCGGAAGGTCTGGGGCTCCTGCTGTATTGCATCGATTGGATGACACCGAATACAGTTGTAGATTATGAACGCCTTCCTCTGTTTTATGCGAAAGTTGGGAAGACCGTGGAAAACATGCTGGTTCAGATGAACAATTCCATCAAAAACGAATCCGGGCTCTTCCTCCTGGAGTATTGTTTACGAGAGTATGATGTATCTCTGCATAATCAATACGTTTCCCTCCTCCATCTCTTCGCCACAGTGATTACTAAGGCAGATCGTACAGCTTCAGCCACTGAAACCGCATGGCTCAAATCAATAGCACAACTGAAAATTGACACTCAGGATGGAGTAAAGAACGGATAATGGTCAACCGTCTCCACCTCAGGGGGACGGGACAGTTTGTTTTCTCCATCGTTTGTCGCCTTCGGCACATCTCTCGGCGTGCAAGATTGCTCCGCTCGCCCTGGCTCCCTGCTCAAACTTGCACATCTGTTATTCCCCTGACCCCCCCCAAGGGAAACCCTTGCTACGCAAGCGCCTGCGGTGGGGCATGGGCTTCGTGCGTTTTGGGAGTTTTAACTGTTCTAAAAGAGGTAGCGTCCCAATTTGTGTGTCTGGGGCCTGGTCTGCAATTTAAAGAACGTTCAAAGTTACGATTTTTTCGTTAACCGGCAAGCTTTTCTGCGTTCGCTGGGCAAC
>Ga0129306_1002713_pt1 | contig 14899 bp, 6 predicted proteins | sample P827metagenome_FD_94438 | JGI IMG/M metagenome (GOLD analysis project Ga0129306, IMG submission 94438) | Capybara group fecal microbial communities from Wisconsin, USA - P827 metagenome | ecosystem: Host-associated > Mammals > Digestive system > Large intestine > Fecal | place: USA: Wisconsin...
TATTTTTCACTACAGCTTTTCCCTAACCCTCCGAAGAATTTCTTTGAGCCGTCCGAAGAATGTCTCCGAGCCGTTGGAAGATTGTCTCCGGACGGCTCGCCATCAGGCATTAAGTAGTACTTTTAGTCCGTACGGACGGACTGCCAGTCCGAAGGGGACGGACTGAGAGTCCGCTCCATACGGACTAAAAGCTACACCTCGTTCGCATTTTGCTTAGATCCTAAAAAAATCGAGAATTCGAAAATGTCCCTCCCTTGGTCCCGTTTTTGCTCGAAAGACCCTTGTACAAAGGCATTTCAAGCAAAAACGGGATCAAGGGAGGGACTTAAAAAAAGGAGCCCGTATCTTCACAGATACAGGCTCCAACACATGTAAAGTTCTAAAAATTACCTTTTGACGGGTAATATCTTATTTACCTGCAAGACCATCAGCAAAGCCTGCATAGGTGTGCTTGCGGTAATAGTTTGCATCCCAGAGACCAGTAGGCTGACCTTTGCGCCAAACATGATCCCTGTTTGGAGAGTCTTGGATGCACCACTGGCAGATGCCCCACTGCTGCTCCTTAGGAACATTCTCGAAGTAAGCTTCAATGACAAATTTGTAGAGCTCTGCCATTTGCTTGTGCTGAGCCTCAGTCATGTTAGCAGTAGTCACCATGTTAGCCTCCTCATTGCCAGTAGAACCAGTGGTATAGCCCATATCCAGCTCGCTGACACGAACCAGCTTGCCAGTCTTAGCCATCTCCTTGAACATGTTAACAATAGCTGCCTTCTTGGCTTCTTGCAGCGACTCATTTGAATAGCACCAGATATGCATCTGCGTTCCGATACCATCAATCTTAGTCTCGCCATCAGCCTCCCAACGCTGAATCCACTTAACAAGGCTCTTCACCTTACCATTCTGATCCCAGTCGCTCTCGAGGTTATAGTCGTTGATGAACAACTTGACATCTTCAGGACCATACTGGCGAGCCAGTTTTACAGCTGTGCGAACATAGTCGAGGTCGCCCAGATAATCTTGCCAGAAGAAGTCGGCTTCACTGCCACCTTCTGGTGCATGCTGCAACTCGTAGACTCCCTCAGCATCTACAGGACCCTGACCAATAGCCTCGTTGACAACATCCCATGCCTTCACCTTACCATCGCAAGCTTCCATCATACCTTTGATCCAACGGTCCATAGCCCAAGTCAGGGTATCCTTCTTCTCTTTGTCGGTCAAAGGAATACTTGCAATAGAAAGCATTTCAATTCCAAATGAAGGACCTTGCCAGTTGTTACCCCACCCTACAGTGCTAAGTGACTCGAAAGTAGTGTTGGCCATAAGTTCCTTTTCTGTATCCTTTTCAACACAAGAAACACTTTGGAAATAAAGTTTTCCTACTAACTGACCAAATACGAACTGCAACTGATCGTGTGGGAAGGCTGCGGAGAATTCCCAAGTATACTCTGTCAGTTTTTTGGCAATATTATCGTATGTTGCCAAATACTGTACATCATTACTTCCGCCCCATTGGTTCTTGTTGGGACTAGTACTCCAGATTGGCCACAAACCAAGTGGGCCACCATTCTCTGATTTCACATTTACCGTTACGATGTATGTCTTTCCCTGTTCCATCGATACAGGCAGCGTATAGATTGCCTGTGCATCCCAAGAATTGGTTCTACCTTCTCCATTGTCATATACCAGACAAGGAATTCCTTTGGCAGCGACAATTGTCTCAATTGTGAAAGAAGGTCCATTCCAGTTAGCTGCCCAACCCGTTAAAGGCTCGTCAAAAGAACCGTTTTCAACCATCTCCACGTCAGAACCCTTCTCCATGCAGGAGAGATCATCGAAATAAATCTTACCTACAAGTGTTCCGAATACAAACTGCAGCTGGTCGTGGGGGAACTGGGCTGAAAATTCCCATACATACTCCGTAAAATCGGTAGTAGTTTCATAGGTCGCAAGATACTGAACGTCATTACTTCCACCCCATTGGTTCTTATTGTCACTGGTGCTCCAAATGGGCCACAAGCCACATCCGCCACCCTCGGTTGACTTAATTTTTGCTTTTACTACATAGGTCTTACCAGCTTTCATTGGTGTAGTAAGTGTGTATATACCTTGCTTGTCCCAAGAATTTACACCACCTTCACCATTGTCGAATACGAGACATGGATTGCCGCCTCCATTAGGATCTTCAGGAAGAGGCTTGTCTTCTAACAGTTTGTTGAGCCATTTTACAGGCTGTTGGGCGTGCCAAGCCAGCGTATGACCATAGACCGGAATTTCAGCGCTCTCAGCAGCACTTAAGAATGATACCACATTGCCAAAATCCATTGCACCACTATTGTTGACGCATGATCCCATCTTCATAGCATTACCTGCCACAATCTCAGTGAAGTTGTGAGCAGCCAGACGGAACAATGGGCCTTTGCCATTGAACTCGTCTTCAACGATACCAGCACCAAGCTTGAAGCTTGCACTAGCATTACTGTTCAGGTTTTCCTTCAACGGAGCATAGTCATTGAGATACTCATACCCTGCGATTGTATTGGGCTTCTCTACATTGTAGTTCCAATCGTCGTAGTCTGCACAGCCCACCAACATGAGTGGACTGAGCAGTGCAGGAATAAAATATTTACTGATTTTCATAATTGTAATCTTATTCGTTAGTTATTGACGAAATTACTTCCAAGACTCGAGTTTAACGCCGCGGTTCATCATGGACATCACGTAGTCAGCGTCAACCGTCCACGTCTTCTCGTGATCAGCATCACCAGGGTTGGTGACAATAGAGGCAGTGAACTTCAACTTCAGGCAGTCAGCCATACGCTTTGAGTCACTGAAGTCCTGAATGCCACGGGGTGCGAATGAGCCCGTACCAATGGCCTTACCATCCTGAAGAACCTGGCAGCTACCATCTGCAGCGAACTGAAGAGTTAATGTGACTGCCTTAGAAGCAGCAACCTCTTCCCAAGTATTTTTCTCAGCATTATACTTCCACTCCTTTACAGGATAGGAATATGTCACTTGAGAAGCATTCAAAGCAGCACAAGAAACATTGTCAAGAGGAGTATCCTCGTTCTTATGTGTAATGCTCGTGCCACCCTGGACTTTCGTAGTACCTGTCTTACAATACAAGCCTGAGTACTGGTTAATGAACTTCACGCAAAGCAGTTGAGTGGACCTCTCCTTAATGATAGAGTCACCCGTCAGAGAAGCTGTAAGTTCAACAGGCAGTACATAGTGGGTAGTAGCAGCCTTGGAATCGTTGAAGAAATCATCTGTCAGCTTAACTACTGTTCCACCAATAATCTTGCCGGCAGGAATCGTCAGCGTAGTAGCATCTTCAAGGGTGTAGTAAGCAGTAGGAAGAACCTCCATACCAGAACCTGCCTCAAGAAGATTAGGGTTAATCGTATAGCTAATCCTACAGTCCTTATTATTCTTGTAGCCACCACCCCAGGTAGCGTTCAATCTGAACTGATGCAGATTATCGTCTGTATTGTCAGAATCGTCGTCATTACCAAGGATAATAGGCAGGATGGGAGCCTGCATGGCAAAGTATACAGAAACCTTGCCATTATTGCCGCCCTGCTCGATGACATCACGAAGGTTGTCTTCCCAATCACCGTTAGAGCATGAAGTGGTGAAGCCTAAGGCAAGTAAAAGACCCATCGCAACAGCTCCTATTTTTCTGAATGTTGTATTCATATTAATATTCCAATTTTAGTTATTACATGTGTTTTAATTACCATCCTGCATTCTGCACAAGTGATGGGAAGTTAAGAATCTGGTCGTAAGGTACAGGACCATAGTAACCATTTTCCTTGTAGTTACGCGTCTCAACAGAGATGACGCTATACTTCTTGCCAGCACCCTCGTTAGTGATGCTAACACCCTTTGCTGCCTGGTTCAGGTCTGCAAGACTAACCTTCCAGCGACGGAGGTCCCAGAAGCGGAATCCCTCGAAGCAGAGCTCGATACGACGCTCGTTGCGAATCAGCTCACGCATCTTTTCCTTATCTGCTGCACATTCATCGAGATACTCAGTATCGGTGATACCTGCGCGCTCACGAATAGCCTTGATGACATCGTAAGCGGTATAACCTGTACCGCCCTTCGGTCCGTAAGCCTCGTTGGCAGCCTCAGCATAGTCGAGGTAGAGCTCTGTATAGCGGATACGTGCCGTATAGTGGAGCTGCTTGCTGCCTACGCTCGGATCAAGGTTGATGTCCTGACGGAGCAACTTCTTCAGGTAGTAACCAGTACGGGTTGACTTGGAAACGTCCTTGTTCAGACCGTCGAGGTTGGTAGCGTTGTCTGCCTGAGTGTTAATAGCTGTGTTGTTTGATCCTGCAGTCTCACCATTATAGATAACGTATTTGGCAAGACGTGGGTCACGGTTTGCATAGGGGTTAGTAGCATCGTAACCACTCTTGGCAGAACTGATGGGATATCCGTTTGCCATAGGGAATGCGTCAACAAAATTCTGAGTGGGGTTGATACGGCCCTTACCATAGATAGAGGGAGGATAGTTATCAGTCTCCAGCGTGTTCGACTCACTCTTCTCTGTACGCCACATCACCTCCTTGGGACACTCGGCAGCCTTGAGGTTCTTCATGTTGGCATCAGCATACCACTCCAGACCATTGGCATCAATACCTGATATACCACCGTTAAGGTCCAACACGGTCTTGGCATACTGAGCTGCCTGCTGGTAGGTAACACCACTGCCTGCAGCAAATGCAGGAGAAGCAGCCATCAGGGTAGCCTGAGCCAAAAGAGCGCGGGCATAGCGACCGCAGAAACGTCCTGCGAAGTTTTCACCAAGCACACGGTCGTAGGTGGCCTTCGTGACAGTGTAAGACTTGCCAAAGCAGTTGACTACCTCCGTTTCATTGTTGGTATTTTTATAATCTAAAGGCAATACGCGTACGGCCTCCTCGGCATCTTCTATCAGCTGCTTCATGCAGTCAGCGAAAGTAGCACGAACCTCCAGAGAATTGTGGTCCGACTCTACAGTTGTCGGCTCCAGGATATTGGGAATACCCAGAAGAATGCCGTCTTTATCTAAACCGCCATGAGCACGGAGCAGATAATACATGAAGAGGGCACGGAGACCTTTTGCCTCACCAACGTAACGCTGGTGATACATGGCACGGATTGTCTCGTCGCTGTTCCAGTTCACCTTGTCAGCATTGGCCAGGAAAAGGTTAATATACTGGATGGCTGCACGACAGTTACGCCAAGTCTCAGTGGGATTATTGCTTGAAGTCCAGTTGTCAGGAGCTGTCATCTTACGATAGTTGTTGTCTGCATCATTGGTTACAGCATCGTCTGTAGCGACTTCACTGAATGGATAGGAACCATTCGGAAGACGCGTATAGGCGTTGCCGAGTACACCGTCAGCATAGTCTGGGTGCTCGTACATATACTCGAAGCCCAGATGGTTTTCGATAGCAGGCTCGAAAAGGTCATTACAGCTGGTGAGTCCCATTGTAAGAGCCAATCCAAGTACTGCTGCCCCAACCTTGTTTTTTGAAAGTATGTTGTTCATAACTTTTGTCATTTAGCTTTGTCTTTTTTCTCTGATTAGAATTGAACCTTAGCACCCAGTGTGAAATTGCGTGTCTGAGGAGCAGAACCTACGTTCAGTTCCATACGCTTACGTTCACCAGCGATGGTGAGCAGGCTACTACCGTTTACATAGACCTGAAGACCCTTAACGATGCTGTTAGCTCCGAAGATAGACTTATCGAAGTCGTAGGTGAGCTGTACGCGCTGCAAGTCAACACGGTCAGTAGAGTACATCCAGTAGTCAGATGCATGGAAGTTATTGTCACCACCCTGGGTTGTCAGACGTGGATAGCTGATAGCCTCGCCATTAGCATACTTCTCAGCAGTCCATGCGCCAAGCACTTCTTCACTGTACTTACGCTCGCCAAATACCATATAGTAGGCATCTTTTTTGCTACCATCGTTCTTGAGGTCGTCGATAGCCTTACCACCGAACTGACCAGTCAGCATAGCGAAGAGCGTGAAGTTCTTGTACTTCAGCGTAAAGTTAAGACCACCGGTAAACTTGGCACTCCAACGTCCGAGTTCAACCTCATCCTTAGAGTCGATGATGCCATCACCGTTCTGGTCAACATACTTCAAGTCACCAGGCTTAACCTCGCCGAAAGAACTCTTAGCCGCAGCGTTGTCAATCTCGTCCTGGCTGTTATAGTAGCCTAGACACTGAAGACCCCAAAGGCCATCTGTATACTTACCTTCGTGACGCTGATAATCAAACTCAACGCTTTCGGCAACTTTCAGATTCTTTGAAGTGGTGGTCTGGCCAAAGAGCTGTGCACCAAAGTCGAACTGTCCGAACTTCTCATTGTAAGCTACTGAGAAGTCCATACCCTGACGGCGGTTCTTACCATAGTTAAAATAAGGTACGAAGGTCGAAACAGGCCAGTAAGTATGCATATAGCTGGGATAGTTGAAGTCTGGCTGAGCGAAAAGACCATCAATCGTAGTGTTGAAATAGTTGACGGCAAATTTCACCTTGTTGTCGAACAATGCACCATTCAGTCCTACCGTAAATTCCTTACGCTTTACGAAAGTGAGGTCGTTGGTAAGATCTTCGTTGCCGCCACGCTGTGAGTCAGAAGTCTGGATACTGTTATTGGCATCCGACCATCCCCACCATGTACCGGTGGCAGTGAAAATGGACTTATACAAATAGAAATCTTCGATGTCGAGATCCTGATTCAGGACAGTATAACCAGCCGTCAGACGGAGGTCATTAATCCATTTAATATCCTTCATGAAGTTCTCTTCAGAAAGACGCCAACCTAAGGTAACAGATGGGGAGATGGCCTCACGATTACCCTTGGCCAATTTTGCTGAATGAACCACATTAGCAGCTAGATCGGCATAATACCTGTGAGCATAGTTATAAGAAGCCTGCAGACCGAGGTTGGCATTGCTTACCTTATGATACTCACCACTGATGGTCTGCTGATAGCCGTTGGCAACCAGCGTTGCATGAAGGTTATGGGCACCCCATGAGTTGACATAGTCGAACTGACCATTCCAAGCGATGGTCTGCTTCTCCTTAGAATTGCTTGATTCGAGCGTACCGGTGTGCTTGTATTCCTCCAACTGCTCTACAGAACCAATGGTCTGCTTGCCGTCAAACTGTGTCCAATTAACCTTGAAGGTATCATATTTGTCGTTAATAGCCGTAGAGTATGACGTTGAGTAGTCAACCGCAAACAGAGTCTTGAACGACAAGCCTTTCAGGATTGAGGACAAATCGAACTTCACACCTGCGTCGAACTGCATCTGACGGCTGGTCCAAGTGTTGTAACCAGAAGCATACATGGCTGCGAAGGGGTTGGTACGGTCTTCCGTGGTAGCCCCGAGGAAATAGCGGCCAGCTGGCAGTCCAGCGGGATCAACAATGATATTCTTGGTATTGTTAATCAATGTCCAAGTGTTGGTATCCATCTCGTCGATAAAGGAAACGGGGATGAACGGTGACACACGGTTAGGACGGAGCGTTGCTGCACCTTCCCAGAACTCAGAGTTTGAATTACGCTGATTATAATAGGTGGCATTGGCGTTCACCCAACCATGAGCCCAGTCTGCCAACTCGAGGTCGATGTTACCACGAACGTTCAGACGGTCGGTAAAGTTGTCCTTGCCTTCACCGAAGTTGATAAAGTCACCCACACGGTAGTAGCTGATGTTGGTATAGAACTGTGCGAACTTACCACCACCCTCGAACTCAGCCGTTACATCCCAGCGAGACTTGGTTCGCTTCACATAATCAGAGCTATAGAACTGCTGATTGGGATAACGATAGGGGTTCACGCCAGCTGCTGTGTTGTAGATGTCCTCATCAGTGAACTTGGTAGCCAGTCCGTCATTCTTCAGGGCCTGGTTATAAAGTGTCATATACTGAGCAGCATCCAGATACTTGGGGAAAGCCTTGGCAGCATCCAACTCGTAGTTGGCACGAGCTGTAACCTTCAGAGGAGCAATCTTACCACGCTTGGTGGTAATCAGGATAACACCCTTCGCAGCACGGCTACCATAGAGCACAACAGCAGAAGCGCCCTTCATGAAAGTGATATCCTCAATTTCTGTTGGCAGAACGTTGTTGGCATCACGGGGAACACCGTCAATCAGAACAAGGGCCTCACCCTGATTCCACAGCTCGCCATTGTAGCCTGCTACCAAAGCCTGCATATTGTCAAGGCTATAGGTGTTATAGTTCTTCTCCAACAGTTCCTTCACATTTACGCTGCTGACAGGCACAATGACATCACGGGCATCTGTCTGGCGGAAAGCCACGTTAACGGTATCTGCCTCTGCAGCCTCTTGCGCCATCACGCCTTGTGGACACAGGGCAATCAGTGATAGCGAAAGAATACCTATATATTTTGAAACTATATTGTTCATAAGTTCTTTGGTCTTAATTCATTATTTTTGTTCACACTATTGCCATCCTGGATTCTGGAACATCTCCGGATAGATACTGGTGTCCTTCTTCTTCAGGGGCAACCACCAGTGTTTCTTCGTGAAGTTACGTGTAAGAATGGTCTTCTCGGTAAAGCCATTAACTTGGTTCTCCTGAGGATTCTTCGGATCAAAATTACCGGCACGAACAAACTCCTGTGAAGTCTTGATGTTATAAGGATACTTGTCGAGCAACAACCAGCGACGAAGGTCGTTGAAGCGGTGACCCTCGAAGGCCAGCTCTACGGCACGCTCACGGCGAACCTCGTCCATGAACTTGTGGTTGTCACTGCTGAACTTAGCAGCCACGTCGCCCACACCAGCACGCTCACGAATCTTGTTGACAGCATCAAGTGCGGTGAGAGGACAGTTAGAAGCCTTATAGCTTGAACCACCGGCAGCAGCACCTGCCTCTGCATACATCAGGTAGCAGTCAGCCAGACGGAGATACGGACAGTCAATATAAATCTTCATATAGGTTTCACCAAAGTCATAGTTATTTGCGAAAATGGGAATAAACTTATAAAGGAAATAACCTGTACGGCTCTCATCGGTATCATCACGATACGTACCACCGGTATAGAGATTAGCATAACGGTTATCTTCCGGTGTAATAGTTCCTTCTACCACCTTCACTCCATCATAAACAATGTCATGATAGAAACGGGGGTCACGATCCTTCCAAGGATGGGTCGGGTCGAAACCAGACTCTGGATCATTGAGGGGCAGACCGTTGGCCATACCGTAATAATTCACGTAATTGGCTGTAGGCATTGAGTATGACTGGCCATCAGTGAGAATCTTACCACCAAACTCTGTGGCTACACCAAACATTGTATTCTGCCAAGCATTTTCTGCAATAGCACGGAGAATAGACTCTGTAGAGCCTGGAGGAAGCATGTTCTTGTTCCAAGTGTAGAAGATGTCAGAATAATTCTCAAAGTCAACCAGCTTATACTGAGTGTTGCCGCCTTCAACGAGGGCAAGCAGCTCACCGAGAGCATCGGCAGCCTTCTTGGCATATTCAGCATCATACTCGTAGGTGCTGGCATTGGGATTGAGCACGTTCATTCGCTCATCAATATTTTTCATCAGAGGAGAAGCAGCCCAGAGGTAGTTCTTGCCCAGATAAGCCAAAGCGGTAATCTTGTTGATGCGGAAACCGTTCCTACCTTGGGTGTCACGACCGATAGGTGACTTATCCCAGTCAACAGGCAGCAAGTCGGCAGCCTCGCGGAAGTCCTTGGCAGCCTTATCGGCGCAAGCCTGATAAGTCTCACGAGGAAGGGTCATAGCCTGATCGGGAGCAACAGGAGCATCCAGATAGGGAAGACCTCCGAAATATTGCATCAGCATAAAGTGGAACCAACCGCGGAAGAAGAGCAACTGACCCTTCACGGCGTTCTTCTCTTCCTTAGTAGCTGCTGTCATGAGTTCCATGTTCTCCAAACCTACGTTACACTTACGGATGCCATACCAGGCAGCAGGCCAAAGTCCACGCTTGAAACGATTATTAGGATCGAATGTCTCATCCGGTTCCATAAAGCCTGAACTCCAACCGTCAAATGCATCCTGCCAGCCCCAGAAGTCACCCTGGTCAACCTTATAGCTCATGTGATAGTTGATACCTACGGCCATGATATCGTCCTCACCCCAGTTCCAAGAAGTGGTCCAATAACCACGAGTAAAGTCAGGCATACAGAGATAGAGTTCCTCCGTAAAGCCCTGGAAGTTCTTGAAGTTCTTGAAGGCATCCGCTGCAGATATATCTGACTCCGGTGCCTTGTCAAGATAGTCTGTACAGCTGGTGGCCATCGTCAGGGACAGTCCCAGGACGAATGTTACTGCAACAGACTTATATGTTGAAAATAATCTTTTCATACTATCTATTAATAATGCGTTTTATACATGTTTACAACTCGAACTTAACACCGAAGTTGATACGCTTCATAGTCGGGTAAGCACCCTGTGAAGCCAAGCCTGTTCCAGCGAAGTTGCTCTCACGGTCATCAGGCATGTCGGTCCAGAGGAAAAGGTTGTTACCGTTGACATAGACTCTCAACATATTGAGTCCAATCTTACGGATCCAACCACCATTCCAAGTGTATGCAACTTCCAGGTTCTTCAAACGACAGAAAGAACCGTCGAAGAGGAAACGCGTACCATCATAATAACTTGGAGTCGTGTTATAGCGGAGTGAAGGAATGCCAGAATGTGTCTCAGGAGACCAGTAGGCACCTTCATCATACACTGTGTGGAGATAAGGCTTGGACAGTGAGTTGAAACCCACGAAACGGCTTACATTGGTCACACCATAGAACTGTGCATAGATGCTGAAGCCCTTATAGTCAACGCCAAGCGTAAGGTTATAGGTATTCTGAGGAGTACCGGTATAGCCGTAAGGAGCGCTATCGTTAGAGTCGATGACACCGTCACCATTGAAGTCGGTAATGATATACTGACCGGGGAGCTTCTGATTGTCGTTGGTATTATGCTCTGTCATAGCAATCACGTCGGCCCAACTATTAGCCATACCATTGTCAAGATAGCTCTTAGCCTGACCGATGGAGTAGCCTACGTTCTTCTGATATGCGGGCAACAATGCAGGATCGTCATGCTCGATAACCTCATTCTTAGCATGGGTCATGTTCATATTGGCATAAGCATGGATACCATTGGCGAAGTCGTACTTCAGGCGGAGTTCCAACTCATAACCGGTGGTCTTCGTGCGTCCCTTATTCATATAAGGAGCAGTAGCACCGAAATAGAAAGGTACAGAACGGTTTGCACCAGCAATCATAATGTCAGAGCGCTTCTCATGGAAGAACTCGAAGGTACCTGCGATAATACCATTCAGGAATGCATAGTCGATACCGAAATTCTGCTTGACGGCCTTCTCCCAGTGAATGTCAGGGTTTCCGACCTTGGCCTCTTTATACCATGTATAGATTGAATTATTATTGGGGTTAGTAGAATCAAGCTTAGTATTACCACCATACGCCCATTGAGTCTGATAGAGCCAGCGCTCCCAAACAGAGTCCTCACCAATCTCACCGTAAGAATAACGGAACTTCAGAATGTCAATCAGGTTACGTCCAAAAAGCTTTGTCTCAGCGATGGGCTTGAACCACTTCTCATTAGCAAGGCTCCAACCGATAGCTCCTGAATTGAAGAAGGCAAAGCGATTGTCCTTTGAGAACTTCTCAGAACCGTTATAAGCGCCGTTGTACTCCAACATGTAACGGTTGTCGTAATTATAAGTAGCACGGAAAGCCCAGTCCTCACGATAGTTAGTAAACTGGCTACCTGTAGCACGCTCTGAACGGTTGAACACACCCATAGCGGTTACATCGTGCTTGCCAAACTGACGGCCCCAGAACAACTGAACCTGATAGAAAAGGTTACGCTGGGTGAGATTATTGTCAAGAGTACCTTTATCAACATCCCAAGCTATCGTTTCCACAAAGTCGAAGTTATTATGTCCTGCAGGTTTTTCTGCATAAGAAACGGCACCCGTAACAGGATTAATATACCTGTACTGTGCGTTATGATAGAGGTCGTTGATACCACGGTTGTTCTCCACGAATACGTTATCCCAAGATACCAGACCAGAAACCTTCAGTCCTTTAGTGATGAATGAAAGATCCTGCTCAAGGGTAAAGTCGGTATTGATACGAGTGGTGGTAGTTTGGTTGGCACCATGCAATGCGAGGTTAGTCACTGAGTTAGGAGCACCTTGTGTGTCGGGTGCAAAATATCCCCAAGTTCCATCGCTGTAACGAGGAACAAGTGCGTCATGTGGAGCAGAATAAGCTGCCTGCCACAACTGAGTCTCGTACCATGAGTTAGGTTCAAGTCCATAAGGATTGTTCCTAATGCCATGACTACCTGAGAGGTTTGCCTTCAGCACGGTAGTCTTGGTGAGCTGGAAGTCAAGGTTCGAGCGAACGTTGATACGGTTGAAGCCGTAACCGCCCTTATAACCACGGTTGTTGTCCCACTCACGGAAGAGGTCACCCTCGTGCTGGTAGTCAACAGCTGCATAGTACTTAACATCCTTGGTACCACCGGCGATATTCACGTTGGCATTGTAAGACATAGCATAGTCATCGAAGAGCTCCTTCTGCCAGTCTACATCAGGATAACGCTCGCTCATCAGGAAGCCTGTCTCAGGATCGATGCTACCTGCAGGCGCATTGTAGTTATTCATGAAATCGGTAGAACTGATGCCACCCCAACTTGAAGGCTGAAGCCCAAGCTCATGCTTAATAGCATGGTTGACATAATACAAAGCATCGGCAGAGCCATAAGTCTTTGGCAACTTAGATACCAACTTGATAGCGGTACTTGCACTGGCAGAAATCTTGGCACGGCCCTCAGAACCACGCTTGGTGGTAATCAGGATGACACCGTTGGCACCCTTCACACCATACACAGCCGTTGCAGAGGCATCCTTCAATACAGAAATGCTCTGTACGGAGTGGATGTCCACACTTGACATAGGACGCTCGATACCATCAACAAGAATAAGAGGAGAAGAAGAGTTCCAGGAGCTGACACCACGGATGACAATCTGGGGGTCTTCTTCACCAGGCATACCTGATGAGGATGATGTGATTACACCAGGGAGGTTACCAGTCAGGGCCGATCCGATGTCAGACACACCACCGGCACGCTCCAGCACGGCACCCGTTGTCTGGGTGATAGCGCCTACTACAGAGGCTTTCTTCTGCTGGCCGTAGCCCACTACTACTACTTCCTCCAAATGGGTATCGTCTGCCAGCGCAATCTTAAAGCTACGCTGCTTACCTACCTTGATTTCCTGCGTGGTCATACCCACATAAGAAATGACAAGGACAGTAGACTCTGACGGAACCTTCAGCGTGAAGTTACCATCAAAATCAGTAACAGTACCCTGGGAAGTGTTTCCCTTTACTACTACCGAGGCTCCAATCAATGGTTCCTCGCTTGCATCTGTAACTGTTCCCTTGACCGTGATGCTGTTTTGGGCATGCAGCGTAGTGCTGAATGCCATCAGCATGAGAATCACGGGAACCGTCTGTCTGATCAATTGTTTTAGATTCTTCATTTTGTCAGATTTTGATTCATAGATGTACCTTATTTGAACAATGTTAGCTGTTTTCTGGGGTGCAAAGGTATATTTTAATATTTATTACGCGTTTATAAATATGTAACATGGACTTTATTGTTTGTAACAAGCTTTAAAGATTTTTATATTTCCATTAATTTTTGTTACTTTAACAATATTCAAGCCCGGTTGTGGTGAAGCCAAACGACGGCCATCCAGCGAGAAATATTCACGGGAGATTTCATCAAAATTACCATTCTCGAACTCAAAAATACCAGTCGGATTGACACCGTCGTCACTCAGATATACCTTATTTATATATATAGGAGCGCTGCCATTGGTCCAGAATCCCGCGATATAGATATGCGAGGGATCGAGATGGTGACCATCATCCTGAGCCGTCATATTTTGCAGGTCAATGACGATACGAGTATCGGAGCCAAAGTCCTTCATATAAGGTTTGCTCCAATAGTTATTAATGTCGAACAAGCGGAATGAGGCGCTTACGTTCTGTTTCTCCTTCAGTTCAACAACAAGATACTTGTATCCAGAAAGGTCGATTCCACCGGGATATTCCCATCCTCCAAAGCCCCACTGGCCTGTTTTCAGATAGCCGGTTGTCTCGTTGAAAGTACCCTTTTCCCAGATATTAGGATTGAACCACTCTTCCGTCAATGAGAACAAAGGCTCTGCTTCACGGTGATAGCCATAGTCAGGATCATTGATTTTATCGCTATACGCTTGGGTGGCATACTCCTGATACCAACGGTAGCAAGGACGAGGGCAAGCCTCAGGGTCTGTCAGGAAGGTTTGTCCGTCGGGGGCTGCATCATTGTATTTGGCCAGTATTTCGGCACCAGTGAAGAGCAACCAGCTGACGTTACACGTCTCATCAGCAATGCGACGGAAGTTAGCACCAAAGCCTTCGCCACCAGCCTTTCCCGTATAGGCAAAGGCAAAAGAGCAACGGGTGTCAAATACCTCATTGCCATTCTCATCTTTATGAGAAGGACTGTATTTCTTGGGGCCCCAGTCCATTTCGGTTACGACAATAGGAGCCATTTCAGCAACAGGACCAATCTGGGATTCCCATCCACGCTTGAATTCACGATAGGTGGTACTTACCTCACCCTCATGACCACTGTTATACCAACCCGGATAGCAGTGTACGGCATAGCCGATATTCTCACCCGTCACAGGATATTTGGCAAAACCGGCATACTGCGACTGATAACCCAAGCCCGGCACGAGCAGAATGTTGTTGCAATGCTTGCGCATCACGTCGACCACAGCCTGGAAATACTCGGA
>Ga0129306_1002715_pt1 | contig 14891 bp, 18 predicted proteins | sample P827metagenome_FD_94438 | JGI IMG/M metagenome (GOLD analysis project Ga0129306, IMG submission 94438) | Capybara group fecal microbial communities from Wisconsin, USA - P827 metagenome | ecosystem: Host-associated > Mammals > Digestive system > Large intestine > Fecal | place: USA: Wisconsin...
GGCTAAAATAAGGCGTTAGAAACCGATAGAAATGGTGTGGTTATCAACAAAAGTGAAGGGGTTACAAGTCTTGCACAAATAAAATAGTTGGAGTTATCGCACGTTATTAGTAATTTTGCGGAGTGAAGCGTAAAAAAGAGGTTGAACATAAAATAATAGGAAACTGCTATGGCAAAGACTATCACAGAGAGGGAACAGGAAGAGAATACTATCGGTGATGGAAGTAAAGTCATAATCGCTGGCTCGCGCAGCTTTGCGGATTACGAAAAGCTGAGGAGTGTCTGTGACAGCATATTTCCTAACCAGTATTCAGAGCCTCGCATCAGCATTCTAAGCGGAACTTCATCAGGAAGTGATTCCCTTGGAGAAAGATACGCCAATGAGAGAGGGTACACTCTCTACAGATACCCTGCGAACTGGAAACAATACGGTAAGGCGGCAGGCCCAATTCGCAATCGTCAGATGGTTGAGGACGCTGACGCAGCCATCGTCTTCTGGGATGGTCAAAGTAGAGGAACTAAAAACTTGATAGAACAGGCTAACAAACAAGGCCTGATAGTCAGAATAATAATGTATAATGTAAAGTGATGAAGTAAGATAGAAGACAGATATGGCAAAGACGGATATTTTGTTTCTTGACTTTGACGGCGTTATGGTGACTGACAGGTATCAGGAGCAACTGACGGCCTCTAACAGCCCGTTACAAGATGAGTATGGGGCTAAGTTTGACCCCGAATGCGTGGAGTGCCTGAGACTGATAGTCAACAAGACTGGAGCCTATATTGTAGTGACATCGACATGGAAGATGAGTAAAGGTCTGAAAGCCATACAGCAGATGTGGAAAGACCGTAGTCTGCCAGGAAAGATAATTGGTGTTACCCCTGACATAGACCTCATCCATCGAGGTAATGAGATTGATGTATGGCTGGTAGAATACGGAGCAGACTGCCGCTATGTCATCATTGATGATGCACCGTTCCTTGACTTCTTTAACGAGAAACAGCAGCAGTTCTTGTTCAAGGTAGACGAACGGACTGGGCTTGACGAAAACACCATGCTGAAAGTGGTGGAATACTTGAATTGTAATAACTGAAAACATATAAAGGAGAAAGATTATGACGGTTGAATACTATTATAAATACTTGAAGGATTACCTGACACGGAAGAATGATTTCCGAAGGGCGTTCGATGATTTTTTGCGTGAACGTGCTGAACATGCTGTTCACATATTTGAAGCGGCCAAGAAAGCCGAGTCTTCAATGCCGGAAGAAGTGGCACTGGACGCACTGCTGTTTGCCCTTGACGATGAAGAAGAGTCCAAAGAGCCCCGCTCTGTCAAGAGTCATAAGAAAGAGCAGAATGTTCCTTTTCTTATTTCGGACACGGGGATGAAATACTATCAGGTCAGGGAAATGGGTAGGAAGATGATTCTCGTTCAAGATGCTGCTGGTAAAGAAAAACCTTCCACTCCACAGCGGTATGATGTCGCCATCCCCAAAGTAAAGCCAGTAATGAGAGGAAGCAACTGGTGTCTTGACGGTTGTGTTGGAATGATACACTTGTCTGAAAAAAGCAGTGTTCACCCTGATTCTGATTACGATTATATCGAAGTTAAGCCAATTTTTGAAAGAGTTATCTCCGAAGCGGATGATTTTCCTCCTGACTGGATAAAGACACGGAGAATTTCCCAACATGTGGATGTACTACGTCCGTTTAAGCATCCTATGGAGGAACTGAACAAACTGGTAGGGTGCGAGGACATAAAAAAGAGGCTGGTAGAGTTTAAATCCCTTGCCGAGTACAACAAGGCATGTATTCGTATGTCACCAGAGTACCCTGTGATGCAGATCTTTCTTCACTCTATCTTCTATGGTAATCCTGGTACTGGCAAGTCTACTGTCTGCCAACTCTACGGCTCGCTTCTAAAAGAGACGGGGCTGTTAAGCAAAGGCCATGTCGTTGTAGCTGACAGGAAGGTTTTCACAGGCGACTGCTTTGGTGATACGGAAGATATATTGAGGGAACTGATTAAGTATAGTGAGGGAGGAATCTTGCTGTTCGATGAAGCATACCTCTTGGAGGGCACCCATCCTAATGATCCAAACAAGATGGTACTGCCAATGCTATTGTCTGAACTGGCCGACAACAGCATGAAGGACTTCGCTGTTGTTCTCTGTGGATATAAGGATAAACTCGACAGGATGCTGGAACAGAATCCAGGTCTTTACTCGCGCTTTACAAACCGCTTCGAGTTTAAAGATTACTCACTCGACGAGTTAGTTGAAATAGGAGTTCGTTATCTAACGACCTTCGGCCATTCATTCACGATAGATGGCTTGGCCAGTTTCCGTGAGGAACTTGCATCTGCAATGTCTGGTAGCAGTAAGAAATCATGGGCTAATGCACGTTCAGTAAAAAATATGATAGAGCAGATTTACATCAAACGCGCCATGCGCTACGGAAAGGATGGCAGACTTGACCATGAGATTACCTCAGAGGATATTACGGGCATCCCTTATGAGCATAGCCATAAAATAGGATTCTAAGCTTTCAAATCAGACATTAGTACAACTTATGAAACCGCTTAATAACAAACATAAGAACCTGCTGGAGAAAGTAAAGCTATCTCCATTAGAGAAAAAGATAAGAAACAAACCGATAGCGGGGCTATATACGGAAGAAGAAATCTTACGTAAGTATATGCGTGTTTGGAATCGTTTGAGAATTAAAGAACTTGGGAGTTTTCTTGCACCAGACTTCAAGTATAGTTCATTCTGGGTGCTTTCTTCTCTTAATCGTGCTGGCTATCTCCGTTATCTTGATGGTAAATTCAAGACCATCAGAAGGACGAACAGCTTCGTGAAAGCCGAATTGGTGGCTAATCGAAATATGTTATTATTGACTCAGGGCGATAGCAGGGCGGTTTTGTGCGTAGAAATGCAAGACGGTCTTATAAAAGAGGTAAATATGATGCCACCTCAATTTTATAACGTATAAGGAAAATAGACAATGACAGATCATGAATATTGAGCAGGGAAAATACTATCTTCAGTGGCAAGAAAACAATCCTTACCTCGACGAGATACTGGAAATGTTCCACTTCCGAGGTGAAGATGAAGAGGGAATGACTGATGCCCAGGTGAGTTATTTTATCTATGACGAAGGTCTGTCATGGGATGATGCCTATTATAGCAGCTATATTTTTGAAGATAAATGCGTCGAGATACCAAAGTTCTTTTGGGAGGACTGGCTTAAAACGCTATTCATTATCAGAGGGCATATCATATCATTCCTAAAACCTAATGGTGTTTGCGAAGATAATGTGAATGATGGGGTCATCATACATGCCGCCACTGACATTGAGAAAGGGGATTCACCATTCTTCTTTATCGATAATAACACGTATCACTATGGTGATAGTGTGAAAGAGAAACGCGACAATTTTGATGACTTCGAAGAAATCGCCATCTGTGTTGACCGTGAGACCGTTGATGTGTCAATCGGTCTAGCAAAGAGAATGATGAATGAAGTCAAAGAGCAGATGAAAAGGGTGCTTAATGCTCCGCAAGGGAAGTATATCCCTCATGTTTACATTGATTGGGATTACGATGAAGACGAAAAGCGCAACTACAAGTTCACAATACCAAAGGAAGCCCATAAATTTGTATTGGGAGAAAAAGTAGTTATATATGCCCGTGTCGCTCCTGAAGAGAATATACAAGGTACTGTCATTGACTGTCATGATGATGGTCTGATTATCCATGCGAACGAATCGATAGACATCACTGATGACTATTCAATAGAGGTGACAAAAGACTAAGACATTTTCGATGGAACTTCATTCGATTTTGCCTAAATTTAGATAAAACAAGTATGTATTTTGAAGCATATGGTCTAAAATCGTGGTATTTTTTGTAATTTTGTAGCGAAAAAAATAAAAACGCGACTATGATTAAATTGTTTTTTCTGGAAGAAGCTAAGATTTTTGATTCTGATGATGACAGGTTTGATTTTGATGAGTGATAAGAAAAAATTGGTGAGCAATGATATATAGACGGTTCCTGTCTGCTCTTTATTAACATCAGAGGTTATGATATAAGAATGAAGAAAGTGACAAGGAAGACATTTCGTCCGACGAATCTCGATGCCATTAAGGCCATGAGACGTGGTAGCCGTGAAGCAGAGATGGAACTGCTTGGTCCAGGTTTTCATTCGCATGACAGAGTACATAAGTCGGACAAGATATATACACGAAAAAAGAAACATAAGGGAGGTTGGTAAGATGATTGACATAGAACGGATCATGCAGACGGAGATCGCCGACATAGCACCTGTTTATGGTGGCGTCAGGGGGCGAACGATGTCGTCAAGGCATCAGTCTTACGCATGGCCTGCATTAAAGGATGCTGGAATAAAGGCCATCATTGATCTCAGGGAAATGGACAAATCGGACAGACTTCCACAACTGTGTCAGTATTATGGATTTGAGTATTTCCACTACCCTTTGGATAATCATGCCCGAACTATCGCTCAGATGGTAGCACTCTTTCCAAAGTTCTGTGAGAAGATAGACAAGGGGGATTTCTATATTGCCTGTGCTATGGGGCTGCACCGTACAGACATTGCGCTCTGCACTTATTGGGTGTTCTATGCAGCGGACAAGGGCATCGCCCCGCCACCCATTAGGGGCTACAGGCAGGAAGATGGTCATGATACTAACAAAATTATGCGGATTCTCAATGCCTTCTATAAGTACAAATCTGAAATAGAGGGGAAAGTCCCAATGTCGTTAGAGGTGTTTAAGGAGAGAAAGAAGATTATTAACGAATTGAGTAAAAGTTGAAAAGGAACGGATTATGTACAGCAGAGAATATACACCCAATAGAATTTCAGAACTAAAGCCGAATGAGGTATTCGTCTTTGGAAGCAATCTTGCTGGAGCACATGGTGGTGGTGCAGCACGATTGGCACATGAGCGATTCGGTGCGGTATGGGGACAAGGTGTTGGTCTGCAAGGACAGAGTTATGCTATCCCAACCATGCAAGGTGGTGTGGAAACCATCAAGCCTTTCGTGGATGAGTTTATTGCGTTTGCCAAATCGCGACCTGAATTGAAGTTTTATGTCACACAGATTGGCTGTGGCATTGCTGGCTTCAAGGTTGCGGAGATTGCTCCACTATTCAAGAAAGCCATTGATGTAGCGAATATCATTTTGCCAAAGGAGTTTGTAGAGGTTATTGTCACGGGTGACAAATATAACCTAGAACGGTTCGTAGAGGTACAGAAGTTGTATTACGAACAGGCTTTGCAAGAAATACAAGACGGTATGAAACGATCGCACTGGATATGGTTTATCTTCCCACAACTTGCTATTCTGGGACACAGTTGGAATGCAAAGTATTATGGTATAAGCGGATATGATGAAGCAGAGATGTATTTGCAACATCCTATTCTTGGGGAAAGGCTTCGTGAGGTGACGAGAGTACTTCTTACTCATCAAGAGAAGGCTGCAACAGACATCTTTGGCGACTTGGATGCGATGAAAGTACGTTCATGCATGACGTTGTTCGATGCAGTTTCCCCTGATGACATTTTTGAACAGGTGCTGGATGTATTCTATCATGGAACCTGTTGTAAGAAGACGCTAGATTATATGTAATGAAGAATAATAATTTGTTGTGTTTAAGATGTTTTGATTTTGGTAAACGAAAAGGTTATTGAAGTATGGCTAATTATATCGGATATGGACATGTTGAAGGTGCCTATGGGCCTGTTATTACGATACCTCGTGACCAACTGGATGGTTGTAGGTTGATTTTAAAAGCATCGTCTGGTGTTCGTTTCGAAAGTTTTGGCGACATAAAGCATGCTGTTGAGCATTTTGGCTGTGGACTTCGCTTAATTAAGACTTTGGAAACAGATAAGAACCATATGGAAGCAATTCTGGAGCCAATGACTAATATTGAGCAAAGGGAAATATATTTATATGGTGAAAAGCGTATGCCACCAGCTGATACTTATGTTCTTGCTACCGATTTTAAAGGAGATGTAAATATTCATCTTTACAAAGAACAAGTAGATGGGAAACGTGTTTTTTATTTTGGAATGAGTCCTAAATACGATGTCTATTACGAATAACTATAATATGATTAGTTTACAAGACAGAATAAGAGGTTCACTGATTGGTGGTGCCGTTGGTGATGCATTGGGGTATCCTGTAGAGTTTATCTATTCCTTTGAGGGGATACAGGTCCGTTATGGAGAACGGGGCATAACAAGGCTTGATATTCAGAGTAGTGATACTGGTAAGGCTGTAGTTTCAGATGACACACAGATGACACTATTCACGGCCAATGGTTTGCTGAATGCTCCAAAACTTGGAATTGAGCCCAAATACGCAATCTGTCGTGCGTATCTTGAATGGCTCGAAACCCAAACAGGTCAGCATAAGGGCAAAGCCGAGTGCTGGATTCGGGATGTGCCAGAACTGAATTTTCATCGTGCACCAGGAAACACTTGTATATCTTCACTTAATGACATCAAGAAAGGACGCGATCCCATGAATAATAGTAAGGGATGTGGTGGTGTGATGCGTATTGCTCCTGTGGCACTCTATGCCGTATGTGAAGACCGAATGAGTATAACGGATGCAGACAAACTTGCTGGTGATGCCGCTGAGATTACTCACCAGCATCCCTTGGGATTCATCTCAGCGGCTTTAATGTCACACGTTATCTATCGTTTGGCACAGGATGAGAAACCAACTCGTAATGCTTTGAAGGATTACATCACTGAAGGAGTGGAAGCATTAAGAGAATTGTATAATCGCCATCACAATGATGTCGAACGGATGGCAGAACTGGCAGAAAGAGCTGTTTTCCTTGCTTCATGTAATCAGTCTGACTTGGAAAACATACAGCGACTTGGTGAAGGCTGGGTTGGCGAAGAAGCACTGGCAATTGGGTTATATTGCACAACAAAGTATCTCGACAACTTTGAGGAAGCCATGATTGTTTCAGTGAATCATGGTGGCGATAGCGATAGTACAGGTGCAGTGACAGGCAATATTTTAGGTGCTGCCGTTGGGTACGATGCTATTCCCCAATTCTACAAGGAAGACTTGGAAATGCACGATTTGATTCTGCATATGGCAGATGATTTATTTCGTGGTGAAGTTACTAAAATTTGAAAGAAGAGTTAGCAGTAATGACTATTATCCATACGAATGACCCGACAACGATAGTTCTCTCTCGGCTTTATGAGTCGAGAAAAGATATCATTACGCGTATTACGGAGAAAAGTACCAATTCAGAAGTGAAGGATTCTATACGAAGAGCTGGTCGTATTATGATGTTGGGCCATGGAAACAAATATGGACTATTTTCAGTTCCAGACAAGAAAGGTATATACCGACGGCTCATAGTTAATTCCGACTATGCACAGTTCCTGCGAGACAAGGAATGCATAGGGATTTGGTGCTATGCGAATGAATTTGCCATGCATTATGGACTACACGGGTTGTTCTCTGGGATGATTATATCTGAGCTTCATGAGGCTGTGGAGAACAATATTCCAGCGACAAAGGAGGAGATAGATTATGAGATGGAGAAGTTCGTCACTCGATTAAGAGATTGCATTGAAAAGTATGGGTTAAAAGACACTCCTGCTAGAATGAAAGAATTGGATGATGCAAAAAATGATTTGACAAAGTTCAACTACTCAAGACTATACTATCTTGATTAGGATTAAATCGACTTTCAACGATTCTGACTATGAGGAAAGAAGAAGTAGAAAATATCGTAATAGAACTGATGAAAAAACTCTGTATGAATAACAGAGAACTTAATGATATCATACGTTGTTATACGAATAAAAGCTTTTCTGTGCCTATCTACAAAGATATAATTAGCATTTTAAAGGGCGAAACGCAACAAGAAGATGAATGGTGTAATCTACCAGAATGTGCAAAGATGGTATATTTTGCATGGGAAGACGTTATTGGTAGTATGATGGAGTTTCCTGAAGCAGTACATTTTACAGATGATCAGTGTCCTGATTGTGGAGAAAAATACCTCCTGATTGATTTCTGGTCACCCGCATGGACATGGGCGGGGCTTTGCGGTCGTTCAGGGCCTATGATGCTGTGTGTAAGATGTCCTAAACAAGTGGCTTTCTCGTTGCGCTTAATGAGTTAAAAGAAACCAAGCAGGATTCTTTTTTGATTGAATACAGTCAATCGGTAGGAAGGGCTATTCGCTCCGTTCCTACCGATTGTGTTTTACTTCTTACTGAGCAAGTGACATAGGTTTTCATCTTTAGATATACGCTCAAGTTCGTCAGCCACAATCCGCTTGACTTCATTTTTGATGTTGAGATAGTTTTCCCTAACCATTTCATCCATATTGTCGTTACCGTTTTCATCAAGGAAGTCGGTGATAACAGGGATAGGCTTATAAGCTTTGGTCTCTTTAGCAACCTTTGCATTGTCAACAACGATTTCTGCATGGAAGATTTTCTGATCGATGCGCTCGTCGAAGTTGTCAGAGACAGCCCCAACAAACATACCCTGCGTCAGTGTCGAGATTTTGCTGGGTGGAATAAGGCTATCCATCTGTGTGTTGATGGAAGTGGAAACGTCTTGTCTATTGATTGACATGGACTGACGTTTCTGGAGTACCTTGCCGAAACGCTCACTCAATGTCTTGGCTGTTTCACCTACTACCTGACCACTAAAGATATTGCCGACTGTGTTCTGTACTACCTTCGCCTCCTTGTCACCGTAGTCGCGGACTAACTGGCTGAAGTCCTGAAAACCGAGACAGACGGCAACCTTGTTGCTTCGGGCAGTGGCAATCAGGTTGTCCAATCCCTTGAAATAAATGGTTGGTAACTCGTCAATAATAACTGAGGATTTGAGCATTCCTTTCTTGTTGATGAGTTTGACGATACGGGAATTGTAGAGTCCGAGGGCAGCACCATAGATATTCTGACGATCAGGATTGTTACCGACACAAAGAATCTTTGGCTCTTGTGGGTTGTTGATGTCAAGGGTAAACTCACTGGCTGACATCACCCAATAGAGCTGCGGGGAAATCATTCGGGACAGAGGAATTTTGGCAGATGCTATCTGGCCTTGGAGCTGATCAGCAGCACCACCTTGCCATGCGTCGATGAATGGCGACATATAGTTTTCCAGTTCCGGATAGGATGAGAGTATCGGAAATATGTCCTCATACTTGCGATTTAGGAATTCTATGGCGTGGGGAAAAGTGCAGTATTTGCCTCCTTGGTAGAGTTTGAGGAACCAGATGATGGCTGCAAATAGGATGATAGGCGATTCTACAAAGAAGTCACCCTGCTTCTGTACCCATGTGCGGTTGAGGTTGAGCATGATGGTATAGGCCGACTCATAGGCATCGGAAATGTCTGTCATGAAGTCTGGGTGGATGGGATTGCATCGGTGACTTCTGCGAGGATCATCGAAGTTGATGACATAAAACTTGGGCAACACCTTATAGCCTGACTTGTGAGTCAGCATGTGATTATAGGCAATAGTGCTAAGGTCATTGAATTTGTAATCGTAGATATACATCGAGAACCCCTTTTCAATGGACTGTTTGATGAAGTTATTCACCACCGCATATGACTTGCCACTACCAGGAGTACCAAGAACAATCGTAGCTCGGAAAGGATTGACCACATTGATCCAACCTTTGTTCCACTTCTTTTTGTAGTAGAAGCGTGTCGGCAGGTTGATGGAATACTCATTCTCCAACAGGCGTGTTTCCTGCATGAAGGATTCATTCTCGTTGTTGAAAACATCATCCATGAGATTGTTCTGTAATAGTCGGCTCATCCACAGGCCACCCATCAGCAGGCAGATATAGCCAACCGAGATAGTGAGAATGTAGAGTGCCGTACAGAATACGAACGGGAATGGCAAGTCGAGAATCCACCAGTTGAAGAAGAACAGAACGAAACCGACGGCAAGCGAAGTCCAGATGCGTGGCCACGTCATCTTATCCTCCTTCACGCCCTTGGTGCCGAGGCAGGATAGAGCCAAAAGCATGAGCGCAAACAGTTTGGTGTATAGGATTGAATGAAAAAGTCCTGCTGTTCGGTCGAAGTTCATCAGAATCTTATCCACGATGCCCATTGTCAGATGCCAGCCGTCAAAGGTGGTATAGCAGTACCAATAGACATTCATCACTACGAGAATAATACTCACGGCTCGCATAAACTCCATGATTTTGGCGAGACCTCTCAAATCATCTTCTTGTTGCATAGTTCTTTTGAATTTTGTTGTTATTAATAATTGATGATTACAGTCTTGGGCCACGACGCTTTTTCTTCTTGCGCTGCAGCTTGCGTCTGAATGCCTCTTCTTCGGCATCCGTAACAGGGTTATCGGTATTGAGGAAGTCAAGGGCATCAAGAAAGGATGCGGTACCCGAGGCGCTATAGCGGTACTCGGTACCACTGTCATCTGGGAATGGTTGTGATTGGTGATGATAGTCATTTGTACCCGTATCACTGTCATGATACCGCTCTTGTTCGTTATCTTCGTGTTCCTTGAATGGAACCTGCTCTTCAATTGGAGTGTTAAAGTGCCGTTCGAGAGCATTCGCAGAAAACTCCTTGCCAATCCGTGAACCATTGAGGACACAATGAGTGCGATGGTCAATGAAGGTTGCACCGTATAGTCTGCCCTCATCTGTGTAACGGAAAACACAGTCAATACCCTTTTCCTTCAGGATATGTATCAGTTCATTCTTGTCGTAGGTATGGCGAAGTGCATATTCCAAAGCCTTCTTTGTCGGTTCTGTCAGATTCTTCTCCTTGATGTTCTTCTTGGAGAATGCTGCTTTACGCTGCAATGCCTCATAGCCTACGGATTTTCCTAAAAGCGATGACTTGAACGGATTACTAACCTTATTTCCATTGGCATCAATAACGGAATAAACTAACCCGTTATAGTCCTCTCCTTTTGCATTACCCCTTACCTCATCCACTGTCAGGTTGTAAAGTGATAGCAATGCCCTTAGTTCCCCGATTGTCTGGAACTGATAGTCATGGAATACAGCCTTGACGGTATTTCCTACTTGTTTCTTGATGTCCCCAGTATCTGGATTGACTGGATGCAGGGGATTCTGCTGTTTATTCTCCCGCTTCTCACCCTTGTGCAAGTTGTAACGTCGCTCAAAGTCTTGGACGATGGCGAGGCTGCGCTTGTGGGTAAAGTCAGAGTTAATGCGTTTTCCCTGTTCGTCCACACGGACTGATATAATATGCAAGTGATGACGGTCGATGTCCTCGTGCTTCACGATGATATACGGCTGGTCACCATAGCCCATGCGCTGCATATACTCATGGGCCATTCCGGTCAGTTCCTTGTCCGTCAGTCTGTCATCGGGATGGGGATTGAGCGAGATGTGGATGACAGGCTTCTCCGTGCGCATCTGCAATGGCATGTGGCGCTCAAAGTCATGCAGGGCCTGGGCAATGTCAACCTTGCCTGTACCATCGTTGAATATCTTGTTGGTATCAAGCAGTTGTCCCTTGCCTTCATTCACCTTGTCGGCATTGTATTTGATGGCACCGAAGAGACCGGAGCCGATTGTAATCTTTGCTACCATTGTTCCTTTGCTTCCTTTGCCAATGCCACGATCTTCTGTCCTTGCTCCATCATCTGACGGGTAAGACCCTCTAAACGGTAGAGCAATGCCATTGCTTTTTTCTCAGAAAAGTGGCTGTGCAGTTCCTTCACCACTTGGTTGTAGTTGACAGCCACGCCACGGAATTGGGCATGGAACGATGATAGTTTTTCGTAGAACTCAATCATCGTCTTATCCACTTTCACCACCCGGAACGGCTCGGAAAACACCCTCGACTTGACGAAAACGGCCTTGGCATATACGCCGGACTGTTCGTAAAGTGTGAGGAACTTGGCCCATTCCACATCGTCGAAGCGCACCATCACGCAGTGGGTACGCTTGTTGTTCTTCGGGTATCGACCCGCTTTTCGCTTTTTGTTTTCTTCCATATTATCTGTGATACGTTACTATCGTTTCTTCAAATCAGGGGATGACGACTTCGGAGTCAGACCCCAGCCCCCTGCAAGGGCAAGATGGGAGTTTCGTGGGTAACCCGAAACCTTTTGAGTAACTCAAAAGACATCTTGCTATGCTCCTGCGGGCATACATAATCTGCCTTGCGGACGGATTAGTCGCTTCGATAGACCAATCATCGGTCGTGACCGACATACACCGTCGCTTCCCGATTCACTTTGCGGGTGCAAAGGTCGGCGTTTCCCATGACTTCAAATGTCAAGTTGATATCAAGTTGATAACAAGAAAATTGTGGGCTTGCCCTCCGTGCGCAGATTTGAAGGGCATTTCAGCGCAACAGGCTCCGGAATTTTGGCTGGCCGTGAAAATCATCGTTCCTTTGCACCGTCAATCGAACGAACGAGCTAACGATAGTTGGAAAGATGGAACGTTGGAACGATAGAACGTACGAGAGTTGGAACGCTGTAACGAAAGAACGCTGGAAAGAGCGCACAAACGACAGATTGATGGTGGGAACAGACTTTCCTTCTGTCCTGATAACGAACGTAGGAACAGACCATCCTTCGCACGAACGCTGTAACGAACCATCGAACACTGTTAGGAGCGAACGAGCAATCGAAAGTTCTAACCTACGAACGACAGGACGATAGAAGCAATGAGCGAACAAACGTAAGGTATAACCATATAACGAAAGAAGAAATGAAAGAAACAAAATTCATCGCCTTCTCCACCCAGAAAGGAGGAGCTGGCAAGACAACGCTGACGGTGCTGACAGCGAGTTATCTGCAATATGTGAGGGGGCTGAACGTGGGAGTGGTTGACTGCGACTTTCCTCAGTTCAGTATTGTGGACATGCGCAAGCGGGACTTTGAGAACATCAAGGGCAACGAGCAGCTGTGCAAGCAGGCCTTCGACCAGTGCAAGCGACTGAACAAGAAATCGTACCCCATCAAGGACAGCCGTCCTGAGGATGCCATTGATGTTGGCAAGGAAATGGCACAGGACTATGATCTTGACATCGTGTTCTTCGACCTGCCAGGAACCTTGAACAATCCTGAGGTGCTGAAGGTCGTGTCACAGATGGACTATGTGTTCTGTCCCATCATTGCCGACAAGGTGGTGATGGAGAGTTCACTGGTGTTTGCAAGATTGGTGAATGAATCCCTCATCATTCCCGGCAACGGACGAATCAAGGGACTCCATTTTGTATGGAACATGGTGGACGGCAGAGAGAAAACCAGACTCTATGAGGTCTATGACAAGATTATCGCTGAACTGGGTATGGATGTTCTTGAGACAGTCATCCCCAACAGTATGCGATTCCGTAAAGAAGGTGACGACAAGGAACTGCGTCCTCTGTTCCGCTCGACGGTGTTTCCTCCCGACAAAACACTGATAAGGGGCAGTAACATCCGTGAACTGTCAGACGAGGTACTGGGTATTATCAAAGCATGAGTGTATGGCAGGTAAGAATGACTATGGTTTTAACGCAGAGGAGGCTATCAACAGCCTCCGTCCAGATACGCCCAAGAGACAGCCCAGAGAGATTCGTGCTGAAGAAAGCCATGAGACCATTGCAGCGGCACCAAAGTCGGAAGCCGCTCCTACGCCAAAGAAAACATCAGAGAAAAGGAGTGGCAAGACCGTTCCGGTTGACGAGTACATGGAATGGCTTAAAGGCAAGACGGACTTTAATACCCGTGCAGGGAAAAGTTGCAACATCAGGAACCGATACCATTACCGAATAGCGAAGTTCATAGGTCTGCTTGGCGACAAGGACCTGTCTATCTCGACCTATATCGATATGGTATTGGGGGAGCATCTTAAGAAATACGAAGAGGCAATGGATGCCGTCATGAAACAGAAGTTCAACGAGATGCAGGAGCTGATAAGCAACGAAGAATAAGCAGAAACGAATAAGAAACAACTATTTGGAAGTAATATGAGTACGATAATGTATGTAATGATTGCCACACTGGTAGTTATGGCAATTATTGACACTGCACTGGTTCTGTGGATGCACAAGTCACAGACAAAGAGTATGGAGATAGGGCATAGGACTCCCATCAGACAAACACAAGAGTATGAGGATGACGAACGATTCCATATCGCCCCGCTCGGAAATCTGGACGAAGAGTATATGAACCTGTTTTCCAATCCTCCGATGGACAAGCCTGCCCGACGTGGGAAGTCGGCCTATCTGCGTGATGACTATCATGAGCGCATCCGTCAGATAGTGAATGCGCTGAACATCGAGGGTGTGAATATATCCAGCTATGTGGATATGGTGCTGACAGACCATCTGATGCGGTATGAGGCACAGATAGACCATCTGCTGCACAACTGCTATGGCAAATCCCGTAAACTGGCCAACTGATGGGGAGTTTCTTCATAATAACCGTATTGAGCATCATCATCTACCTCCTGGTGTGCTATGAATTTTTCTCTCCTGACAGGCAACAGACACATTGGAGCAACGAAAAGCCACAGGGATATGACCATAGACAAACGTCGGATGATGACATTATGGGCAGGAGTACCTTTGACGTGAATGTGGAGTTGCGTCGTATACGAGAACGTGAGGAAGAGCAAAGGCGCAAGGAAGCCATTGCCAAGGGTGAAATGACCGAGGGCGGAAAGGAAATTGCCCAAGAGGTAGCGGTAGAAGATTGTGAGGTTGAGGCAAAACGGGAGTGGAAGCAAGTGCCCACAGAGGAACTTGATGCGATGTTCGACGAACCTGACGAACCAGGTGATCCTCACGCGGAGGGAGTCATCATAGATGATATAGACCTTACCTTCCATACTGTCAGGAAGAAGAA
>Ga0129306_1002718_pt1 | contig 14878 bp, 12 predicted proteins | sample P827metagenome_FD_94438 | JGI IMG/M metagenome (GOLD analysis project Ga0129306, IMG submission 94438) | Capybara group fecal microbial communities from Wisconsin, USA - P827 metagenome | ecosystem: Host-associated > Mammals > Digestive system > Large intestine > Fecal | place: USA: Wisconsin...
CTTCGGATTCGTTGTACCAGAAGCCGCGGGCCTTGACGGTGACGCGGTATTCCCCGGGTTCCAGCGGAGGCAGCGGCGCGGTGTAGATCATCTTCTCCGGGCGGTCGCTGAGGAAATACGGCGACCAGATAACGAACCGGCGCTCGACGATCCCGCCCTCGTTCCGCACGGTGATGACATAGTCGTTCACGTCTTCCCCGCCGCCGTCCGCGTGGTCGAATTCGACGCGAAGCCCCTCAGCGGTCTGCCCCACTGAGAGCGAGGATCCCGGCAGGAAGTGCGGACGTCCGGCCTCCCGGATCCGCCTCGCGCGCGTATAGACGAAGGTGTCCGGATCCCACGGCTTTTCGACGAGCCATCCGTCGTGGAAGGGCCGGCCCGCGATGACGTCCCAGGGCTTGATGAGGACGCTGCCGTCGTCGTACGCCTCCACGATCTGCATCTGCGCGGCGATATCCTTTTCCGGCGGGAAGGTCGTGTAAATCTTGTCGAACTCGTCGAGCTCGAAATAGCTGAACGTCCCGGTCCCGACGGAGGTCAGGTGATCCTGATGGATCGAGCGCGGGTCGTTGATCGGCGCGTGAGAATGCCCGGAGAAATCGATGATCTGCGGGTAGTTGACGAGGACCGGCATCAGGGCTCCCTGGCCCCATCCGATGCTCCCGTACACGGTGTCCGAGAGGTGCGGATGCTGGAAGAAGAAGATCGCCTGCTCGGGCGTGTCGGCATGGGCGGCAGCCAGTTCGCGCGCGGCAAACGTGATCTGCGGCTCGTAGAACCGGCATCCGTCCGTCGTGGTGACGGAGATGAAATGGAAGCCCTTGATGACCCGATGCGTATCGGCGGGCTGGCCGAAGACCTCGTCGAACCGCTGACGCGCGCCCGCTTCCCCGTCCGGTCCGTGGTACTCGTGCGACGCAAGGCTCAGGTTGACGACCGTCTCCGGACGCAGGCAGCGGTCCAGCGATTCCTTCACGAGCTGCATCTGTTCGAGGGTGCCGGAGGTCGCGAAATCGCCCACGATATAGACGGCGTCGACGGCGGTATATTCCTGGCTGTCCGCGTAGGCGTAAAGCTGGCGCAGACCTTCTTCAAACCGCACCTTCTCGATGCTGTCCGGGCTGCGGTAGTGCAGATCGCTGCACGCCATAAAACGAAGAACGACTTTTTTCATGGGATTTCCTCCTCTTTCGTTAGAGCGCCACCCGTGCGAAGGCGACGGATCTGCGGTTCCAAGTGTAGGTGATATAAAGCTCTCTGCCGGACGCGATCACGGCGGGATAGGAGTATTCCCCCTCGCCGCGGGCCAGATCGAGCTCTCGCTTCCACGTCCGGCCCCCGTCCCCGGAGACGAGCAGGGAGAGCGGTGTCCGCGCGCCCCAGTCCGCCCCGACGGGATTGCATACGAGCGCGAGCCGTCCATCCGGGCTGTCGCCCGAACTGCCGTCCGGGAGGAAGACGCAGTCGATGCCGCTGTTGTTGTTCGGCAGCGCCGTCCGGGATACCGCCGACCATACCCGTCCGTCCGGGGAATCCGCGCGGCACACGACGCCCGCATCCGAGCGCAGGAGGGCATGCACACCGTCCCTGTCCTCCCAGAGTGTCGGCTGGATCAGCCGCGTCGGCTCCTTCACCTCGAGGTAGGGTGTCCGTGTCCAGGTTTGCCCGCCGTCCGGGGAGAGATCGAAGAACGCGCGCCAGATCTTCCCGTCCTCGCTCTCGTGCGACGCCCCGGCGATCAGCGTGCCGTCGGAGAGCCGGATCGGCTTGTCCTTCACGGGTCCGCGTCCGCCGCTCTCGTCGCCGGGGATGAGCTCTTCCTCCGCCCCGAACGTCCGCCCGCCGTCCGTTGAGCGCCGCACGAAGGTCTTCCAGTGCGCGATCTTGTGTCCGCGCTTGAAGAAGAGCGTCACGTCGTCCCCGTCGCGGTACAGGACCGGATTCCAGCACGCCTCGTCGGTGGTCCGGGACATCTGCACGGGCGCGCTCCACTGTCCGCCCTCCCGCACGGACGACCAGATCTCGACGTCGTCCGCCGATTCGTGATGCCCGCCGAACCACGCCGCCATGATCCGCCCGTCGGGCAAGGCGCACACGGTCGAGGCGTGGCAGGACGGCGTCGGTCCCGCTCCCACCGGATAAACCAACCCGTTTTCGATGAGCTTCATGTCTTCCTCCCGTTTTGTCCGTTCTGACCGTTCTGATCGGCGCCCGGATTCCCCTTCGGCGCGCCGGCCTTTTTGTTTTCCTCGCGGAGCTTTTTGAGAAACGCGGCGATCTCCTCGTCCACGGCGAGCACCTCGTCGCGGAATTCCCTCGCGGAGAGGCGCAGCACGCCCGAACGCACCGCCTGCAGCTGGATCAGCCCGTCGGAGGTCACCACCCGGACGTTCTGATCCGCGCCGATCTCGTGAACCAGCTTTTCGATGTAGGTGTCGCCGAGCTCGCCCTCCTTCGTGAAGACGACGTGCAGCCCGGCGTAGTCCTCCTTGCGCTCCGTGTCGCTCTTGACGTTGTACGCGTCGAAGACGACGATCATCTCGCGCTTGGTGAACGCCTGATAGTTCGCAAGGATGTCGCAGAGATCGCGCCGCGCGGTTTCGAGGCTGGATTCCGCCACCGCCGCCAGCTCGTCCCACGCGAAGATGACGTTGTACCCGTCGACGATGTAGAGCGATTTCCTGTATTTCGGATTCTTCACGTCCGGGGCGAAGGGCTGCTCCTTCTTCGGCGTCCCGTAGACCCGCCTCCGGATCGGCCCGAACTCCCGCTCCATGATCGCCTCGAGCTCTTTTTCGTCGAGGTTGAGGTTGCGTCGGATGATCTGCCCCGCGCGCTCGTTGATCTCGGCCTCTTCGATGGGCGTCGCGGGCTCTTTTTTTAAATCCAGCCCTTCGAGGTGCATGTACTGCGGCACCCATGACCACGGGACGACGACCCCCGCGCCGTGCGAGCAGAAGACGGAGTTCGGCGTATTCGCGACGTCCGCCTCGGGATCGTAGGCTGTCTCCCGGATGACCTCCTCCGCGTTGTGGCAAGGCGCGTAGCCGTCCATGCGGCAGGTGAAGCGGCCTTTTCCGTGCGTGTAGGCCGCCACCTCACGGGCGTAATCTCCGATCGTTGCAACCGGTGCGCGCCCTTCGAGGATCGAGGTGCCGGGGGTGGCCTCATGCTCGGTGAAGGTCCCGGACCGGGCGAGGATGTCGGCGATGGCGCGGCCCACGCACTCCCCGGGCAATTCCAGCCGGAAGGCGTAGAACGGTTCGAGCAGGACGCATTCCCCGCGCATCGAGGAGAACATCAGCCCCTCCCGCACCGCGCGGTATGTCGCCTCCCGGAAATCCCCGCCGACCGTGTGTTTGAGATGCGCGCGCCCGGAGGCCAGCGTGATCTTCATGTCGGTGATCGGGCTGCCCGTGAGGACCCCGAGGTGCTGCTTTTCTTCGAGGTGCGTCAGGATCAGCCGCTGCCAGTTCCTCTCGAGGAAATTCTCGGAGCACATCGTGTCGAACAGGAGTCCCGATCCCGCGGGCAGCGGCTCCATCAGAAGATGCACCTCCGCGTAGTGCCTTAGCGGCTCGAAGTGCCCGACGCCCTCGACCGGAGAGGTGATCGTCTCTTTATATAAGATCCGGCCGTCCTCGAAGGAGACCGCGACCCCATACCGCTCGGCGATGAGGCGCGTGAGGACCTCCGTCTGCACCTCGCCCATCACCTGCGCGTGGATCTCCCCGTACCGCTCGTTCCATACGATGTGGAGAAGCGGCTCCTCCTCTTCGAGCTCGCGGAACTTCGGCAAAAGCAGCCGCGGATCGCTCCCCGCCGGCAGGGCGATGCGGTAGTTCAAGACGGGTTCGAGAAGCGGCGCGGAGGAGACGGCCTCAAAACCGAGTCCCTGGCCGCTGTACGTCGACGATAGTCCCGTCACCGCGCAGACCTCGCCCGCCCGGACGGTCTCGCAGGTCTCGTATTTCGCGCCGGAATAGATGCGCAGCCCCGTGATCTTCTCCTCCATCGGCTCTCCCCGTCCGGGCACGTCGTATGTGACCGTCTGCCGGTTGGAGAGCGTCCCGCCGGTGATTTTGAGATAAGTCAGCCGTCCGCCCCCCGGATCGTGCCCGATCTTGTAGACCCGCGCGCCGAACTCCTCCCCGTATACGGAGGGCTCGGTCAGGGAGACGAGGGCTTCGAGAAATTCCCGCACGCCGTCGAGGCGCAGTCCGCTCCCGAAGTACACGGGAAAGAGCCGCCGCTCGCGGATCATGCGCACGGTGATCTCCCGCGGGACCTCTCCCCTCTCCATGTAGACCTCGAGCGCTTCCTCGTCGCACAGGGCGATCTTTTCCGCGGGATCGCGGAGCATGTCGACCGCGTGGGGCGTGATGTGCTCTTCGAGATCCGCGAGAACCGCCGCCCGATCCGCACCCGCCAGGTCCATCTTCGTGACGAAGACAAAGGTCGGGACATGATACCGTTCGAGCAGGTGCCAGAGCGTCTCCGTATGCGCCTGCACGCCCTCCGATCCGCTCACGACGAGGACGGCGTAATCGAGGACCCGGAGGACCCGTTCAGCCTCGGCGGAGAAATCGACGTGGCCCGGCGTGTCGAGCAGGGTGACGGAGAGATCGCCCGCCTCGAATACGGCCTGCTTCGAGAAGATGGTGATCCCGCGCTCGCGCTCCAGCTCGTGCGTGTCGAGGTAGGTGTTGCGCCAGTCGACGCGCCCGGGCTTTTTGATTTTCCCGGCGGTATAGAGAAGGGCTTCCGCGAGCGTGGTCTTTCCGGCGTCCACGTGCGCGAGGATCCCGAGGATGATCTTTTTCATGCGTTCCTGCGCTCTTTTCGGCTCTGTGGGAATGGATGATTGATTATATCACATCCCGCCGAAAGATTCCAGCAGATTTTGTAAATGCGCATCTTGACGGCGGCGGGATGCATTTTGGCGGCCGAGACCTTGCAAACACTCCCCGGAGATGCTATAATGCAGACAAAGCAAAGTAAGGAGGCGACGCCGTGAAAATCACCGTCCGGGAAGATCCGACGCGGGAAGAAGCGGAAATCTGCGTCACCGGTCCCCGCGAATCGCTCGACGAGATCCTTGCCGCGCTTGCGTTCGTCGGGGAAACCATCGCCGGACGCGCGGGGGAGGAACTCGCCGTCGTCCCGCTCGCGTCCGTGTATTACTTCGAGACCGTCGACGACCGTCTGTTCTTTTACACAGCGGAAGAGACCTACGAATGCCCGGCGCGGCTCAAAGCTATCGAGGAGAGGCTGGCCGGCACGCCCCTCCCCTTCGCGCGCATCTCAAAGACCGCCATCGCGAACCTCAGCCGTATGAAAAGCATCCGTCCGGAGAAGAACAGCCGCCTCGTGGCGACGCTCAAAAACGGCGAGCAACTCGTCGTCAACCGGCAGTATGTCAAATCGATCAAGGAAAAACTGGGGGTGTGAATATGAAACGCTTCGCTGAAATCGCAAAACTCACGCTGATGGGCTGGGGATTCGCGGCTTTCGCTGTCGCCGTCGGATCCCTCATCAGTCCGGAAAGAGTCACGACACATCTGCTGCAAATCACGATGATATACGAAACAGTCATCACCCTTACAGCTTATCTGCTGTTCTCCTCCCGCAAGTGGGAGATCAATCTCTGGGTGAAGAGAATCATTGTTTCCTTATTCTCGGGCATTATCGGATATGCACTCTTTGTCATAACAGGGCTGTCCCCCGCATCTTGGCAGCTATGTGCCGTCTTTGCAGGAAGTGCTGCGGCTTCATTTATTGCATTTCTCATCGCAGATATGTTTGAAAAACGGACACTCGCGAAGATCAATGAAGAGCTGGAAGAAAACGAATAATCTACGTCACACAAAAAACCGCCCTGTTTGTGCAAGACGGTTCTTTTTGGATGCGATTACGCGCGTTTAAGGGCAGCGGCGTACCAGCCGTTCTCGAAATGCTCGTCGGCGACCCGGTATCCGTTCGCTCTGAGGACCGCGAGGACCTCCTCCGCGCGCTCCGCGATGATGCCGGAGACGACGAAGGTGCCGTCCTCGGCGAGATAGTCTCCCACGTCGGGCGCGAGCCGGATGATGATGTCCGCGACGATGTTCGCGACGACGAGATCATACCCGCCGGGTGTCCGCTCCGCCTGTTTCAGAAGATCGGAGACGGCGCAGGTCACGTTGTCGGTCCCGTTGAGCGCGGCGTTTTCTTTCGCGACCCGCACGGCCACGGGATCGATGTCGCAGGCGAAGCACTTCCCCGCCCCGAGCCGGGCTGCCGCGATCGCGAGGATCCCGGAGCCGCACCCGACGTCAAGCACCGAGCAGCCGGGCTTTGTATATTCCTCGACGAATCCGGCGCAGAGCCTCGTCGTCTCGTGTGTGCCCGTTCCGAACGCCATGCCGGGATCCATCAGGACCGTGATCTCGCCGGGCTCTGCCTCATAGGTCTCCCACACCGGGACGATCACAAGGCGGCGTCCCGTCCTGATCGGCTTGTAATACTGCTTCCACGAATCCGCCCAGTCCTCCTCGCGCACGCCGATGTGCTCCACGGTGAAGGGGATCCCGAGCGCTTCAAGGCGGCCCCGGATGAAAAGCTCGCTCTCCGCGGGGGACTTGATCGTCGGGATGAACACGGAGACGGCGGCCTTCGTGCGGTCCGCTTCGAGCAGGCTTTCGTCGATCAGCTCGCCGTACATGCCGTGCTTGATGAGGTCGTCGATGTCGGAGTTGTCCTCGATCATCAGGCCGTTGTCCACCATCGACATCACGGAGGCAACGGTGTCCGTGTCCTTCGCGTCACAGGTGACCTTGATCTGCACCCAGCTCTGGTTGTCGTCCATCCGTACCTCCTCAGCTGTCCTTGCGGAATCTCTTGAAGAAGTTCGACTTCTTCGAGTAGTTGGAATCGCCGCAGGAGGCCGCGAACTTGCGCAAAAGCTCCTTCTGCTCGCCGCTTAAGTTCTTCGGCACCTCGACGGTGACGGTGATGTACAGGTTCCCGCGGGTCTTCGGGTTGTTGACGCGGCAGACGCCCTTGTTCTTGAGGGTGAAGGTCGTGCCGGTCTGCGTGCCCTCGGGGATGGTCAGCTTCTGCGTGCCTTCGAGCGTTTGGATGTCGATCTCCGCGCCGAGGGTCGCGTCCGCATACGTGATCGGGACCTCGCAGTAGAGATCGTCGCCGTCGCGCTCGAACAGCGGATGCGGCCGCACGGTGACGATGACGTTGAGGTCGCCCGCGGATCCGCCGTTCATGCCGTCGGAGCCCTTGTAGCGGAACGCCACCTGCTGTCCGTCGTCGATGCCGGCGGGGATGTTGACGCTGCCGTTCACGGTCACGCGCTCAAAACCGGTTCCGCGGCACCGCGGGCACTTGTTCTCGATCGTCTTGCCCGTTCCGCGGCACGCGTCGCAGGTCTTTGCGGTCTGCATGATGCCGAAGGGCGTGCGCTGCTGGACCCGCACCTGACCGGATCCGCCGCAGGCCGAACAGGTCTTCGGGGAGGTTCCGGGCGCGGCTCCCGATCCGCTGCAGTCGGGGCATTGCTGGATCTTCTGATAGGTGACGTCCTTCTTGCAGCCGAACACCGCCTCCTCGAAGTTGAGGGTCAGGCGGATCGTGACGTTGTCGCCGCGGATCGGACCGTTGCGCCGCGATCCCCCGCCGGTCGACGCGCCGCCGAAGAAGGAGGAGAAAATGTCATTGATGTCGAACCCGCCGAAATCGCCGAATCCGAAGCCGCTGCCGCCGCCCATGCCGGACGCGGGATCGAACGCCGCATGTCCGTACTGGTCGTACTTCGCGCGCTTGTCGGGATCGGAGAGGACGTCGTAGGCCTCGTTCACTTCCTTGAAGTGCTGCTCGGCTTCCTTGTCCCCGGGATTCAGGTCGGGGTGGTATTTTTTCGCGAGGGTCCGGTACGCCTTCTTGATCGCGGCGTCGTCCGCGCCTTTTTCAACGCCCAGAACCTCGTAGTAGTCTCTTTTTGCTTCCGCCATGATTCATTCCTCGGTCGTGATTTCACCGCGAAAGGGCGGAGAAGCCCCCGCCCTACGGTTTCAGATCGACGCGCGGTCAGTTGCCGCTCTTGTCTTCAAAGTCGTTGCTGTAATAGGTGCCGTCCGGACCCTGTTCGGGCGCGCCGTTCGGCTGATCCTGTCCGTTTGCCTGGCTCTGCTGATAGAGCTTCTCGGCGATCGGGTAGAACGCCTTTTCGAGCGCTTCGGTGTCGGCCTTGATCGCGTCGACGTTGTCGCTCTTCATGGTCTCCTTCAGCTTGTCGATGGCTTCGCGGACGGGCTGCTTATCGCCCTCGGATGCCTTGTCGCCGATGTCGGAGAGGCTCTTTTCGCTCTGGTAGATCACCTGCTCCGCGCGGTTCTTGATCTCGACGGCTTCCTTCTTCTTCTTATCCTCCTCGGCAAAGCGCTCCGCTTCGTGGACGGCCTTGTCGATGTCTTCCTTCGACATGTTGGTGGAGGAGGTGATGGTGATGTGCTGTTCCTTGCCGGTGCCCTTGTCGGTCGCATAGACGTTCACGATGCCGTTGGCGTCGATGTCGAACGTGACCTCGATCTGCGGGATGCCGCGCGGTGCGGGGGTAATGCCGTCGAGGATGAAGCGGCCGAGCGTGGTGTTGCCCGCCGCCATGTCGCGCTCGCCCTGCAGGACGTGGATCTCCACGGAGGTCTGACCGTCCGCCGCGGTGGAGTAGATCTGGCTCTTCTTGACCGGGATGGTCGTGTTGCGGTCGATGATGCGGTTGAAGACGCCGCCGAGGGTCTCGATGCCGAGGGACAGAGGCGTCACGTCGAGCAGGAGCAGATCCTTCACGTCTCCGCCGAGCACGCCCGCCTGGATGGCAGCGCCGATCGCGACGCACTCATCCGGGTTGATGCCCTTGAAGGGTTCCTTGCCGATGAAGTTCTTCACGGCATCCTGCACGGCCGGGATTCTCGTAGAGCCGCCGACGAGGAGGACCTTGTCGATCTGGCCGACGGAGAGACCCGCGTCCGCGAGCGCCTTCTTGGTCGGGCCCATGGTGCGCTCGACGAGGTCGGCAGTCAGTTCGTTGAACTTCGCGCGGGTGAGGGTGGCGTCGAAGTGCTTCGGGCCGGTGGCGTCCGCCGTGATGAACGGCAGATTGATGTTCGAGGAGGTCACGCCGGAGAGCTCGATCTTGGCCTTTTCCGCCGCTTCCTTCAGTCTCTGCAGCGCCATCTTGTCCTTTCTGAGATCGATGCCGCCGTTTTCCTTCATGAATTCGTTCGCGATCCAGTCGATGATCCGCTGGTCGAAGTCGTCGCCGCCGAGCTTGGTATCGCCGTTGGTGGCGAGCACTTCAAACACGCCGTCGGAGATCTCGAGCAGGGACACGTCGAACGTGCCGCCGCCGAGGTCGAAGACCATGATCTTCTGTTCGGTCGGTTCCTTGTCGACGCCGTATGCCAGCGCGGCCGCCGTCGGCTCGTTGATGATGCGGAGCACGTCGAGGCCCGCGATCTTGCCCGCGTCCTTGGTCGCCTGACGCTGCGCGTCGGTGAAGTACGCCGGAACGGTGATGACCGCCTGGGTCACGGTGCCGCCGAGGTAGGCCTCCGCGTCCGCCTTCAGCTTCTGCAGAACCATCGCGGAGATTTCCTGCGGGGTGTAGCGCTTTTCGTCGATCGTGACCTTGTAGTCGGAACCCATGTGACGCTTGATGGACGACACGGTGCGCTCCGGGTTGGTGATGGCCTGACGCTTTGCGACCTGGCCGACGAGACGCTCGCCCGTCTTTGAGAACGCGACGACGGACGGTGTGGTGCGCGCGCCTTCCGGATTCGGAATGACGACGGGTTCGCCGCCTTCAAACACGGCGACGCAGGAGTTGGTGGTACCCAAATCTATACCGATGATCTTTGCCATAATGATGCCTCCAATATATAGAAAGAGATTTTTTAACGAATTCAGTTGGCCGTCTTGACCATGGCGTAGCGGAGAACCTTGTCTCCGTACTTGTAGCCCTGCTGGAGCACTTCGACGATAACGCCCTCGCCGAGCGATTCGTCTTCCACGTGCATGACGGCGTTGTGGAGCGCGGGATCGAAAGTATCGCCCACTTCTCCGAACGGGGTGATGCCGAGTTTTTCGAGGGTCTCGGGCAGCTTCGAGAGGATCATCGAGAGCCCCTCGGCCACCTTTTCGGCGTCGCCGCCCGCGTATTTGGCGGCGTATTGCAGGTTATCGATGACGGGGAGAAGTCCGGTGAGCGTATCGGACACGGCGCCTGCGTACACATTGCCCCGCTCCGCCTGCGTCCGCTTGCGGAAGTTGTCGTATTCCGCCGCGATCCGGAGGACCCGGTCGTCGAGCTCCTTCGCGCGCGCCTCGGATGCTTCGAGCGCTTTCTTTGTCTCCTCAAGCTCCCGGCGCAGCTTTTTGATCTCCCCGCGTCTGCCCTTCGGTTCCTCCCGGTTCTCCGCGGTTTCCGTCTCCGCCTCGGTCTGCACTTCTTCTTCCTGCGCAGTTTCCTCTGGGACGGGCGTCTCTTCTGCGGTCCCGGATTCCTCGTCGGTCACGGGGATCTTCTTTTCTTCTTCCATGATGATGTTCTCCCATGCGATGTGATTTTATGCGCGCGCCCGCTACGATTCGTCCCCCTCCGGATGCCGCGGTCCGTCGATCGTCTCGGTGATGCCCCGCGAGAGGCTGTCGATCGTGGCGATCACGCGGCGGTAGTTCATGCGGGTCGGACCGATGATGCCGATCGCGCCGACGGGCTTGCCGTTCTGCGTGACGGTCTTGAAGACGAGGGTGGAATTGTCCATCACCTTGACGAGGTTTTCCCGTCCGATGAAGATCTGGACCTGGTCGCCGCTCCGCGCCTCGTCCGAGAGGACTTCGAGCAGCGTGTCCTTCTTCTCGAAGAGCGCGAGCAGCTCGCGCAGGCGGTCCATGTCGTAGAATTCCGGGTAGGCCAGGAGGCGGTTGATCCCCTCGAAACGGAGATCGCCGCCGTCGAAGCCGGAGATCGTCTCGCACACGGCCCGGACCACGGGGGTCACGAGGTAATCGTAGTCGCCCATCATCCGCTCCATTTCCATGACGAGCGGAAGGGTGATCTCCCCGGCGGTCAGTCCGGTAATCTTGGCGTTGAGCACGCCCGCGAGCATGGCGGTGGCTTCCGGCGGGATCGTGCGGTTCGATCGGATGTACTTGGTCTTGACGACGCTGCCGATCAGCATGATGAGAACGGCGGTCGTGTCGTCGAGGCGCATCAGCTCGAAACGTCCGACCGAGATGCGCGCCTGGCGCGGACGGAGGGACAGGGCGGTGTAATTGGTCAGCTTCGAGGCGAGCGTGACAGCCGTCTGCATGATGGCATCGAGCTCGTTCTGTTTCTGCCGCAGCGCGCCGCGCAGTTCGTCGATCTCGCTCTCGGTGAGATTGTACCGGTCGATGAGCTGGTCGACGTAGAACCGGTAGCCGGCCTCCGACGGGATGCGTCCCGCCGAGGTGTGAGGCTGTTCGAGGTATCCCATCTCCTCGAGCTCCGCCATTTCGTTGCGGATGGTGGCAGAGGAGCATCCGATCTGCTGATTCTGCGTCAGAAATTTGCTTCCGACCGGCTCGCCGCCCGCGATATGCGCGTCTACGATGGCCTTCAGGATCGCTTTTTTGCGTTCGTTGAGTACTTTTTCGCCGCCGCTCATGCTCCTCACCTCCTGTTTCTCAGGGATAACGCCGGTTTTTATCCGGTTGGGATCCGGAATTAGCACTTGAATCACCTGAGTGCTAACCTTTGTCCATACTGTACCATTTTTTACCCCGGCGTTCAAGAACTAACAGTGAATATTTTGTTAATATTTAATGAATTCTGGATTCCGACAAGAAAAACAGCGGAATCGCATTAGCATTCCGCCGTTTGGTTTGTTCAATTTGTCCGTTCTCAGAGGTGGCGTCTCCGGATAGAAAAGCCGCAGCCCAAAGCGCACAGAGACGTGACGCTCAACGCTGCGACCATGACGGGGGTGCGGTCGCGGGTGTTGGGGGACCTGGCGGGCGGGGAGGGATCGGTCTTCTGCGGGGTCTTCTCCGGTTCCTTGGCAGCGGGTTTCTTTGTCTGCTTTTCCTCCGCCTTCGATTCACTCTTCTGCGTACCGGCATCGGTCGTCCGGTCGACGATATAGGAGGTTGTGTCCCCGGTCTTCTCCGCGTAGCCGACGCCGTTCACGATCCACACATCGGAGATCGCGGCGCGGGTGTTGCGGAAGGAGAAGCCCATCGCACCGGGCGTAAGGACCAGGACGCTCGCGCGCTCGAGGGTATAGGTCTTGCCGGTGTCGCGCACGGTCATGTTCATGCAGTGCAGCGCGCCCTCCTCGACGGGGATGGCCACGTCGATCCAGTATCCGCCGCTGACGGCCTTCGCAAGTTCTTCGTCCGGTTCTTCAAAGTCGTCGACGGTCCCGCTCGCGCGGATCACCAGCGAGGTGATATTGGTGGGTTCCTCGCCGCGGCAGGTGAGGAGGAAGCCGACGGTGCCGCTCGTCCGTCCCGATTCGGTGAACCGGAAGGAGAACTCGACGGTATAGGATGCGCCGCGCGCGACCTGCGGGAGGAGAGTATAGGCACGGCCGCCGTCGACGCACTTGACGTTCAGGGCGTCGTCCCGGATCTCGAGCACGGCGGCTTCCGCAGTCGCGGTCCCGGTCGTCAGCCCGGATTTCGCGTAGTCACGGACGTCGGCAAAGGACTGCCGGTAGAGGACCTCGCCCGCGGGGGTGTTTTCGGTCCAGGGTTCCGCCGCGCCTGCATAGACACACAAAAAGGAGGCGCAAAGAAGAAAGGCGAGGATGACGCAGACCCGGCTTCTCATACGGCCTCCTGAGATACGCAAAAGTATTCCGTATTTATTATATGCAAATTCTTCCTCCGCGTCAAGGGTTTTTCGCGGAAATTCAACAAAAAATGTGGGAAATGCGCCGGGGGCCACACCTTCCCTGCCGAGCTGCGGACGCGGGCGAAAAATGCGGCGGGATTTTTCGGAAAAGCCCTTTACAATCCCCGGTTTTTATGCTATAATATCATCCGCGCGGTGGGAAATCCGCCGCCGATGCCCGCCCTTAGCTCAGCCCGGATAGAGTACCGGATTCCGATTCCGATGGTCGTGGGTTCAAATCCCTCAGGGCGGGGTAAAGAAAAGCCGCACAGTTGAACGCTGTGCGGTTTTTGCTGCTCGCTTTACAAGTAAAAAACCGCCGGAGATCCGACGGTTCTTTGTCTGCCCACGCGGGCGAACTTATCTCTTGGAGAACTGGGACGCACGTCTCGCCGCTTTGAGACCGTACTTCTTTCTTTCCTTCATTCTCGGGTCTCTCGTGAGGAAACCGGCCTTCTTGAGAAGGGGACGATAGGTATCGTCGGCGAGAAGAAGCGCGCGGGCGACGCCATGACGGATCGCGCCGGCCTGGCCGGAGATGCCGCCGCCGTTCACGTTGGCCACGATGTCGAACTTGCCGACCGTGTTCGTGATGCCGAAGGGCTGGTTGATGATGAGCTTCAGGGTCTCGAGACCGAAGTAATCGTCAACGTCGCGGTTGTTGATGGTGATCTTGCCGGAACCGGGATACAGTCTGACGCGGGCAACGGAGCTCTTTCTTCTGCCGGTGCCGTAGAAATAAGGTTTTGCACTCGTGTACATCGTTCAATCCCTGACCTTTCTTAAATCTCGACTTCGTACGGGGTGGGCTTCTGCGCCTGCTGCTTGTGCTCGGCTCCCGCATAAACCTTCAGGCGGGTAAGAGCCTTCGCGCCGAGGGTGTTGTGGGGGAGCATCCCCTTCACAGCCTGCATCATGGCGAAGTCCGGTCTCTCGGCCATCAGCTTGCGGTAGGAGGTCTCCTTCAGACCGCCGATGTAGCCGGAGTGGGTGCGGTAGAATTTCTGATCGAGCTTTTTGCCGGTCAGGACTGCTTTGGACGCGTTGATGATGATGACGAATTCGCCGCAGTCAACGTGGGGCGTGAATTCCGGGCGATGCTTGCCGCGGAGAATGTTGGCGGCGGTGACGGCGGTCTTGCCGAGCGGTTTGCCGGCAGCGTCGAGGATATACCAGCCGCGTTCGACGGTTTCAGGTTTTGCCATGTATGTGGACATACTGATTGTTCCTCCGATACAGATTTTTTCATACGAACAGGCCATATTATAGCACGGTGCCCCGCCTTTGTCAACCCCTTTTTCAGAAAAAATCCGATTATTTTGATTTGGCTGGTCAAAACCTCGCGTAATCGCGCGTTTTCTCACTTAAAGACCCCGTCAAGCAGCTCCCGGAGCGCGTTGGCGATCGCATCGGCGCATCCCCGGCCCACGGAATTGGTCTCCTCGTAGTGCCGGCTTCCGTCCGCGGGCTTCGCGGCTTCGAGATAGGGCGCCTCCTCGTCGACGAGGAAGTCGTCCGGCGGCACGATGTACCCGAGCTCGTCGTCCGCCAGCCCCACGATGAAGAAATCGTCAAGCCCGTAAGAAGAGAGGATCCCGGCAAGCGGTTCGGGATTCTGCCGCTCGGGATGAGCCGCGCGCTCGCCGAGGCCTCCGCCGTAGACCAGCTCCGGGAAGATCTCGCCCGGCACGAGCACGAGCGTCCGCGATCCGAGGCGCAAAACGGACAGCGAGGTCCCGAGCGCATAGCCCGTCTCCCCCTCGCCCGTCTGTGCCTCATTGCCGAGGATCCCGAGGAACTTATAATATAGGAAGACCGTATTGTCGAGCGGCACGGAGAAATCGATCCCGGCATCCGAAAAGACAGCCTCAAGCTCCCGCTCTTCCACCGCTCCGCAGGCGTAATCCGCGAGCTTCTGCCCGGTGACGAGCAGGTTTTCCTCCGCGTCGA
>Ga0129306_1002721_pt1 | contig 14870 bp, 11 predicted proteins | sample P827metagenome_FD_94438 | JGI IMG/M metagenome (GOLD analysis project Ga0129306, IMG submission 94438) | Capybara group fecal microbial communities from Wisconsin, USA - P827 metagenome | ecosystem: Host-associated > Mammals > Digestive system > Large intestine > Fecal | place: USA: Wisconsin...
GCCGGCACCATGGAGCACTTCTGTGAAGCCTTTGAAAAAGGCCATGCGGAAGCAGCCCTGGCAGCATCTCTTTTTCACTATCATGAGATGGACATCATGGATCTGAAACGATACTTACGTGACCGGGGTATCCCCGTGCGGATATAGTACGATAAACACGGGTGGAAGAAACTATGGCTATGTTGACCGGAGACTGGCTGGAAGCGGTCTCTGATGAGTTTCATAAGGACTATTACAAGGAGCTGTACGCATTCGTCCGCGAGGAATACCGCACTACTACGGTCTATCCTCCGGCGGAGGATATATTCAATGCACTTCACCTGACTCCGCTGTCTGAAGTCAAGGTCGTGATACTGGGTCAGGATCCGTACATCAACGAACACGAGGCGCACGGTCTGTGCTTTTCCGTGATGCCCGATGTCATGCCGAAGGATATCCCTCCGTCACTCAAGAACATATATCAGGAACTTCATGACGATCTGGGCTGTTATATCCCGGACAACGGATATCTGGAGAAGTGGGCCAGACAGGGCGTACTGCTCTTAAACACCGTCCTGACCGTACGGGCACATCAGAGTGCATCACATCAGGGCAAGGGATGGGAGAAGTTCACCGACGCGATCATCAGCGCCGTGAATGATGTTGACCGTCCCGTTGTATTTATGCTGTGGGGCAGTCATGCTCGCAGCAAAAAGGCCATGTTAAACAACCCCGCGCATCTGTATCTTGAAGCACCTCATCCCAGTCCTTTAAGCGCTTACAGAGGCTTCTTCGGATGCAGGCATTTCTCCAGGTGCAACGAGTTCCTGGAAGCGCACGGAGCAAAGCCGATAGACTGGCAGATCGAGAACATCAGATGAGCATTCATGAAGAAGAAGTCTTTCTGGCGCAGGTTCTTGATCTGATCGATGAGAAGATAGACGAGCTTTCTGCCCGGGTGGATATAACCGATAAGGATATGGCTGATTTCCATGAGTATTTCTGGAACAGCTATACCGAGTTCGATGAGTACGGCTATGAGCTGTATGATAACACCAATGCCATCAGGCAAAAGATCATGCAGAAGGCCGACTACATACGCGAACGATATAACTACGAGCGTATGAAGGACTCGCCCTATTTCGGAAGGGTTGATTTTGTATTTGACGGAGAGAGCGTCACAGTCCCCTGCTACATAGGCATATCCAATCTGTCCAGGTCCGCTGGAGAGATGCCGCTCATATATGACTGGAGGGCTCCGATATCATCCCTTTTCTATGATTATGATGCGGGACCGGCGTCGTATGAAGCACCGGCAGGTCGTATCACCGGACGCATCGTGAGCAAGTACCAGTACAAGATATCCTCCGGGCGTATACTGTATATGCTCGAGAGCGATTTGAACATAGATGATGAGATACTCAGGGCGGAACTGGGCTCTCATGCATCCGCATCGCTCAAGGCGATAGTTACCACCATACAGAAGGAGCAGAACGCGATCATCCGGGATACCGGACACAGGATCCTGGCTGTTCAGGGATGTGCCGGCAGCGGCAAGACCAGCGTGGCGCTCCATCGGATAGCTTATCTGCTTTATCATAACCGCAATACTCTCAAGGCTTCACAGATACTCATCCTCAGTCCCAATAACGTGTTTGCCGACTATATCTCCCGCATCCTTCCCGAGCTGGGGGAGGAGAACATATGCGAGATGAGCCTGGATGTCTGGGCTTACAGGAGGTTGCGCAAGTACGGTGAGGCACTGGACCGTTACGACCGTCTCGAAGAGATACTGGCCCCTGACCTTCATCAGGTGCTGGCAAGCGATGAGGCTGAATACAAGCAGACCGAAGACTATATCCGCGAACTGGACGGATATGTTCTCAGTCTGGAATATGACGGGATAGATATCCGCGATTACAGGTACAGAGGCCGAAGATACAAGGCTGACTATATATCGTCACTCTTTTATGAGAAGCTCTGGGATGTTCCTCTCATGGAGAGGATGAACCGGGTAGCCGACTTCATCATCGACGAGGAGGAGACGGTCAGACGGCGCGATATGAGCGCAGATGAAAAGGCATATATCAGGGACAGCTTAAATGCCATGTATGTCGACAGGGACCTGATCAGCCTGTATAATTCTTTTCTGTCATCGACCGGCCGCGAGGAACTTAAGGCAGCGCCGGTTACATCCGATCCGGAAAAGCCGGACGCGGAAGGCGATGGACGCGAAGCTGAAGATATGTATGATGAGTCGGGCAACTTTGTGTATGTTCGTCCCAGAGAGACATATCTGAGAGCCGAAGTCATTCCTTATGAGGATGTTTATCCGCTGTTGTATCTTGAGTATTCGCTTTTTGCCCGAAACCAGGAGAGACCGGTCAAGCATCTCGTGATCGATGAGATGCAGGATTACTCATACCTGCAGTACCGGCTCATAGAGAAGGTATTCCCGTGTGCGATGACGATACTCGGAGATAAGGCTCAGACCATAGACTGTGAGCACAGGGATGTACTCACGTTCCTGCCGTCGATATTCGGACATGACCTCTATGCCGTGACCATGGATAAGAGCTACCGCTCAACTGTTGAGATCACGACATATGCCGCAGGGATAGCAGGCCTGGATACCGTGAGCAATATAGACCGCCATGGAGAACAGGTCGGAGAACATACATATACAGGTGATAATCTGACCGCGCAGCTGACCGATATGATCGCAAGGTACGCTCCGGATTCCGATACCATAGCTGTACTGTGCAGGGATGCATACAGGGCCGCAGACATATACGGAGAACTGAGCGCGGCATGCGCGGACGGGGCCGGAGAGGACAGCCCTGAGATCAACCTGCTGACTTCGGATACATCGTCTTTCAGGACAGGCGTGAGCGTTGCTCCGTTCTATCTGACCAAGGGGCTTGAGTTTGACACCGTGCTGGTGATCGACGAAGCATTTGAACCCGAAGCATTGCACAGACAGGCACTTTATATCGAGGCAACCAGGGCTCTGCATGTGCTGCATATATTCAGACCCGTTTGATGGAGGAGATTATGAAAAAGCAAACATTTGTCACTAAGGAACAGGCAGAACGGATAGCGGCAAAATATCCCACACCGTTCTATCTCTATGACGAGAAGGGGATCAGGGCCAATGCTCAGGCGGTTAAGGATGCATTCTCATGGAACCCCGGATTTAAGGAGTATTTTGCGGTAAAGGCCAATCCGAATCCTGCTCTGATGAAGATCATGTATGAGTACGGCATCGGATCCGACTGTTCATCACTGACCGAGCTGATGCTCTCGGAGGCATGCGGCATCACGGGCAGCGATATCATGTTCTCCAGTAACGAGACTCCTTTTGAGGAGTACACATATGCAAACAAACTTGGCGCCATCATCAATCTGGATGACATCACTCATATAGATTTCTGCGAAAGAGCATGCGGCGGAAAGCTTCCTGAGACCATGAGCTGCAGGTTCAATCCCGGCGGAAAGTTTACCATGAGTAACGGCATCATGGATGATCCCGGAGACGCAAAGTACGGTATGACTCATGACCAGATGATAGAGGCATACAGGATACTGATGAGCAAGGGCGTTAAGCACTTCGGTATCCATGCGTTCCTGGCGAGCAATACCGTGACCAACGATTACTATGCTCAGTTGGCAGGACAGTTGTTTGATCTGGCTATAGAGCTTCATCGTGAGACCGGTGCGGATGTCAGGTTCATCAACCTTTCCGGCGGAGTCGGAGTTGCATATTCACCCGATCAGACACCGAACGACATAGCCGCCATAGGCGCAGGCGTAAAGCGCGTATATGAGGAGAAACTCGTGCCGGAAGGGCTGGGAGATATCGCCATCTATACCGAGATGGGCAGATTCATGATGGCTGAGTACGGGGTACTCGTGACCAGAGCCATCCATGAGAAACACACATATAAGGAATACATAGGAGTCGATGCATGTGCGGTCAACCTGATGCGTCCCGCAATGTACGGCTCATACCACCATATTACGGTTCTCGGAAAAGAAGATGCGAAGTGCGATCATGTATATGACGTGGTGGGATCACTCTGCGAGAACAATGACAAATTCGCGATAGACAGATCACTGCCTGAGATAGAGAAAGGGGATCTGCTGGTCATCCATGATGCAGGTGCACACGGATATTCAATGGGGTATAATTATAACGGTAAGCTTAAGTGCGCAGAGATACTTCTGGGCGCAGACGGGGAAGCGTCCATGATCAGACGTGCCGAGACACCGGCCGATTATTTCGCGACATTCGATTGTTTTGATATATTCAATAAATTGAACAAAACGGAGGTATGAGATGTCAATGGGTAGCAAGAAAACCAAGGTTACAAAAGAAGGGGCAAAGGTGAGTTTTACCTCATCGATCAAATTCAAGATCATAGCGCTCACATCGGCGGCTGTGATCGTGGCTGTAGTGGCGATGCTGGCTGTGATCATCCCGACGGTCCAGAAGGACATGAAGGCGACGGTCCGCAATTATATGCTTGATGTGGCCGAATCCTATGGAGAGACTCTTCAGCTGAGACTCGATTCATTTAAGGCCTCATATCTGGATGCATATAAGCTCCTGAATGATGACTTCGGTGAGGTCAACATCAACGGATTGAGTACATCATATGCGTATGTGGTAAGTGCCGACGGCACGATGATGTACCATCCCAAGGAGGAGAAGGTCGGCAATCCCGTAGAGAATGCCGCTGTCAAGGAACTGGTCGCCAGGCTGGCAGCAGGAGAGCATCCCGAACCCGGTGTGATCGAGTATGAGTACAAGGGCGCATATAAGTATGCCGCATATTATGTTGATAAAGACGATATGGCCATCCTGGTCGTTACAGCGGATGAAGATGATGCGATGTCGGAGATCAACAAGGTCAGCCGCATGGCATATATTCTGGCTGTTCTGATCCTGGTAGTGGCCATAGCGATCTCAATCCTGATGGCCGGCATGATCACCAATCCCATCATCCGGATATCCCATGCCGTTGACAAGCTCGGACAGCTGGATATGACTGAGAATCCCGAGCTTGAGAAGCTGATCACCCGTAAGGATGAGAACGGTCTGATGGCAAAGGGAATGGCCGGACTCGAGAAAACTCTCTCAGAAGTCGTTATCACTCTTAAGGAACAGGCTGAGAGTGTAAGACAGGCATCGGAGACTCTGGAATCCGGAACCAATGAGACCACCATAACCATGGAGCAGGTTGAGCTGGCAGTATCCGAAATCTCAACGGGTGCAACTTCACAGGCAGATGAGACTCAGAAGGCTACGGAAGATGTCATCCTGATGGGTAACCTGGTAGAAGAGAACGGTCAGGAACTGCAGAATCTGGTCGAGGTTGCCAGAGGCATGCGTACTGCATCCGGCGAAGCACAGGAGACTCTCCGTGTTCTTGAAGATATCAACCGCAGAGCTGTTGAATCCATCGGAGTTATTGCAGAGCAGACCAAGACGACCAACACCTCCGCACAGAAGATACGTGAGGCTACAAGCCTTATCACTGCCATCGCAGATGAGACCAACCTGCTGAGTCTTAACGCTTCCATAGAGGCTGCCCGTGCAGGTGAGCAGGGTCGCGGATTTGCGGTAGTTGCAGGACAGATCCAGAAGCTTGCAGAGCAGTCCAACGAGTCCGCTCAGCAGATCGAAGCTATCATCGATGCTCTGATCAGCGACTCCCAGAAGGCTGTTGAGACCATGGTAGACGTTCAGGATATCATGAATGAGCAGAACGAGAACGTGCTTCAGACCGAGCAGAAGTTCGGAGAGGTTGCAGACGGTATATCCGCTTCGATAGATTCCATCAGGATCATCAGAGACAAATCCGAGGAACTGGATAAGACACGTATAGAGGTTGTGGATATAGTTCAGAATCTGACAGCCATAGCTGAAGAGAATGCGGCGAGCACACAGGAGACATCCGATTCCGCAACTCAGGTTACCAGCATAGTGGCAAATATCTCCGATAAGGCTCAGGAACTGAAGAGAATAGCAGATGATCTGGATGCTAACATGAGCAGATTCAAGGTGTGAATGAATCCCACCCCGAGCTGTACGTTAAGCTGTAATCCGATGCGATGAACATCGCTTCCGTGCCGTCAAGGTCCTCGATGAGTTCCATCCCCTGTGACGCACCGAGCAGAAGGCATTCGGTAGAGAGTGCATCGGCATCGACAGAAGAGTTTGATATTACGGTTACCCCGATGACTTTGTTGTCAGAGGGGTAACCTTTTTTCATATCAATGATGTGATGATATATATGATCGTCCGCCGTATAGAATCTCTCATATGTGCCTGATGACACGACGGACATCCCGTCCGGGACGGATACCGAAGCTATGGATTCACCCCTGTCCGCAAAAGGCCTCTGGATCCCTACGTGAAACTGCGCCCCGTCAGGTTTGGTTCCGATCACGGCAATATTACCTCCCAGATCGATCAGTGCACTTCGTACGCCTCTTGCTCTCAGGGCTTCTGCGAGGCTGTCAGCTACGTAACCCTTTGCAATGAAACCGAGAGTAATCCTTGCCTCGGGATCGGTAACGGTGATCTGTGTTCCGTCTGCTTTTACATATTGATAACCGGTATGAGACAGGGCCTCATCTATGGCGGCCTGATCCGGTACGGACGGATGATCCGAGGCGGCATTACCGCTTATATCCCACAGATCGCACAGCGCACCCGCAGTTAAGTCCAGTACACCGTCTGAATTATCTGAGTGATCCAGTGCGATGCGTATGAGATCTGCAGTCTCTTCATCCACGCTCACTGTCGTACCTTCCGCGTGGTTTATATTCCATATGTCCGATCCTTCCTTCGTAGCCGAAAAAAGCGATTCATAGTGTTCGCACATCTCCATGCACTCGTCCAGAACTGGCCCGGAAGATCCGTCATAATCGTACAGCGTGACGGTCACTACCGTATCGAAATACAGGCCGGTACGTGACACGGGAACAGTTCCCTGTCCGCGGGCGCTGCAAGCACACAGACATGAGCAGACTATGGCTATGGATGTAAGGACTGCCGATGCACGCATCAGCATGTTCCGTATGCCATATGGTATTTTCCGATCGATCAGCTGTTTCATCTGATTTATCCTGTCAGGCAGTATGTGGTATAATCTTCGCGGAGCAACTATTTTAAACCTTAACACAAAACCATGAAATTACAACACGATGACGATGAAGAATACAGCGGACTCAGCGTAAGGATGCCGGCCATAATACTGGGCGCATCTCTTGCGATATTCTTTATCCTGGCACTGGTGCTCGCCACCAATAAATCAGGTAAGAAACCGCATACATATTCGGCCGTCCAGCCTGATACGGCGGCTGATCAGCAGACCCAGACCACTGAGTCGGTTGATACTCTGCGCGCCGATGACCTGAACTTCTGGGATATGTATCAGTACACGGATGATTCCGATGTCATAGATCCTGCCGGCGGAGATTCATCGTCGCGTAAGGATCAGCTTGAGCAGCGTGAGTCCGATATGAGAAAAGCGGAAGAGGAAGCCGCGGAAGCGGCAGCCAAGGCAGCAGCCGAAAACGTCGATCCCGCGACCGACGGTAAGCACACCATGGTCACACACATAGACGGTACAACAGAGTGGCTGCCCATCAATTCGTCTCTTAAACTCAACACATATGAGGACACCCAGTTCCAGAGTCAGAACGGCATCCTGGGCTACTATGTGAACGGCAGGAGAGTGACCAAGACAGGCGTCGATATATCACAGTACACTACTTCGATCGACTGGACACAGCTCTCGAGACAGGCAGACTTCGTGATGATCAGGGTAGGAGCCAGAGGATACGATACCGGACACATCATCGCCGATACGAAGTTCATTGAGAACGTGACCGGAGCTGCTAAGGCCGGTATCCCTTTCGGCGTGTATTTCTCATCGCAGGCTATCAATGAGAACGAGGCCAGGGAGGAAGCCAACTACGTGATGGCACAGCTCGCTGCTGCGCAGAGCGCAGTGGAGAGTCTCGGACTGACCACCTCACAGACCAATAACAATACCGCTGGCACAACGACGAATAACACGGCCACGACTACGACCTCAACTACATCAGTTCCTCAGACCACACAGCAGAAGCTTAAGGGGATGGGTCTTGAGACCGACGCGACGAAATACGGCACGACAACATCGGTTAAGGACACTGACGGTAAGACCACGACTACTGTAGTGGACGGCAAGGGTAATACCACGGTGACGGTGACCGATGCCGACGGTAAGCAGCTGAGTAAGAAGACAGTCAATCTGGATCCCTACGGTAATGTCACGACAGTGACCACGGATGCAGACGGAACCGAGCATGTGGTAACGGAGAATATACCCGAAGCTGCTGTCACGACAGCTCCCGGGACCACTACCGCCAATACGAATACAAACACAACGGGCACGACGACAACGACTGTCACGGCTAACCCCGTGTTCAAGCTCGCATATCCCGTAGCGATAGAGATGCATCTGATCACCAATGATATCTCCAGAATAGAGGGGATCGATAAGACTGCCCGCACGAGCGTACTGACGGCATTCTGCAGCCAGATCGAGACCGGCGGATATAATGCGATGGTCTCAGCCAATAAGGAATTCCTGCTCTGCCAGATCAATGTGGCTCCCCTTAGCAAGTATGAGATATGGGTATCCAATGAGGGCAATCTGCCCGACTATCCGTATCTGATGAGTATGTGGAAGTACAATACCCGCGGTAAGCTCATCAGCGGCCTGTCAGGAGACTACGGAGTCAGTGTCGGTTTTATCGATTACGCTGCGAGGTAGAATATCCGGTGATACCCGGAGATATGTATACGGCAGTATAGATGTCTGCGTATGACTTGGGCGAGAGCCCGTCTATATAGTTCATGGAGTACTGTTTGGATACTCCTGCTTCCAGAAGTATATCGGCAGCCCTGTTATAGGCTACCGCGGCTTCAATGGCCGATTCATAAGTTCCCACGTTCAGATATCCGTTTACATGAATGCGCACGTCGTAAGTGCCGTCTTCGTTCATGCGAACTCCGTGATAAGGGTTGACCACCTTGATATTGGAGTACTGCATGTCCTGCGGGTTACCGTTTAGGAATATGTAGTCTCTGCCTGCGACGGCATGACTTCGGATTCCGTAGCGGGATAGTATGTTGATCTGCGAGCCGTAGTCGGCCACGAAGTGGTGACCGCCTCTTCGCTGTATGCGGTGAGCGGAATAGTAGAACAGATCCTCGCTCGAGAATATAAAGAAATCATGAGGCGCAAAGCAGTAATAAAACAGTCTAGGACGGACATATATGGGATTGGGGATGTATACGCCGTTATCGCGGAAGTTGCACAGGACCACCCATTTATCGAATTTCAGGTGAGACGAGGACGGGTATGATCCGGTCACCGGGTCCGGTGTATCCTCCGGACGCAGGGCGAGCAGATCCTGAGCCTCGAGGTATGCGGCATGAGCCTCTTCGGGAGTATCATAGCTTCCCAGGGATATGTGTTTGTTCCTGTAGGTAACAGACGCACGATAGTAGCTGCTTCCGTCCTTACGTACGGCCGTATATACGCCGGGTAACTGCTTTGTATTCATGCGTTGATTGTATCATACCGCCTATGGTATAGTGTAGGTTAGTTTGAATACTATTCGGATATGGAGAATTGATGATGACTGAAGTGACATACAGCTCAACCAGAGGTGCTTCCGAGAAGCTTACAGCTTCACAGGCCATACTTAACGGACTGGCTTCGGATGGCGGATTATATGTGCCCGATCATATTCCGGCACTCACTACTGACTTGGATGCGCTCGCACGCATGGATTACAGGCACGTGGCGTTTGAAGTCATGAGACTGCTTCTGACCGACTTTACGGATGATGAGCTCCGTCGATGCATAGATGCGGCTTATGATGACAAGTTCGATACCGAGGAGATAGCTCCGATGGCCGAAGCGGCAGACGCGTATTTTCTGGAGCTGTATCACGGTGCGACCATAGCATTTAAGGATATGGCGCTCAGCATCCTGCCTCATCTGATGACTACTGCCGCACGTAAGAACAATGTGGACAGTGAGATCGTGATCCTTACCGCTACGAGCGGAGATACCGGTAAGGCAGCCCTTGCGGGATTTGCATCCGTACCCGGTACCAGGATCATCGTCTTTTATCCCAAGGACGGCGTGAGCCCGATTCAGAAGCAGCAGATGGTCACCCAGCAGGGAGACAACACGTTTGTGGTAGGTATCAACGGTAACTTTGATAATGCCCAGACCGGAGTCAAGAAGCTGTTTGCGGATGAGAATCTGCGTGAGTGGATGAACGGACGCGGAATGAGATTCTCATCAGCCAATTCGATCAATATCGGACGTCTGGTTCCCCAGATCGTCTACTATGTATATGCATATACAAGACTGCTGAAGGAGGAGAGGATCACCAGGGGAGCTCCGATCAACGTGGTTGTTCCCACAGGTAACTTCGGTAACATCCTCGCAGCATTCTATGCAAAACAGATGGGCATACCGATCGGCAAGCTCATTTGTGCGTCCAATGAGAACAAGGTGCTGTATGATTTCTTTTCCACAGGTACCTATGACAGGAACAGAGAGTTCATACTGACATCCTCACCTTCCATGGATATCCTCATATCCAGTAACCTGGAGCGTCTGATATACCATATCTGCGGTAACGATCCGGCGCGTTGCAGAACGCTGATGGATCTGCTCTCCAGGACCGGCCGATATGATATCACGGATGACATGAGAGCAGGACTTGAACCCTTTGTAGGCGGATTCTGCGACGAAGAGACGACACTTAACACGATCAGGGATATATATGAGTCTTGCGGTTATCTGATAGATACTCATACTGCTGTGGCAGCAGGCGTGTACAGATCATACAGGGCTAAGAGCGGCGACAGGACTCCTACCGTGATAGCTTCAACGGCGAGCCCCTATAAGTTCACGGGCAGTGTTCTTAAGGCCATAGATCCCGGATATGAGTCGGAGGATGATTTCGACAAGGCCGACAGACTTAACGAACTGAGTAAGATCCCGATCCCTAAGGCAGTCAGTGAGATCAGGACGGCTCCGATACTTCATAAGACCATATGCGAAGTCGATGAGATGGAGAAGACGGTCAGAGATTTCTTGAGCAGGTGATAATATGGATTTCAGTATCTTTGATATACTCGTTACGGTCTGCGGACTGTATATGGCATATTGTGCGGTGATGATGAAGGCCAGGGGCAGGATCAATTCAGGCGTGGTGATGAGCCGGAGCCTGGATGAGAGCCAGCTCAAGGATAAAGAGGGCTTTATCAATTATCTGTGGTGGAAACTGTTGATAGTGGGGCTGCTGTGTTCGGCATCGGGCATATTCAATATGACATATACCAGGTATGCACAGTCTTCCGAACAGTATCTGATCGTTCAGCTGGTAGTTAATGCCGTATTCTTTGTTCTGCTGATAGTCTATGGTCTGATAGTGGTCAAAGCACAGAAGAAGTATATGAAATAAGCGGGATCAGAACAGTCCCGACAGTACATCCATGGCGTCAAATGACTGGTCGCCTTCATGTTCTTCGTCGTATTTTGCAAAGAATTCCTCAAGCTCTTTCAGTATCTCCGGACGGGTGATCGTCTTGAGCAGGTAGCCCTGCGGATGCAGAGAAAGGACTTTTTGTACGCTCTCGCGGTCTCCCTTACTGGTCAGGAATATGACCGGTATACTGGCATTGGCTTCATCGGCACGGATCATCTCCAGAAGCTTGGGGCCGGAGCATACAGGCATCTCGTAGTCAAGAAGAATGAGATCGGGAGTATTGGTCGCAAGATATGAGATCGCATTGGTGGCGGAGTTGACCATGATGACCTTATAGACGGGGTCGAGCCAGGTCCGTATCGCATGCAGGAACGTACCCGAGTCGTCGACCACGAGTATCGTCTTACGGTTGATATTCTCAACCACATCTTCAAATGTTTCCCTTACCTTATCAACAACATCCTTGGTATTGATCGGACGCTCGAATCTGGCAATTATGGAGGCTTCCGTCAATATCTCCATGCAGTCGTCTATATCATTGGGCACACCCATGATCATACATTTCTTATCATTGAAGCATGCCTGATCCTTCAGATATACGAGCTCGGGGGTGTGGTGAAACGCCGTATCCTTCTCTACGTTGATGAAGATACAGTCATATCTGTCGATTATAGCTGACAGCTTATCTACGTTATAGGGGATCGAGTTGCATTCAAAATCCGACTTTTCCAAAGCACTGATAATGGCGTTCGTCAGAAAACTGGAAGAATCCTGAATGAACAATATAGACTTTCCCATTCAAACCTCTCATCTGACACAAAAATGATGTCTTATAGAACAAGTATATAAAAAAATGACAAATCTATCAAACTTTTTGCGGATATTGAACAAAAAATCGGTTTACATATAAGAAAATGTGATAAAATACCATTAATGAGCAGTATTCAGATCCGGGAGAAAGGAGGAGCCTATATGGAACCTGTTAATATCAACCAGATACAGAATTCTATGCAGATGGGTGCAACTCATCGTGCCCAGACCATCAATACACCTGACAGACAGCAGGAAGCCCAGGAGAGCACAGCCCGCAGGGCATCCGATAACGCCGGAAGAGCAGCGAGCCAGGCAGAAGACTCCGCAGCCAAGGGTATGTACGGCGACGTTCTGGATATATCCGAGGACGGTGATACCGTTACCGCCAGACCCGAAGCGCTTCAGAAGCTCGAGGACGGTATGGTGACATTGAAGCCTGCCGAAGACGAGGATAAGAAGAGCGTGACCGAGATGGAGACCGAGTCGGCAGAGAAGAGAGCCGAGCTTATCAAAGAACGTCAGGAGCGTGCAGAGGAGTCAAGAGAAGCCCGTCAGGCCATACGTGAGGAACGTGAGGCAGAAGCCGAGGCCAAGGCGGCAGAGACCACCGCACAGTATAATTCACTGAGCGGCTATCCCGATAACATGGTAGATACACTCTACAGACAGGGTAAGATCGACAGCCGTACGTATAATTCCGAGATCGACCGCAGAGAGAGACTTGACGAGATGCGCGGCACGGGCGAGGAAGACGAGAACGGCGCACGCGTTGAGGAGAACAATGCGTTCAACGAGGAGATGACCGGCATCAATGCTGAGGGAGAGCGTGAAGAGCGTGAGACCGAGGCACTCTTTAACGCAGCAGAGAACGGACGTATTGATATCGCAAAGGATATCTTTACAGATAATGAAAAAAACTAACGGAGGGTTGGTAAAATGAGTTCTTCAAAGCAACCAAAAGTAAAGAACGGCAATCAGAAGGGTTTTTTTGACAGCGTCAAGACCAAGCTGACTCTGATCATCGTTGCCATCATGGCTATTCCGCTGATCGTAGCTATCGTAGTGAGCTACAGATCATCTCACGCCGAAGCCATCAGCAACATGAATCAGATGAATACGGCTCAGGTTAAGCTGGTCGAGCATGACTTCAGTACGGTGGTTAAGGAGAACCGTCGTATGATTGAAACAGTTGCTGCTTCCAATACCGCAAGAGATGTTCTTGCAGGTAAGATCACTCCTGAAGAAGCTGCTGCATGGCTCGCCAGAGCAGATGCCGCATACGGTGACGGTAACGGTATGGTTATCACAGGCCCCGACGGTATGCAGGTAGCCAGAGCCAGCGGAGATCTGGTTGACGTATCCGGTAGAGAGTACTTCCAGCAGTGCCGTGATACCAAGGCTTTTGCAGTATCAGATCAGAACATAAGCAAGACCACAGGTAAGAGAATCTGTACATTCATCGCACCTGTACTTGATGATGACGGAAACTTCATCGGTGCCGTTCAGAGAAACTATAACCTGACTGATTTCACCCAGCTGGTTAAGGATGAGGTTACTTCCGAGAATCAGGATATCTTCATCGGCGATAATAACGGTGACCTCATAGCACATACCTCCATGGATCTGGAGACAGGCGAGGCTGTTAACTTCAGCACACAGGCATGGTACAGCGAATCCAGAAACGATCCCGAGGCATCCGGCGGATACGAGTCATCCTTTAACGGCGGCGACTGGAGCATTTCCTATCAGCGTGAGCCTGTTACAGGATGGGTTACGGTTATAGCTACAGATAAGAACGTGGCACTTGCCAGCGCAAATAAGATGATCAGAACCATCATCATCGTCGGTATCGTGATGCTGATCGCAGCAGCTGCTATCTCAGTTGTGCTTGCCGGATCATTCACGAAGCCCATCATCGCTGTTAACAAGACAATTGATAAGCTCTCCAACGGTGAGTTTGAAAAACTTACCGATCCTTCACTCACAAAGCGTAAGGATGAATTCGGAGATATCGTTAATAACATCAATGCACTGAATGATAAGCTGACATCGGTTGTAACCGAGATGAAGGCTGCTATGGACGAGCTTGGTGAGTCCTCTACTCTGCTCGCAGAGAGCGCGGGCCAGATCAGCCAGACTACCGATGATGTATCAGAGGCAGTTCAGGAGATCGCTAAGGGTGCTACGGATCAGGCAGATACCATTCAGCGTGCATCCGAGAACATGGGTATGCTTTCCGAAGCTATCCAGGAAGTTGCCAATAATGCCGAGGGCCTGGCTACCACAGCTTCGACCATGAGCGATCAGAGCCAGTCATCAGCAGGCGCTATCAGCGATCTGGCTGACAACATGGAAGCCATGAGCCGTGCTATGGATGAGATCAGCGAAGGCATGAACGCAACCAACGCAGCAGTTCAGAGCGTTAACGAGAGAGTTGACGGCATCACATCCATCGCAAGCCAGACCAACCTGCTCGCACTCAATGCTTCCATCGAGGCAGC
>Ga0129306_1002722_pt1 | contig 14865 bp, 10 predicted proteins | sample P827metagenome_FD_94438 | JGI IMG/M metagenome (GOLD analysis project Ga0129306, IMG submission 94438) | Capybara group fecal microbial communities from Wisconsin, USA - P827 metagenome | ecosystem: Host-associated > Mammals > Digestive system > Large intestine > Fecal | place: USA: Wisconsin...
ACGTAAAGGTTGCTTCCCTGCCCTCAGCCTTGTTTCCGTCGTACATCCAGTTGTCGGGAAACTCGGGAGTGCCGAAAAGGTCCATGTTTCTTTCTGCGCGGTGAAGCTCCGTATCCTTAAAAAGAAAGGCTCCTTCGTTGAAGGATCTGACGGCTCTTGAGTTGTTGATATCGTCGCGTCCCACAAAGTAAACGTCTTCAAAATCCGCGCTCTTGGGAGGTTTGATATCAGCTATCGAAAGTTCGGGCATATCCTCCGACTCATCAGCCAGCTTAAAGAGCTTTAACACACTGTCAGCCATGATCCTGTGGCCTGCGTTTGTGGGGTGATACATGTCGTAGAAAAACTGGTTCTTGGTGATCACCCGGCCTTCTTCCTCGCTTTTATAGAACTGTGGAGTCACAGCCTGTTTGACGCTGACCATGGGAAGATCGTAGGCAAATCCCACGGGTTTTAAACGTTCTTCCAGATTTCCGTCATCCGCAAATACCGAGAAAAGCAGGATAACCGCAGGATTTCCGGGTCCGTTGTATATCTTTCTCACCAGTGAATCAAAGCAGTCGCCCTGTGTCTCGTCGCCCTCGTCGTTTACGGCAAATTCAACGATCACCACATCGGGAGTGATTCTTCCGCCCGCAAGAACATCTCTGTCATAACGGAGCATCCCCAGTTCCGAAGGTGTTCCTCCAAGGCCGGCTTTCACGTATTTTACGTTATCGTCGTATTCCCGGTCCGTAAGATCGCAAAAGCCCTCGAAGATCTTTCTGGCATAGCATTCCGAGTTAATGGGGATGGCGCCCGCGCCCTGGGTAATGGAACCGCCGATGAAGGCTACGGTAACTTCTTCACCTTTTCTTGCTCTTTCAAGGGCGGATTTTACTCTGTGTATATTGCCCTTTTGAAGGATGGAACGCTCAATGATGGCGCGATACTTGTCACTTTTAAAATCTATGGGCTTATCTTCCGTCTGTTGGGGAGCGGTATAACCGTCGTTAAGATAAAGGCAGACGCTGACTTCCGCTTCCAGACCCGCAGTCTCGAATTCAAAGCGGATCTGTCCGGGAATCCTGTCGTCTCCGTACCAGTCTGCATTCGAAAGATCCAGAACCCTTTCCATTCCGTCGGAAAGAGTGTCCATAAAAAGTGTGGTTCCCGAAACGTAAGGGTCTTTCACGCCGTACATCTGAAAAGCAAAACGCACGTTAACGGGCTCCCCTGCTCTCGTTACCACTACTCCGATGGAGTTTACCTGCTTTTTAAAGCCCTCCGCCGTGGAAAGTTCCCGTATCATGGTTTCGTCCGTGAGATTCCCCACAAGTTTCGCACTGGCTTCAAGCCTTCCGTCGCTTTCGAAAATGAACTGGATCCCTCGGCCGTCCGCCTGAGGTGAACCGAGCACTTTCTTTTTGCGCATTATGTAGTAAAAAGGACGCTTTTTAACAGGGTCCCTGGGTGCTACGGGCCCCCTGACTTCTCTTTCGATCATAGTTATATCCCCTTAAAAATGACACATTGATTAATCGTATACATTATGTTTTGATTTTATTCCAAGAAGATTTGGCATTCTATCTATCTTTTGTCTGATAATTGTCAGTTGTTGCGAAATTGAAAAAGAAGGCTGACCGGAAAAAAGCCATAAAAAAGGAAGGGTTAAAACCCTTCCTCATCTCTTTTGTTTCTTATTTGAATCGTTCTGTCAAAGGCCGTGTAATCCGTAAGATACAGGGTCGCGGCACCGGCGGTCTTAAGTTCCGAATCTTCTTTTCCTTCGGTGAATCTGTGAAGTCCGAAACAGGGTCCCACGGTAATCGAATCCCTGGTATTGTAGGCTTCAAGAGTTCCGTCCTTCACCACCAGGACCTCGTCTCCGCAAACAGGCATGGCCAGATGCTCGTTCTGCATAAAGTCGATTCCCGTGAAGGCTGCCTCAATTCTGAAGGGCGCTCCCTCAACTCCGGAAGTCTTTACCCTTACGTCGATTCCGCCCTCGGCTTCCGTGATATACACATCTATGTGCATGTCGGGTCCCCACTTTTTGGGACGCTTCTCCGCGTTATTCATCTGCCACCAGTCCGTGGTCCCGGGAAGCTCATCCTTCGGGAAAGGAAGATAATACCAGCCGCGCATCACCTGACTTAAGTGGACGGTTCCGTCGGGAAGCACTTCCATTTCTTTGCCCACGAAGGCTCTGTGCTCGCAGAAACTGCCTGCAACCTTCAAAGCAAGTTTGATGGTTCCGTCGTGGAAATAAAGGAAATTTGACTTACCGTTCATAACGGTGTAGGTGAAGTTTCCCTTTCTGGCGCGGTAAATTCCGGACCAGGAGCAATATCGCTTGAAATCCGACTGCCTGTAGGAGCCTTCCAGTTTGGCGGTTCTTAAATCGGGACGGAGCATGAACCAGATGAGAATATCCGGTGCATCCACTCTTTTTTCGTCCACGATCTCCATTATCCGATTGCACATGGCAAGGAACTTCGGAATGTTGTATTTAAGGCCCATTTTTAAATATTCAAGATAGTAATTGGTGGGATATACCAGCAGGTCCTTGTCAAATCTGGTGGAGTTTGCGGTAAAGATGCTGTCGTCGGGTTCGGTGTAGATGAGCATGAGTTCAAGGTTCCTGACGGCATTCTTATCGTAGGTGTCATCCCCCAATGCCTCCGATAAAAGGATCATGGCATCATTGTTAACGCCGTTATAGTTTCCGGCGGACTTTTCGGCATATTCGCCGTCCTCGTTACAGTCGATGCCCTCTTTCAGATATTCAAAGGCCGCGGTCTTAAGCTTTTCATCGCCGTACATCTTATATCCCTTGCAAAGCAGGGACGCAATGGCCCAGCGGTGATTCGGTGTATGGAACCCGCCCTCCAGCAGACCGTATACACCGTCGTGAAAGATTTCTTCCAGCATGTCGCGAATAGCGGTTTCTTTGTCATTTAAAGATTTCTTCTCTCTCAAGTAATCAAGATGAGGAAGAATTATCCCGATGATAAAAGCGGTGTCGGGTGCGGAAAAGAAATTACAGGTGATGTAGTCGAAAAGACCGTTTTCGTGTTGAACACTGCGAACGTACTTAAGACCGTTCACGATGCTTTCGTAAATCTTCTCATCACCGAAAAATCTGCTGTCCTCGTTTAAATAGCAGGAAATTTCGTAGGAAATGCGGTACAGACTGTACTTTGCCTGAACCATGCGGTTTCTGTCGTAGAAAGCGCCGAAAATCCTGCTGTTTCTGTCTCTTTCCTGGGTCCTTAATCCGTCGATTACCCACTCTTCCGTATCATGAAGAACTTTACGATAATGTGATTCCATTTTACTTCCTCCGGTTGTCCTTCGCACCCGTAAGTGCGGCTCCGATGAGGCCCGCATCGTTTTTGTAAAGAGCGGGTCTGATCTTCGTATTCTTTAATGAGGTTCTCGAATAAACCTTCTGTCTGACTTTTTCAATAGTTTCCGGCAGGAAAAGATCTGCCCGGGCACTGATCCCGCCACCGATGACAAGTTCTTCGGGCTGGAATAAGTTTATCAGATTAAGCAGCCCTTCCGAAAGCAGTGTGGTGTATTCGGAAACTACCGAAAGCATCACGGGATCCTGCTCGTCCACGGCTCCGAAAACCGCCTTTGCATCAATAGACTTGTATTTCCAGAGTTTGCTCTCCGGGTGCTTTTTCATGGCGTCACAGGCCATTTTCACCAGCGCATTTGCGGATGCATAGGCCTCAAAGCAGCCCTTTCTTCCGCAGTTACAGGTGATTCCGTCGTATTTGATGGTCATATGACCGATCTCGCCCTCGGCAAAATTGATGCCTCTGTAGATCTCGCCGTTTAAGATGATTCCCGCCCCTATTCCGGTTCCCAGGGTTACAAAGAAAAAGGACTTGGCTTTACTCCCCGCAAGCACATACTCTCCGTATGCCGCAAGGTTTGCGTCATTGTCAAGGGTAACGGCAATCCCCAAGGCTTCTGAAACCATATCTTTAAAGGGAACATCGTTAAACCCTAAGTTATTGGCATATTCAACCATCCCGGTCTCCAGATTTACGGAACCGGGAACTCCCATTCCGACACCTTCAAGATCCGAAACGGATAACTTATTCTTCTTTAAAAGCTCATTGAAATTCGCGGCCAGTTTTGTGACATAGGCTGTAACTCCCGCAGATATTTCCGTGGGAAATTCAACAGAGTCCCTTATTTCGGTTCCTTTGACAAGAGCAACCGCTGTGTGGGTTCCGCCCATGTCTATGCCTATACGCAGCTTTTCCATATGCTCCTACTTTCCGGCTTCCAAAAGAAAAAGAATTGCCAGTGCCTGTCCGTACGGCATGGGTTTTAAGGGGATCTCCTTGTAGAAGTTTTTGTCGATCCTTCCCATGGGGGTTCCGTAAGAAACCTGCTCAACCACACCGTCCCGGTTTATACATTTAAGAATGGGCTTAAGAGCCTTTTCGGCGATGGCCCTGTATTCTTCGGGTAAAAGTCCCATGTGAACGCCCTTTAAAAGACCGTACGCAAAGCCGCAGGTAGCGCTTGCTTCCTCGTAGGAATCGGGATCGTCCACAAGAGTGTGCCACATTCCGCTCTCGCTCTGGTACTTCTTAAGCGCCTCTGCCTGGCTCAAAAGTTCCGCCGCAAAGAAACGCTCCGTGGCGCTGTCGATCTCAACCATGGAAAGAAACTCCGGGATGGCCATGGTTACCCAGCAGTTACCTCTGCCCCAAAGAGCCTTGGCAAAGTTTCCGCGCTCATTGAAGCTCCAGCCGTGGTACCAGAGTCCCGTCTTTCTGTCGGTGAGATATTTGATGTGAAGAAGGAACTGATAAACGGCCTCCTCCACGTATTTTTTGTTCTTTGTAATTGTACCGTATTTTGCAAGAAAAAGCACGGTCATATACAAAGTATCATCCCAAAGTTCGGAATCGTTCAAAGTATCCGAGGTAATGTGCTGAAACCCTCCCTCTTTGGTGCGGGGGAAGTCTTCATAGATCCATTTTGCCCACTCATCGCAGACAGCCATGTAATCATCGCGCCCGGCATACTCCGCCACATGACACATGGCAAGAAGAGGCGTTACGGTATTTACGTTCTTGGCCGGGAACCCTATCCCCATCTGCCTGTCGTAATATTTGATGAGAATGTCAAGATACTCTTTGTTTCCGGTCTCCTCAAACAGTTTCCAGAACCCGAAAAGTCCCACGCCCTGAGTCCACTCCCAGAAACGGTATTTTGCGATATCATCTCCCGCAAGATTGTTTTTTTCCATATTTTTCAAGAAAGTCTCGTCTTCCTCGTACAATACCTTCTGGAAGCTTTTTGCCAGAAGATCGAGTTTTTCTTTGATTTCTTCAGAAACTGCCATGCCTGTTCTCCATTAAGCAAAATTTGCACAGGTTTGTTGCTTTTTGAAATTTCCTGCGCTATAATTTGTAGCAATCAATCGAAAGGATCCATTTATGCTTCAGAGCGATACACTGCTTTACGAAAGTAAGCACTTTATCATCATCAATGACATAAACAACAATACCTTTTATTATTTCGATTACGATGAGCGCGATCACTCCATAAATATGGAATTCGAGCACTATCATCCGTTTTTTGAGATTTTCATTCTTCTCGGAAAAGAAGCCGAACACCTGATAGAAGGTCACCCCTACCATATCGAAACAAACGATATGGTGCTTCTGGCACCTTCAAGGCTCCACAAATCCTCTTATCCAAAGGGTGAGCCCTGCAAGAGGGTCGTTATCAGCTTCATGTTTCCGAATAACTTTTTCGGGGCCGCCGACACCTATCGGGAGGTTCTTTCTCCTTTCTATGCCGATGTCCCGATCTACAGATTCGAAGCCAACGAACGGATCAAACTTTTCGGGATCTTAAACGATATCTATACTTTTTCCGATTCCCCGGGGTACAGAGGATCGGACACGGACTCGTTCTTTATCCACTTTAAATTTCAGGAATTCCTCTACGAGCTTTACACACTTCAAAGCAAAAGCGTGTACAAGGACGATGACACCTTCAATTCCATCGAGCGCAAGATCTACGACATAACCTCGTATATCCACGCAAATTATCATGAGGAACTCTCCCTGGAGGGTCTTGCGGATAAGTTCTTCATAAGTCCCTGTTACCTGTCCCACCAGTTTAAGGCGGTGACCCATTTCAATCTTATGAATTACATCCAGATGACCCGCATCAGAAACGTGGAATACAAGCTTTCCACCACCGGCAACAAGATAAGCGACATTGCCGAAAGCTGCGGATTTACCAGCTTTTCCCAGTTTAACCGCATCTTTAAAAAGATAAGCGGCACATCTCCCAGCGAATTCAGGAAGATCAACAACAAAAACAAGATCTAAGCTTTTCTGATAAGCACCGGGTTGGTGATGGCGAGGTTGGTTACATCGCCCGAAGCCACCGCAAAGATGTAATCCTCATCTTCGAATACGAAATCCTTTAACTGTGTCCCGTAATCGTAATACGGGGCACTTTCTTTTTCAGGAAGATAAACCGTATATTCTCTGCCCTTTGCCGAATAAAGCATGACTTTCTCAAGCTTGCGGTTTGAGCGAAGGCCGATATTTACGGTGGCGGTTCCGTTCTTTAATTCAGCGGTTTCTCCCATGGGAACGCCGTCAACGTCAATGGTCAGTATTGGTCCCACAGTCAGGAAAGAATGTCCGCTTCTTAAGGCGGAAAGAACGTTATCTTTATTGGGACGCTCGCCCTTGCTTAACTTTACGTAGGTTCTTACGCAGCCGCTGGTTAAGGTGGTCTTTGCCCAGGATTCAAGCATGGGCATGAATCTTCCCACGATAAACCTGAAGCTTTCGAGTTCTTTCTTAAACTCCGAAAGTTCGGCAAGCTCGTCCTTTGACAGTCTCCCAAGTTCCTTAAAGAGCCTCATGGCTTCGCCGTACATTTCGTGATAATCGTCGGCTCTGGTGTTGTGGGTGTCACTTCCCGAGGTTGCGGGAATGTATCTTCCCTGCTCAAGAAGGTCTCTCCAGAACATGGCAGCCTTTGCGTTGGTGCTTCCGAAATACATGGGATTGGAGCCGTTCCAGATTTCCATGGTCTCGAAAATGTCCGTCATATCGTAGAAGTCACGGTTCCAGGAAATGGAGACCTGTAAGTCCCTGGGATGATTTAACTGGGGGAGTCCCCCCTTCTCTCTGATCTCATCCGTGATACGTACGAATTCTTTTCTTAAACGGTCCTCGGTGCGCTTTTCTCCGAGAGGAATGTCGTAGATTACGTCAAAACCGTCGACTCCCAGAGAAAGCACGTGACCGTTGCTTGTTGATATTTCCTTGGAAGGAATGGGGAAGAAATCAGGCTTCTCGCAGGCCTTCCAGTCCTTATGATTTAAGATATTGTGGTGGTCGCTCAAAGCTCCGTAGGTAAGTCCCAAAGCCCTCATTGAATCCGCCACTTCCGCCGCCGACTCGATAACGTCGTCGGTGCCACCCCAGACGGGGCTTGAGTAAATGCTGTGGTGATGTATATCACCCGCAAAATACCCTTCTTTTTCAAGATTGACAAAACGCGTAAGCTCAGCCTTAACTTCGGCAGTTTCGCCGGCCTTAACTTCGATATGCCGGTATTCGCTTACGTACTCGGAACCCTTCGAGATCTTCACAAACCAGAAACCTTCGGGGATTCCCGTAAGGAGTTTTCCGTCCTCACCCGTGATCTTTCTCACAAAATCGATGCGCCCTACGGGAGTGTATTCATCCGTAAGGAGGTTATCCTTTTCTTCGCCGTAAAAACGCACTTCACAAAGAAGGGGTTTTCCTTCGGACGTTACCGTAACCTCTGCGGAGCCCGCTCTCCTTTCGGGAATTTCGGGAGCCTTTATGCCCTTCTTTTCAAGATAAGCCTTCAATGCCTTTAAGGCCCGCTCCATTTTATCGGCATTCATGTACTTCCGATATTTGAAGAATTCGCTTGCGCCCTGCGGATCGTCCTCCGGAAGCGCCTGCATCATATCGATTCCCAGTGATAAAAACTTGGTTAACTTGGACATTTTATCTCCCTGCTGTCTTTCTCATCAGTCCGCCTTGTTTAATAGGCTGTAGTCAAAGCCCGTAAGCTCTATCTCGCCGCAGCGCGAACATGCCACAAAGTGACCGGGTTCAACCTCTCTGTACTCTGGTGTCTCAAGAGAGCACTTCTCGGTGCAATATCTGCATCTGGTGTGGAAATAGCATCCGCTCGGAGGATTTGCGGGGTTCGGGATCTCGCCCTTAAGAGGGATCCTTTCTCTCCTGTAAGTCGGGTCCGCAACGGGTACCGCAGACATGAGCGCCTCTGTGTAGGGGTGCTTCGGATGTGCGAAAATATCTTCAGTGGAACCGTACTCAACCAGTCTTCCGAGATACATAACGCCTACTTTGTCGGAGATATGCTCCACCACCGACAGATCGTGGGAAATGAAGATATATGTGAGTTTAAATTCTTTCTGCAGGTCCTTTAAAAGGTTGATAACCTGAGCCTGAATGGACACGTCCAGAGCCGAAACCGCTTCATCGCAAACGATGATCCTGGGGTTTATAACGAGAGCCCTGGCGATTCCGATACGCTGTCTCTGACCGCCGGAAAAAGCATGGGGATATCTCATAAGGTACGTAGGATTAAGTCCTACCTTCGCTGCCATATCCTTTGCACGCTGATCCATCTCGGACTTTGACATGTTGGGGTAATTTGCCCTCAAAGGCTCCTTTATGATGTCAAGGACCGTCATTCTGGGATCAAGGGATGAATAAGGATCCTGGAAGATCATCTGGATATCCTTGCGGATGTCCTTCATTTTCTTCTTGTCGGCCTTTAAGAAATCCAGTTCTTCGCCGTCCTTGGTTCTGTAGAAAACTTCGCCTTCGGATGCGCCGTAAGCACGTACTATGCAGCGGCCGAGGGTGGTCTTTCCGCAACCCGACTCGCCTACGATACCGATGGTCTCGCCTTCCTTAACGGAAAAAGAAACGTCGGTGACCGCTCTTACGGTGACATTCTTGGAGGTAAAACGCTTATGAAGTCCTTTGACTTCGAGGATGTTATCTTTTTCCACGTTTTTTGCCTCCTTTCGCGTTTTCTTCTGCTTCGGCGGCTGCCTTTGCTTCGTCTTCCTTTATCTGCTCCATGGCCGCTTCTCTGTGTGCAATACATGCGGGATTCTGGCAGTTAAAGCATGCTATCTTGTGACCGGGTTCGATCTCAACGAGTTCCGGTTCAGCCTTGTCGCAAAGGCCTTCGATACGAGCATCGCATCTGTCGTAGAAGCCGCAGGCCTTGGGAAGGTTCATTGCAAGCGGAACGGTACCTTCGATGGAGAAAAGACGCTCATCCTTCCTGCCGCCTATCTTGTGCACGGAGCCCATAAGGCCTCGGGTGTAGGGGTGCTGAGGATTTGCGTAGATGGTCTTCGCATCACCGGTTTCGACTATTCTGCCAAGGTACATAACAGCCACTCTGTCACACATGTTTGCCACAACGCCCAGGTCGTGGGTGATAAAGAGGATGGCCATGTTGAACTCCTTCTGGAGTTCCTTCATAAGCTCAAGGATCTGAGCCTGAATGGTAACGTCGAGAGCCGTGGTGGGCTCATCGGCGATAAGTAACTTCGGGTAGCAAACCAGCGCCATAGCGATGAGAGCTCTTTGAAGCATACCGCCCGAAAACTCGTGGGGGTACTGTTTGTAGCGCTTCTCTACATTTGCAATTCCCACCTTTCTCATTACCTCAAGAGTGATCTCTTTTGCTTTTTTCTTATCCTTGGTAATGTGTAAAAGGGTGCATTCGTTTATCTGATTTCCGATGGTGTACATGGGCGAAAAAGCAACCATGGGCTCCTGGAATATCATGGATATCTGCTTTCCTCTGATATCGCGGATTTCCTTTCCACGGGGATTTAACGAAAGAAGGTCGATTTCTTCGTCATCCGTGGTTCTGAACATGATCTCGCCGTGAGGTACGCATTTCTTTTCATTTATTCCGAGTATCGCCTTACAGGTAATTGACTTACCGCACCCCGACTCACCTACGAGACCCAGGGTTTCGCCCTTCTTTATCTCAAAGTTCACGCCTCGAACGGGTGTAAGGAGACCTTCCAGCATCTTGATGTCAACATGGAGGTCTTTAACTTCAATAATGTTATCTTTTTCCATAAATCCTCCGGTCTACTTGTAGGGATCTGCCGCATCGCGCAGGCCGTCTCCAAGGAAGTTGTATGCAAGAACCGTAATGGTTACAAAAATGATCGGGATAAGCTTGTGAGGGTGGCTGGCTATATCGGTAACCGAGCTCGCCTCCTGTAAAAGCACGCCCCAGCTGGTAGCGGGGGATTTAATTCCGAGTCCAAGGTACGACATGGAAGTTTCGCCGACGATGGAGCCGGGGATACCCAGGGTCATGGATACGATGAGGTAACTCATGAAACCGGGAACCAGATGCTTCCAGATTATCTTCCAGGTGGATACACCGGAAATGCGGGCCGCCATAACATAATCCTCATTTTTGAGGGAAAGGAACTTACCGCGTACCACTCTGGCCATACCCGTCCAGTTGATGAACGAAAGTATCAGGGTCATGTAGAAGTACATCTTGATGGTGGAAATTCCGGGAGGAATTGCCGCGGAAAGTGCCATCCACAAAGGAATCTGAGGCACCGCACCGATAACCTCGATAATACGCTGAATGATAATATCCGTTACGCCTCCGAAGTATCCGGAAATCGAACCTATCAGGATACCCAGGAAGAAGGAAATAATTGCACTGGCGAAGGGGATCGTAAGGGATATTCTCGCACCCAGCAGGACTCGCGAGAAAATGTCACGTCCCAACGAATCCGCACCGAACAGGAATATCTTCGCTCCCGTTCCGCCCTTGGAGCCTTCGCCTACACCGAAGAGGTGAAGGTCGCAGGGGATGAATCCCAAAATCTTGTAAGGAGTTCCGTGTACAAAGAACTTGATCTTATAGTACTCGGAAAGGTCTTCCCCGATGGTAACGGTGAAGTCCGTCTTGTTGATGGACTTGGTTATCTTTAAAACGTAAGGGCCTATATTCTCGCCCTCATAAACGGAGTAAATGTTTGTGGGTGCGGTATTCTTGTAAAGACCGTCAAATTCTTCCAGACCGTAAGGAGCAAGGAAATCCGCAAACAAAGCAGCGATGTAAAGAATTGCAAGAATTAAGAAGGATACTCTCGCAAGCTTATGCTTTTTAAGCTTTCTTGCCATCAGGGTCCACTGGGAAGCAAGATAATAATCTTCTTTGGATTTTTTCTTAGCCATTATCTTCCACCTCCCGAATAACGGATTCTGGGATCAAGGAAGGCAAGCGCGATATCGGACAAAAGAATGCCCACAACAACGAGGATTGCCTGAACCATGACTATACCACCCGCAAGATACATGTCCTGGGACTGAAGCGCTTTGTAAAGAACAGGTCCCTGGATCTGCATATTAAGAACCATGGCGGTTACGGTAGATCCGGAGAAGAGGCTCGAAAGCACTCCGCCCAGTCCCGAAACCGTGGGGTTCATTGCCGCTCTGAAGCAGTATTTCATGACTATCTTACCTTCGGACACACCCTTTGCTCTGGCGGTAAGAACGTACTGTCTTGCCACTTCGTCAAGCATCTGGGCGCGGACGGAACGGATGATTCCGCAGGTTCCGCTGGTACCGATAACAATTATCGGGATGATCATACGCTTCAGGAATTCGCCGAAATTATATAGATGAACGCCGTTTAACAGCATCTCCTGGGAGAACAGACCAACGTTGGCACTGCCCGTCCACTTGTAAGAGAGATACATCAGCACAATTGCCAAAATGAAGTTTGGTATCGCGGTTCCTATAAATCCGATGATGGAAGAAATATAATCTCCCACCGAATACTGGTGTGTACTTGCGTACACCGCGATAGGAAGAGATACCAGATACTGGAAAAGCATGATGATGGCCGTAACGCCTATAGTAATGCCGAGACGGTCGTTGATAACGCTCCAGACGTCCCGCCCGTATGCAAAAGAGAATTTCCAGTTGTGGTGTGAATGATACAGTCTGTAGTAAGGTGTATCCGTGGGGGTCCAGATGATGTCCTTTACCCACTTTATGTACTGCTGCCACACAGGCAGGTCAAGACCGTAATCCGCTCTCATGGATGCGGCATAATCCGCGTCCACAAGTTCACCTTCCGAAGCCAGTGCGGAAATATGCGCAGAAACGTAATCTCCGGGGGGAAGCTGGATTACAAAGAAAACAAGTATGGAAATCAGGAGCAGTGTCGGTATGAACATCAGTATTCTTTTGATGATATACTGCACCAGGTCTTTCCGGAAAAAATTTTTTAACGCTTCCATAAGAAGTGTCCCTTTCTCATTGAAAAACCGGAGACGTGGAAACCTGTTCCCACGTCTCCGGGGTATTTAACCACTAAATTTTGCTTGGAAGACTTAATTATTCAGCCTTGAAAAGCACCTCGTAGTGAACGATGTTCTGGTTCTGATACTTATCGGCATATACCAAAGTATCCGCATAGTTGTGGATCTTGGAGTTTACGATCACATAGCCGTTACCGTTCTTAAGATAAGCGATGGACCAAAGGTTCTTCTTGTGGATCTCGAAAATCTGAAGGGCGATGGTTTCTCTTTCGGAGTCGCTTTCGGTAGCCTTCCACTGTTCGTAGAGTTCTACAAGCTTAGCCATGTCGCCTTCGGGCTTAACACCCTTGGCTCCGCCCGTTGCATAGTAGGTACCGTATTCGCCGTACCATTCTGCTGCCTGAGCGATGGGAACGAAAGGAGCGGGTCTGTCGTTAAGACCAAGTCCGCCGATCTCGGTGTGAGGTCCGAGACAAGCATTCCACTCGTTGTTATCGATGACGGTATCGTATGCGGTAAGCTCAAGGTTCTTCTGCGCGGTCTTGATACCTGCTGCATTGAAGTACTTGGAAAGAACCGCATATGCGGAAGTGTCGGATTCGGGTGAATCATATGTGTAGAATACGATCTGGCAATCGGTGCCGTCTGCGAAATCGTAGAAGCCGTCCTTGCCCATTACAAGTCCGCAGCCCTCAAAAAGGGTCTTAGCCTTGTCTACATCATACTCTGTCCACTTGTTGGTCCATTCTTCGTCATAGCCGAAGTTACCGATACCGGGCGCACACTGGCCGGGCTCAAGGAAGCCTTCGGAAAGAAGCTGTGAAACTTCATTTCTGTCTACGCAGATGGACATTGCCTGACGGAAGTCGGGATTAGCAAAAAGCTTAGCGTAGTTCTCGTCGGGAGTGGTGTAGTTAAAGGTGATCTGAGTGCTGCCCCAGTTAACGTTTGCAAAAGTCTTAAGTACAGCCTTGGTCTCGGTTGCATTGATGTCCGCAAGAGCAGATGCGATATCCTTAACATCGATGTCAAGAACATCAAGAGATCCGTCACGGATAAGAAGAGACTTCTGGGCATCATCGCTGACTGCATTGAAGTGAAGGGCATCAAGGTAAGGAAGCTGATTGCCGGCTGCGTCAACCTTCCAGAAGAAAGCGTTTCTTTCTGCTACGCAAAGATCGTCCTTGATTGAGCTGTTTGCGGGAAGAGTGAAAGCGCTGATGGTGGGAAGTCCGGGACAGTTCCACCAGTTATAGGTTGAAGCCTTACCAACGTCCTTGGTTGAAGCTCCGTCGATACCAAGTTTCTTTGCTGCTGTAAGAACCGCTTCTTCATTGCGCTCACCGGGGTTGGGCCAGTAAGGGTTCTCTACATATTCATAGCCTTCGTAGTTGGGAACGAGATCCTTTAAATAGTGGGAAGGAGCCCAGCACCACTTGAAGTCTCCGTCAAGGATGAAGTCAGCTTCATACTTGGGCTGTGTAAAGGTCCATGTTACGGTGTATTCATCAACCTTATCAAGCTTTGCAAAAGTCTGAACGTCGTCAACCTTCTGGTCAAGAAGCATCTTCCAGCCGGTCTTCTTGCCGTCGAAGTTGTTTAAGTGGCACATGTAGTACCAGAATGTGATGTCGTCTGCATTGAAATCATCGCCGTCGGACCATTTCATTCCCTCTCTTAAGTGGAATGTCCAAACGGTGGAATCTGCATTGTGCTCGATTGCCTTAACAGCGTTGGGATACCAGGTTCCGTCACAGTTGAAACGGATGATGGATTCGGCGGTAGGTCTGGAAAGTCCCCAGCCGGAAACGCCTACCCAGTTGATAACGCCGCCGTAGGTACCGATCTCAAGAGGAGTTCCGTTGGCGTCGGTTCTTTCAACAAATACATTGTCTTTATCGGGAACTCTGTCTTCCACTTTGGGAAGAGATCCTGCCTTAACCTTCTCGGCAAGCATGGGAGCTTCCGAATAGGTTTCTACGGGCGTATCGGGCACTGCGGGAGTGCTTACCGATGAGGTAGAAGCAGGGGTACTTGCGGGTGTGCTTGCAGGGGTGGAAGCGGGTGCTTTACCGCAGCCTGCCAGCAACGACACGCACATTGCAGCAGAAAGAACGAGTGCTGCTATTTTGTTGCCATTCTTTTTCATGTTTAACCTCCAATAGTTTGATGCAGCCGCACGTGTTGTGCGGATCACAACTGTCGATTTCATCTTAACGATTTTGATTGTACATATCTACTCATTTCTTTGTATGTTTTGAGTATTTTGTGTGCATTTTTTGTCTTTTGTGGGTATCTTTTGGGAAAACGGGCGCAAAAAATGACAGGTAATCTTCAAAAAGCCAAGATTTGCCTGTCATTTTTTATAGTCGTTTTCCCGGAACTTGATTAACTAAAGCAAATAAAACGCTACTCAGCCTCTGAGGAAGAAATGTTGTCCCAAATTTTAACAGCTTCTTCTTTATTTTCCGCAGGTCCGA
>Ga0129306_1002723_pt1 | contig 14860 bp, 12 predicted proteins | sample P827metagenome_FD_94438 | JGI IMG/M metagenome (GOLD analysis project Ga0129306, IMG submission 94438) | Capybara group fecal microbial communities from Wisconsin, USA - P827 metagenome | ecosystem: Host-associated > Mammals > Digestive system > Large intestine > Fecal | place: USA: Wisconsin...
AATTCAAAAATACAAGGAAAAATTTGCTGCATAAAGAAACTCACCGCTACCAGTTTGGTAACGGTGAGTTAATGGAACTATTTTTATTTATTTACCTGGTCTACTTGACAAGGGGCGGATCACAGTTGAGTCGGTCCTTCTCATTTTTAAACAGAAAATAATTCGTCGTAAGAGATGTGGAGAATTTCTTTGAACAGCTTTAATTCGTCCGGATAAATGTGCCGCTGTCCCACTTCGATCTTTGCCAAGGCGCTCCTCGTCACGTCACAGCCCCTGGTTTGGAGTTGAGCGGCTAGTTGTTCCTGGGTGAGGCCCCGGTCCTCCCGGATGCGGCGGATATTTTGCCCCATCAAATATTCAAACTCTCGATTCATGCCATCTATCCTTTGCGCTTATTTAAGAACAAATACAGATTGACGATAACAAAATTAAGAGATATAATTGCTCCTATATAAGTGCAAAAAGAAAGGAGTCGGGGTTTTGTTGGAAAATACGGAAGCGGGCGGCTATAAAAAACCGTATCTTGCAATGTTTAATGGGGTGACTGACGCGCTGGAGGCATTGGAGGCCAGAAACTACGGTCTGGCCGGGGACATCCTCCGCCGGGCCCAGCAGGAGGCGGAGGAGCAGTTTCTGGAAGCCGAGGAGGAATGAGCGTTCCGCTCCCCGGGGGTACATCCAATAGGGGGGCCGCAGCCCCCCTGATTGGTCGTTTTAAGGAGAGGGGATCATAAAGGGGAGAGGGAAATCGAAATCCCTCTCCCCTTTATTGGCTCTTTGGTTCCTTTCTGGCCATACAGAAAGGAACTCGCCCCGCAGGGCGAAATCCCCCCAAAAATCAAAACTTCCCGTACTTTACCGGTGGTAAAATACGGGAAGTTGTCAGTTTAGAGAGAAATTACTGCTTCTTCTTGGAGGCCTCGCGCATCCGGTCGCCGTGGTCCAGCAGGCGCTTGCGCAGACGCAGGTTCTCGGGGGTACACTCCAGCAGCTCGTCGTCGGCCAGGAACTCCAGGCACTGCTCCAGAGACAGGGTCCGGGGAGTGGTCAGCCGCAGGGCGTCGTCAGAGCCGGAGGCACGCATGTTGGTCAGCTGCTTCTTCTTGCACACGTTGACGGAGATGTCCTCCGCCTTGGGGCACTCGCCCACGATCATGCCGGCGTAGACGGGGGTGCCGGCGCCGATGAACAGCTGGCCGCGCTCCTGGGCGTTGAACAGGCCGTAGGTGACGGCCTCGCCGGTCTCGAAGGCCACCAGAGAGCCGGTGTTCCGGCGGGAGATCTCGCCCTTCATGGGGGCGTACTCCTCAAAGACGGAGGCCATGATGCCCTCGCCCTTGGTGTCGGTCAAAAACTCGTTGCGGTAGCCGAACAGGCCGCGGGAGGGCACCAGGAACTGAGCCTTCATCCGGTCGCCCACGGGATTCATGTCCAGCAGGTCGCCCTTGCGGGCGCCGATCTTTTCAATGACCGCGCCGATGCAGTCGGCGGGCACGTCCACCACCAGGCGCTCGATGGGCTCGCACTTCACGCCGTCGATCTCCCGGAACAGCACGCGGGGGGGAGAGACCTGAAGCTCATAGCCCTCGCGGCGCATGGTCTCGATGAGGATGGACAGGGACATCTCGCCCCGGCCGGCCACGTTGAAAGCCTCGGTTGTGTCGGTCTCGGTGACCCGGAGGGACACGTCCTTCATGGTCTCCCGGAACAGGCGGTCCCGGAGCTGGCGGCTGGTGACGAACTTGCCCTCCCGTCCGGCGAAGGGGGAGTCGTTGACGGAGAAGGTCATCTCGATGGTGGGGGCGGAGATCTTGACAAACTCGATGGGCTCCACACAGTCGGGGGCGCAGATGGTATCGCCGATGGTGATGTCGCCGATGCCGCTCATGGCGATGATGTTGCCGGCGGTGGCCTGGGTGACGGGCACCTTGTTCAGGCCGTCATACTCGTACAGCGCGGTGGCCTTGGCCTTTTTGGGGGCGGCGTCGGGGTCGTGGTAGTTGCACACCGAGATCTCCTGGTTCTGCTTGATGGTGCCCCGCTCAATGCGGCCGATGGCGATGCGGCCCACAAAGTCGTTGTAGTCGATGGAGGACACCAGCATCTGGAAGGGGGCATCCTCGTCGGCCTCGGGGGCGGGGATATACTCCACAATGGTGTCGAACAGGGGCTTGAGGTCGCTGCCGGCCACGTCGGGCTGGACAGAGGCGGTGCCCTGACGGCCGGAGCAGAACAGCATGGGGGAATCCAGCTGCTCATCGGTGGCGTTCAGATCCATCAGCAGCTCCAGCACCTCGTCGATGACCTCGTAGACCCGCTGGTCGGGGCGGTCGATCTTGTTGACCACTACGATGACCCGGTGGCCCAGCTCCAGCGCCTTGGACAGGACGAAGCGGGTCTGGGGCATGGGGCCCTCGGCGGCGTCCACCAGCAGGATGACGCCGTTGACCATCTTCAGAATGCGCTCCACCTCGCCGCCGAAGTCGGCGTGGCCCGGGGTGTCCACGATGTTGATCTTGATGTCGCCGTACTGAACGGCGGTGTTCTTGGCGGTGATGGTGATGCCCCGCTCGCGCTCCAGATCGTTGGAGTCCATGACCCGGTCCACCACAGCCTGGTTGTCGCGGTAGACGCCGGACTGCTTCAGCAACTCGTCCACCAGGGTGGTCTTGCCGTGGTCAACGTGAGCGATAATGGCTACGTTTCTCAATTTTTCGTTCTGCATATATAACTTCTCCTTTTGTATATGGCCAGCCCTGGGGGCCTTATCTCCAAAGAGGAGGACGGAATGGAGCCCTGAGCGGACGGCGAAGGGGCTCATTCGTAACTCTGACGGACCATTATACAGCTATTTTTTCCAAAACGCAACGACTTTCCCACAAAAAATGGAGGCGGCGGAAAGGAATTTTCTCTCCCGGCGGCCCCTCCCCTTCCGGCGCTCCGGGGCAACGGAGAATATCGAAAAAATGTTTGAATACCCTCTTGACAAATTCGAACGTTTGTTGTATTTTTTGATTAGAACATTTGTTTTCGGCAAAAATCGGCAAAAGGTGAGGAAAAGTCCGGTTTTTGGGACGATAACTGGGATAGACTGTAGCGGAAGATTCCGAATGGGAGGGACAAAGAATGCAGACCATTTATTATACCACCCCCAACTTTATCCATCATACCGGCAATGTGGTGGATCTGGACGAGTACCGCCGGAAGCTGGCCCTGTCGCAGGAGGGCAGTCTGGCCCCCCAGCCCCGGGAGGAGGACTACTTTGTCCCGGACGGCGAGGAGGTCTGGGAGGAACCCCGGCTCCGGGAGGTCCGCCCCCGCCGCGGCGGAAAGCTGGGCCTCCGGGCTCTGGTGCTGGACGCCTGCGCCAGCCTGTGCGTGGTGGTCATGACCCTCACCTTTACCCTGCGGGTACTGATGGCGTAAAAAAGAGCGGCGCTGCCGTGTACGGACAGAACAGAGCGCCCTTCAAAATCATGCCTCATTGTTTTCATAGATCTGACAGAAATGCCGTTCCCCCGGTCTTGCGCCGGGGGAACGGCATTGCGCTGTTTCATGGTCCCGCCCCCGCTCCGGGGCGCTTCTCCATAGGATAGAAATGGGGCGCACCCAGACCGGAAGACTCTTTTTTTGCCTGGGAAACCTGGTTTTTCCCGGAAAAGGGGTTGACGTAATGCCAAAAAATGTGTATAGTAAGCTTGTTACCGTTTTGTAACTCTTTTGTTGGAATTGTCATTTTTATCCCCATATAAGCGAGGAAACACATGAATCAGTTATTGGATCGCAGGCCCGAAAGCGCCGTCTCCGGCGACGAGGGACCTCATCAGAAGAAAAAGAACGGCCCCGACTGGGCGGAGCTGCGCCGCCGGGGGGCCGTTGAGTGGAAGAATCTGAAGGAGTGGAGCCGCATCCACTTCCGCCGGGCCGCCCACATCGCCCACGGCGCCCTGGCCATCCATCAGACCGTGGGTCCCATCTCCTTTTTGGGGATCTCCGCCGCTCTGGGGGTGGCCCTCACCCTGACCACCCTGTACACCACCAGCTACGCCGTCACCCTGGACGGGGACCCGGTGGGTGTGGTGGCCGACCAGAGCGTGGTGGACCAGGCCATCCGGGAGGTGGAGCAGGAGGGTACCTCCCTGCTGGGCTATGACTACCAGGTGGAGGGGGATCTGGACTATAAGTTCGCCCTGACCCTGAAGACCGACCTCACCCAGGAGGACGAGATCGAGGACTACTTCTACCAGCAGCTCAACCAGGTCAGCGACCACTTGAAAAAGTGCGAGGTGCTGGTGGACGGCCAGGCCATCGGCGTGGTCAAGGACGAGGACGCCCTCAACGACATGCTGGAGGAGCTGAAGGCCCAGTATGTGAACGAGAACACCGTGGAGTCCGAATTTGTGGAAAATCTGTCCATTGACTATGTCTACGCGGCGGACACGGTGCTGACCACCGAGGAGATGCGCTCCGCGCTGGAGGCCAACTCCACCGGCGAGACCACCTATACCGTCCAGAAGGGAGACACCTTCAACGCCATCGCCTACGCCAACGACATGTCGGTCAGCGACCTGAAGGCGCTGAACCCCGACACCGATATCAACCGGCTGATGATCGGGGACGTGCTCAATGTGAAGGAGCTGATCCCCGTCCTGTCCGTTCAGACCGTGGAGCACCAGGTCTATACCCAGTCCATCGACTGCCCGGTGGAGACGGTGGAGGACAGCTCCATGTACAAGGGCACCAGCAAGATCCTTACCCAGGGCGAGCCCGGCGAGGCCCAGATCGAGGCCAACGTCACCTATGTCAACGGCTATGAGCGGGAACGGGAGATCCTCTCCAACACCACCCTGCGGGAGCCCACCACCACCATCAAGGCCGTGGGCACCAAGGAAAAGCCCAAGACCGCCTCCACCGGAAGCTTCTCCTGGCCCATCCGGGGCAGGATCAACTCCTACTTCGGCGGCCGCTATATCTTCGGCAGCTACAGCTACCACTCCGGCATCGACATCTCCGCCAGCTACGGCGCCGCCATCAAGGCCGCCGACGGCGGCACCGTCACCTTTGCCGGCTACAAGGGCAGCTACGGCTATCTGGTCATCATCCGCCACGACAACGGCACCCAGACCTACTACGGCCACAACTCCAAGCTGCTGGTCTCCGCCGGCCAAAAGGTGTATAAGGGCCAGCAGATCGCCAAGGCGGGCAGCACCGGCCGGTCCACCGGTACCCATTGCCACTTTGAGGTCCGCATCAACGGCAAGGCCGTCAACCCCCTGAACTACCTGAAATAACAAAACAGCAAAAGACCTCCCTCCGGCACAGCCGGAGGGAGGTCTTTTTTGTGGCGGTTTACTTGCTTGCAGTTTCCCCGGTGGGGAAAAAAGCGTCAAGTTTCGGTTTTGTTCAGCCGGGAGTGGGGTCCACCTCGTTCTCCCGGTAATACTGGGCGGAGAGGAAGGACTGGAGAAGCTCTGTCTGTTCCTGGGGCAGGGCGTTGACGATCCCGCCGTTTTGCAGGAACAGGCCCTGGCTGTGGACCAGGGGGGTGGCCGCCCGGACCTGCCGGGACAGCTCCATAAAGCCGGGGCCCTGCCAGCCGCACTGGTCAAAGACCTCCGTCATCAGGAAGCAGGGAGAGAAGTCCCCTCCCTCCCCTGTCAGATCATTGCCCAGCACCGCTTTGGCGGCGGAGTTGCCCCAGATCAGGTAGGGAGTGGAGTAGTAGTCGTAAAAGCCCTCCAGGGTGGAGATGTCGAAGTCGGCCCCCAGATCGGCGTAGGCGGAGTTGCCGTTGCCGCCCCAGGGCTTGTGGTCGCCGAAGAGGACCAGCACCACCGGCACCTCCAGGGCCTCCAGCCCCCGGGTCAGCTCGGTCATGGCGTCGATGGTGTCGGCCACCCCCTTCAGATAGTTGTTCCAGACGTGGCAGGTCTCCTCCCCAAAGCCGGTGGCGGCGGGGGTCAGGTAGGTCTCCCCGGCGGTGTAGGTCCACTCGTAGGGGCCGTGGTTCTGGTAGGAGACGGAGAAGGAGAAGCAGGGGCCGTCGGCGGACCGCTCCTTCAGCTGGGCCAGCAGCTCCGCCGCCAGGATGTGGTCGGAGTTGTAGATGGCGGAGGTGGGGTCCACCAGATGGCTGTAGTGATTCTCGGTGAACCAGTACTGGTCAAAGCCCAGGTATTGGTTCACGTTCTGCCGGTTGTAGAACCAGCCGTATCCCGGATGGCTGCCGAAGGTCTGGTAGCCCTGGTTTTTCAGATACCACACATAGGAGTCGGTGTCCTTCCGGAACTCGTCGTGCTGGGAGTAGCCGGTGAGGAAGGCCCACTCGCTGTCCACCGTGCCTCCGGCAAAGATGTTGGTCAGCAGGTTGCCGGAGACGGACTGCTCCTCCAGGGCGTGCCAGGGCGCGTAGACCTGGGCCACCGCCTCCTGTTCCGCCAGGGCGGGGAAATCGGTCAGATCGCAGAAGGCCTCCAGCATGATGCCCATGACGGATACCTGCTTGTCCTCCGGGATGTCGCTGTCCGGGTACTGCTCCAGCAGGGCGGCGGCCGCCTGCCGGTCATAGCCCTGGGGCGGGGTGGGAAACATATCCCGGAAGCTGTACAGGAAGGGGTAGACGCAGCCCTTGGATACAAAGACCTCCACGTCGGACCAGGGGTTGATGAGGTCGTTGTTGGCGGTCTTCTGGTAGATCTGGGGGTTGAGAAACAAAGAGACGAAGGCCACCGCCAGCAGAGCCAGACAGGACCCGGCGCCGAAGACCCGGGTCTTCCACCCCCGCAGGCCGTTGGGCAGAAGAAAAACGGAAAAGAGCAGTCCGGCCGCGAAGCAGCCCAAGGCGAACCACACCAGCCAGGTCAGGTCCAGGGCGTAGTTGCCCACAATGCCTCCCGCCTCGGCGGCCAGCCGCAGATCGGCGGCCAGCAGGGGGTCGGACCGCAGGCGGATCTTGAAATAGTTCACCACAGCCACCCCCACCGTGGGGAGAAAGCTGCCCAGAAAGCCCACCCAGGCCCGGCGGGAGAGAAAGTAGAACAGCCAGATCAGCAGTACCGAGGGCAGCAGATTCAAAAACAGGATCAGCGGGCTGTGCAGGTAAGAGAGCAGCATGGCCTTGCCGGGCAGCTTGACATAGGCGGTGGCGGCAAACAGCAGGGACAGCATCCCCGCGCAGCAGCCCAGACCCGTCAGAGCCGCGGCCAGCCAAATGTGGTGGGCGGTCCGGTATTTGGGGCCCGCTCCGGCGGGGAAGCGCAGGATCTGAAGAAGTGTTTTCATAGAGGAGACCTCGTTTGACGAAAAATGGGGGAATTTTAACAGCAGGAGTATATCACAGTTCGGGAAAAAAGAAAAGCCGGAGCGCGGGGAAAGACGGGGCAGGCGCCGCGCGGGGCGCCCCTCCCCCGCTGCCGCGCCTATGACCGCCGGGATAGGCATGGCCCTTGGTCCGGATCTGGGAAAAGGATGAAAAAACCGGGACGCGCATACACACGTCCCGGTAAAATGTGGAAAAATGTTTGGAAAATGTGGAAAACCGATCAATAGGCCAGCTTCTCGTCCAGCCAGGCCTTCAGTTCGCTGATGGGCACCCGGACCTGCTCCATGGTATCCCGGTCGCGGATGGTGACGGCGTGGTCGGCCTCGGTCTTGTCGTCGCCCACGGTGGCAAAGTCCACGGTGATGCAGTAGGGAGTGCCGATCTCGTCCTGGCGGCGGTAGCGCTTGCCGATGGAGCCGGCGTCATCATAGTCCACCATGAAGTACTTGGACAGCTCGGTCTGGATCTCGCGGGCCTTGTCGCCCAGCTTCTTGGACAGGGGCAGAACGGCGCACTTGAAGGGAGCCAGAGCCGGATGCAGGCGCAGGACGGTGCGGACGTCGTTCTTCTCGGCGTCCACCACTTCCTCGTCGTAGGCGTCCACCAGGAAGGCCAGGGTCACGCGGTCGGCGCCCAGGGAGGGCTCCACCACGTAGGGGATATAGTGCTCGTTGGCCTCCTGGTCGTAGTAGGTCTGATCCTTGCCGGAGGTGTTCTGGTGGGCGGTCAGGTCAAAGTTGGTCCGGGAAGCCACGCCCCACAGCTCGCCCCAGCCGAAGGGGAAGACGAACTCAAAGTCGGTGGTGGCGTTGGAGTAGTGGGACAGCTCCTCCTTCTCGTGGTCGCGCAGACGCAGATTCTCGTCCTTCATGCCCAGATTCAGCAGCCACTGGTGGCAGAACTGCTTCCAGTAGGCGAACCACTCCAGCTCGGTGCCGGGCTTGCAGAAGAACTCCAGCTCCATCTGCTCGAACTCACGGGTGCGGAAGGTGAAGTTGCCCGGGGTGATCTCGTTGCGGAAGGACTTGCCGATCTGGCACACGCCGAAGGGCAGCTTGCGGCGGGTGGTGCGCTGGACGTTCTGGAAGTTGACGAAGATGCCCTGGGCGGTCTCAGGACGGAGGTAGACGGTGTTCTTGGCGTCCTCGGTAACGCCCTGGAAGGTCTTGAACATCAGGTTGAACTGACGGATGTCGGTCCAGTTGTGCTTGCCGCAGGTGGGGCAGCAGATCTCATGCTCCTCGATGAAGGCCTTCATGTCGGCCTGGCTCATGGCGTCCACGCTGTGGCCCAGGTCGAAGTTGTTCTCCTTGCACCAGTCCTCGATGACCTTGTCGGCGCGGAAGCGCTCCTTGCACTCCTTGCAGTCCATCAGAGGATCGGAGAAGCCGCCCACGTGGCCGGAGGCCACCCAGACCTGGGGATTCATCAGAATGGCGGCGTCCAGACCCACGTTGTAGGGGTTCTCCTGGACGAACTTCTTCCACCAGGCCTTCTTCACGTTGTTCTTCAGCTCCACACCCAGAGGGCCGTAGTCCCAGGTGTTGGCCAGGCCGCCGTAAATTTCGGAGCCGGAGAAGATGAAGCCCCGGCCCTTGCACAGGGCCACGATCTTTTCCATGGTCTTTTCGGTGTTTTTCATGTTTGTCGTCTCCTTTTTGATTGGATTTTGGCTCAGAGACACTCATTCACGCCTCGGCACGCTCGCGGCCGGGTCGATAACTTCTCCGCCTCCGGGCAGACCCGGCCAGCCTGTGACCGTCCTGGGCTCTGCCCTGCGCTCCGACGTTATCTCCCCTGCTCACGGCCTCAGACGCTATACGAAAAAACGCCCTGAGCCGGTTAGGGCTCAGGGCGAACATAAACAATGTCCGTGGTTCCACCTGAATTCGCGTCTGGCTGACGCGCACTTCCTTCCCGGTAACGGCGGGGACCGGCGGGCCATTTCCTGCCCGCAGCTCCAGAGGGCCTTCCCACCATGCCGTCGGAGGATTTTCACCGGCCATCCTCTCTCTGGACCCAGGACATGGGGTACTGTTCTCTGTCGTCGCTTGTTCCACATTTTAGTACACAAATGTGGGGCTGTCAAGGAAAACTTCAAGTTTTACGTGCGGCTTCCGGCAGCATAATGCTTACATGCGGGGGTAGTTTGCACCCTTGCTTTCAGGCGGGGATATTTGCAGTGTCCGTCGGAGATAGCGATATATTGCTTTCCTCGCTTGATGTAATGCTGTACAAAGTATTTACAACTCTGACAAACCTGATTCTCAGCCGTCTCTGTCATCATTACCACCCCCCAGAAAAATAATACTATATAATTACTATTAAGTCAATATATAGTTCCAAGTTGTGCAACATGATTTTTCTGATAAAATAGAGATTATCAGGTAACTATTTCGTGTACAGGTGGTGACTTACGTGGCTGACCCTGTGTATGTGAATCGAAAAAAATTGGTTTCTTCTTTGGATAATAAATTGGTGGAACCATTTAATGAATTGTCCAGAAAAACCCGGATCCCCAAATCCCGGCTGATCGACGAAGCGATCGAAGATCTTTTGAAAAAGTACGAAAAAAGGATGGCCGAGTGACCGGCCATCCTTTTTATCATGTTTTTTTGATACGTTTCTTACAAGAAAGGTATCCTCAACTACCCTGTAATGGTGGTCCCCTGAACCCGCTGTCCCAGCATCTCCAGCAGCAGGGCGTGCTCCACCCGGCCATCCAGGATGGACACCTCCCCTACCCCGGCCCGGACCGCGTGGACGCAGCCCCGGACCTTGGGCACCATGCCTCCGGCAATGAGGCCGGCTTCGATCAGCTCCTCCGCCCGCTTTACGTCCATCCGGGGCACCGCTGTCTTGGTGTTGTGGCTGTCGATGAGCACCCCGCCGATGTCGGTGAGGAAGATCAGCTTGTGGGCTCCCATGGCCTCGGCCACCGCCCGGGCGGCGTCGTCGGCGTTGCAGTTCAGCCCCCCGCCGTCCTCCCCCAGGGCGATGGGAGAGACCACGGGCAGGAAGCCCCCGTCCAGCAGGGTGTTCAGCACCTTTGGGTCCACTTTGGTGATGGAGCCCACCCGGCCCAGAGCCGGGTCCTTGACAGCTGCGGTGATGAGACCGCCGTCCTTGCCCGAGATGCCCACGGCGGACACCTCCAGCCGGGCCAGGTCCTGGACGATGGCCTTGTTCACCTGGGCGGACAGGGCCATCTCGGCGGTGCCCAGGGCCGCCTCGTCGGTGACCCGGTAGCCGTTTTCAAAGCGGGTGGGCACCTGGAGCTTGTTCAGCAGGGCGGTGATGTGCTTGCCGCCCCCGTGGACCAGCACCACCCGGACCCCCACCATCCGCAGGGCGGCCACGTCCTGGAGGGTGGTGTCGCCGTCGGCCTCCGCCCCGATGGCGGAGCCGCCGTACTTGACCACCACGGTCTGGCCCTCGGCCCGGTTGAGGATGGGCAGGATGGACAGCAGGCTGCGTACCTTCTCCATGCCGTCCAGACCGTGCCGGACGTCGTACTCCTGCAAAAAGCTGTGGACGTAATCCACGTCGGAGGGGGTGTCGATATACTGGCTGCCCCGCTTCTGCCGGGTCTCCGCCCCCTTGCCGGTGATGAGGAGGACGGTGGGCCGTCCGTCGCAGCCCAGGATGGCCTGGCGGATGGCCTCCCCCCGGTTGGGCTCGATGGAGTATTCGCAGCCCTGGGCGGCCACATGCTGGGCCACCTCCCGGCAGATGGTCTCGGTGTCCTCCTCTCCGGAGTCCTCCTCGGTGAGGACCACCAGGTCGGAGTATTGGCCCGAAACCTCGCCCAGGTCCTTTCGCCGGTCCAGGGCCTTCTTGCCCGGACAGCCGAAGACGGTGACGATCCGCCGGCCGGGGTACTCGGCCCGGACGGAGCGGAACAGGGTCTCGAAGGACATGCGGTTGTGGGCGTAGTCCACGATGGCGGTCACCGTCTCGTCGGCGTTGGAGTAGACCTCCATTCGGCCGGGGACCCGGGCCTTCATCAGACCCACATAGATGTACCGCTCGGGGATGTTCAGCCCCTCGCAGACGGTGATGGCGGCCAGCGCGTTCTCCACGTTGAACAGCCCCGGCATGGTCAGCCGGAACTCCCGCAAAAAGCGGCGGGTCTTTACCCGGAACAGGATGTCGTTGCCCCGCTTCCGGACCTGGGAGGCGTAGACGTCGGCCTCCTCGTCCTTCTGGGAGAAGGTGTAGACCGGCTTGCCGCTGGCCCGGGCGGCCTCCAGCACCCGGTCGGCGTGGTCGCAGTCCAGATTGACGCAGCAGATTTTGGCCTGGGCGAAAATGCGGAGCTTGGAAGTGAAGTAGTCCTCAAAGTCCGGGTGCTCAATGGGCGAAATGTGGTCCTGGCCGATGTTCAAAAAGCAGGCGGCGGCGAAGTCGGTACACAGGGAGCGGTGGTACTTCAGAGCCTGGCTGGACACCTCCATGGTCAGGTACTCCATCCCCGTGGAAACTCCGTTGGCGAAGTGGCGCTGGAGGTCCAGGGGCTCGGGGGTGGTGAGGTGGGACTCGAACCGCTCCACCCCGTCGTAGGTGTCGATGGAGGAGACCACGCCGGAGGCGGGCTTCCCCTCCCCTTCCATGTACTCGTCCAGAATATACTTCAGGTAGTAGGTGGTGGAGGACTTGCCCTTGGTGCCGGTGATGCCGATGACCTTCAGCTTTCCCGAGGGGTGGTCATAGAACAGGTCGGCCAGGGGGGCGATGGTCAGGCGCATGTCCGACACCAAAATGCAGGGCAGGTCCACCTCGGGATAGGGGGTCAGGCTGACATAGGCCATGGCGCCTTTGTCCTTGGCCATTTGCAGAAACTCAGCCTTGAAGTGGGCGCCCTTGCAGAGAAACAGGGTGCCGGGGACCACCTCCCGGGAGTCGTAGGACACCAGAGCCACCGGGGCCGTCCGGTCCAGTGACCCCGGGATGGGGGCGGCCAGCAGGCCCCGCCCCTCCAGCAGGTCGATATAGTCGCTGAGGGTGTGAAGGGTGTGTTCCATAATGCACCTCGTTTTTTGAGTTGGGAGTTGATGTGCCGCCCTGATTATTGAAAGAAATCCCGCAGGGGTTTGTGGCAGGCCTGGATGGCCCGGACGGCCAGAACGGCCATGGCGTCGGTGTAGAAGGGCGGCAGGCGGGTCTGGGCGGCGAAAACGGACAGCTCCGTGCAGGCCAACACCCCGCAGTCGCAGCCCTGGCCCACCAGATCCCGGTGGATAGCGGCAAACTTCTCCGGGTCTCCGTCCCGGCCCGCCTTCACGTCGTCGTAGATCAGGGACATGACCAGGTCCTGGGCCTGGGGAGAGGGGACCACGGCCTGGATACCCAGAGCGGCAAACTCCTTCTGGTACAGGCCGGTCTGGATGGTGCCGTCGGTAGCCAGAATGCCGGGGCGTTTTTTCCCCTGGGCGGCCAGAACCTTGGCCGTCTCCCGGATCATGTGGAGGATGGGAACGCCGATCTGCTCCTGGACCCGGTCCAGAAAGAAGTGGGAGGTATTGCAGGGGACGGCGATGGCGGTGCAGCCCGCCTGCTCCAGCAGCCGGGCGTCGGAGAGCAGCCGGCGGTACACCCGCTCCCGGGCCTCGCCGCTGCCCAGAATGGCGGCGGTGCGGTCGGGCATGTCGCTGTCCGACAGGATCAGGGCGTTGACGTGGTCCTGATCCCGCTGGGCATCGGTCCGGTCGATCACAAATTGATAAAAGGTGTTTGTGGCTTGCGGCCCCATGCCGCCTAGCACGCCAAGACGATAATTCACAAGATCACTACTTTCGAGAAAGGAAAATTACAGTAACATGGGCCGCAAGCCCCAAATGGAAGCCCAGCGAAGCGCCTCCAAGGGGTACGCCATATCCGCAAGGCGGCAAAGCCGCCAACGGCTGCGCAGCGGGTTCCATTTGGAAAGGAGGAGCAGCGGAATGAATGAGTTTTGCCGTCCGGGCAAAACGAACGATATGGAGCTTGCGACGACGCGCGGCCCCATGCCGCCGAGCACGCCGAGACGGTACTGTGACATAGAAAATCTCCTGAATATAGGCAGTAGGGGCGCTTCACGAAGCGCCCACAAAGGGTGCGCCGCGCCATGAAACGCGGCCCTGCGAGGACGCGGCAAAGGGCCATGTCCCAACCGGTCAATCCTCCGGGACCTTGTTGTACTGGTCGAAGCGCTTCATGTTGCCCAGGTGGTTTTTCATCACCCGCAGGCGGCGCTTCAGAGAGGCGTCTTTTTCATAGACCAGGGAGTGGGAATCGGCTCCCGCCCGGATGAGGGCCTTCATCTCCTGGTGGTACTTCTTGGGGGTGAATTTGAAGGCCACCTTCCGGGGCACCATCCGCCACAGGGAGCGGTTTTTGGTAATTTCCAGCTCCTTGTCCTTCCCCTCAATCCGGTCCTCCACCACCAGCTTGGCTATATTATGCCCCGCGCCGGTGACATAGTAGTTGCTCCGGCCCTGGCGGCAGTTGATCTCGAAGGCCTTGTACTTGCCGTCCCGCTGGTCGTACTTGATGTCGAAGTTGGAAAAGCCGGTAAAGTGGAGGCTCTCCAGCAGGTCGCGGATCTTCTCCTCCAGTGCCTGGTCGTGCTCGGTGATGATGACGGCGTGGTTGCCGATGCCGTGGGGGGAGTGCTCCTCCAGCAGGACGTGGCCCAGGCACATCATGGTGACCCTGCCGCTGCGGTCGGAGTAGTTGGTCAGCACCCGCATGTAGCTGTCGTCTCCGGGGATAAATTCCTGAAGGACCATGTGGTCCCGATACCCGGCGGCGTAGACGTGGTCCAGCGCCTCCAGCAGCTCCTCCCAGCTCTGGCAGATATACACCTTGGCCAGGGAGTGGTCCCCACAGGCCCAGTAGGCCACGGAGTCGGCGGGCTTGGCGATGTAGGGCGGGCCCCAGGGCAGCTGGAAGTCATGGCCCATGGACTTGTCATAGATGAAGGTGGCCGGGTGGTCGATGCCGTGCTCGTCACACAGCTGGTAGAACGTCTCCTTGTTGATGAGGGTGTTCAGCAGGGATTCCTCAATGTAGGGGGCGATGACGTTGCCGGGCAGGTGGTCCCGGTGGCGGGCGGCCAGCTGGACATAGCTGTCCCCGCAGCCCAGCAGGAGGACCGTCTTGTCGGAGAACTCCTCCGCCACCGCCCGGGCGTTGCGGAGGAAGGCCTCGTCGCTCTCGTTGTCGGGGCACACCCGGTAGTCGATGACGGCGCTGCCGTGGCAGGGGAAAGAGGGGTACTTGCCGAAAGCGACGGATTTCACGCCGTAGGCCTCGTGGAAGGCCCGGGCCACGCTGTACACGTTGATGTCGCCGCCGAAGAGCAGCGGCTGGAAGGTGAGAGACTGGTTCATAAAACAAATGACTTCCTTTGTGTTTTTTATTTGTGGGATAGGAAAGATAAATTTTAGTTTATGGATGTATTATGGGGCGTCGGGGACGCCGCCCCCTACGCACGGTTTACAATATGGCTTCGTAGGGGGCGGCCTCTGGACGCCCCGCCCGTAGGGCGGCCCCTTG